>Ga0114946_10000376_pt1 | contig 29260 bp, 39 predicted proteins | sample WalLakDeSediment_FD_88676 | JGI IMG/M metagenome (GOLD analysis project Ga0114946, IMG submission 88676) | Lake sediment microbial communities from Walker lake, Nevada to study Microbial Dark Matter (Phase II) - Walker Lake 11/02/13 Deep Sediment | ecosystem: Environmental > Aquatic >... | reverse complement strand
CTGGTAGATTGGTAATAACCAAACAATAAAAAATAAAAGAAAAAAAAATGGAAAAGTTAAAAAAGAAAGCAATTTGGATCAGGGAAGATGAACATCTCCGATTAAAAAAGATGGCTGTGTTTGCCGAATGTACAATGGAGCAACTCGTTCTAACCGCTGTTAAGAAAATGCCAAAGGTGGAGGAATAATCCACCTTTGTCTTCCACACGACACTACAATAAGAAAAGGTTCAGTACCTTTGTCACATACAAAAAAATAAACACAAAAAAATGGAAACAAAAACAAGAATAACAGAAAGTAAAACAATTATGGGGTTCAGATTCACCAAGACAGGTTGGTATGATGAATATACCGGGGAGGCTGCCATACAATATAATAAAGGAGTTGCGGCAAAAATAGTGGAGTATATAGGTTATTTTCCTGACAAATGGTCATTGTTACATTTCTTTGATATGGTCAATGACTCCAATTTTGTAGAACGTAATTTTGGTGGTGACCCTTACGAAAGTAATATGTATATCAAGTTCTACAATAAGAGTGGTGAACTGGTAACTATTAACGCACCAAGACAGGGAATAAAAGGTGACCGCAATTGGTATTTACACAATGAAAATACACGCAAAAGTGTCACTATTATGGTTGAATATTTAAAAAAATAAACAAAAAACAATGAAAACACAAGAAAAAACAACAGAACTGTTCGGACTCGAATTAAAATTCGATTTTTACTTTCAGGATATAGATGGAAATAAAATAGGTAGATGGACCGGATACTTTGATAATACACGGCAACTGATACAGTGGTACGACCGGGTACGTTATGCAGAGGAAGTGGTAGAAAGTACCAATGTGGATGGCTCATTCGAATGGATGAGCCACCTCGACATAGTTCAGGATTCGCGAGGCGGTATCTCTTATATCTATATGATACCGAGTATAAAAACACTAAATGGTGATAAAAGTGTATATGAAAATGGTGTTGATATAAAATCAATAATCAATATAAATCTTCGGCTGATATAATTAATTACTTTTACTCACCAAACTTTGATATAAAAAATATAAATTCTGGTGAAGGTGGGGGGGTAACCTATATTTTTCATTATTCTGGGGTTTAATAAAACTTCATTTAACAAATTAGGAATATGAAGAAGTATGAAAAGTATTATCGTATGTTTTGGTCGTCAGGGAGACATTATGATTGGGAAAAGTAATGTACCTTTGTTAAAAATTTCTACTATAGTAGATCTATCCAGGATTTCCTAAGAGCGACCCGGTTTCGTAAACATTCACCAATTGTTGAGTTTGATTAATCTCACTGACAGAGATAGACCCCGTAAATTGTACGGATTGTGGGCTTCCTCCACCCGCAGTCTGTACATTCATTCCACTACCCGCCTGGGCAAACTGCACGTTGGGGCTAAACTGGCTGACGTTGGCCATTGACTGTGACCCCTGTGCGTTCGGGGTGAACGAGCTACCACTTGGTGACTGTGGATTAAATTCCTGTGATGCAATTATACCCACCTGGACCGCACCAAGCGCCCCCACAACACCTGACATTATACCAGCAGCGACAGGGTTGGGCGTATTGCCCCAAATGTTCATTATTGCTTGGGCAGTATTAATTATTGTCGATACTATACCGAATGCTTTATTCGCCTCGAATTGTTCTTTGAGGATCTCATTGATACGTTCCTGGTTATCACCAGCCAACTGCATTTCATACATATACCGGTCATTGATAATACCCTGTATCTGGAAAGTGGCGTTTTGAAACGCAGCGACAGACTGATTGGCAAGTTGCTGCCTTTCTTGTCTTTCCCGGTTGATCCGGTCAAGTTCTTTATTTAAAGCAGTATCTCGGAGTTTATTCAACTCTTCCATATATTCCCGTTCAATCGCAAACAGTTCAGCCTTTTGTAGATTCAATTCCATTTGGGTCGCCAGCCCAAACTCTTCCATATTTTCAAGCTCAACTCCATACATTTCCATACTCTGGCGATTCAACTCCATTTGAGCCATTTGAGCCGCACGTGCATACTCTTCCATTATTTGCAGTCTTTTCGCTGCTGCATCACGGTCAATCAACAGGCGATCAAGAGTATCTGTTTTTATTAATTTACTCAATTTTGCCTGTTGATCAAGCATGGTCATTTCATCAGCGAATGCCTTCTTCTTTATCTCGGAAGCCTCTTGTTGCAGCGATAACAACTCTTGGACAAATCTTTCATCATCAGCAAAGGCTTTTTCTTCAAGTTTTCTTTGCTCCTCTTGAATTCTTTTTTCTTCTGATAGTCTAAGTTCGCGTATTCTTATTGTTTCGGCAAACAACCCCTGTTCCGCTGCCTTAAAATCATTTACCCAAGCCTGATGTGCGGTAAGTCTATTATTAGAATATCTCAACTGTATGTTTAAAAGTTCCTTTTCATATTCTTCATTGGTCAACTGTCTCTCTTTCAGTGACATAATCTCGACAGTCTCCATTTCAGCCAGTTGTTCAAGTCTTATCTTGTAAAATTGGTCAACACGGAACAACTCCAATTCATTGAGTGTGGCATTGAACTGTTTTGTAAATTCCTCCGCTGCAAGTAACTGGTTAGTTAGTTTACCAAGTTCGACAGTGGATTTGGTGTATTCCTTGGCAAGTTTCTGCTGTATGGCAAGTTGAGCCTGATTACCCTCTCTTAGCAGCCTGCCTGCCTCATTTCTTTTATTCGCAATAACATCTCTTTTCTCCTCTTCTTGTTTGATTAACTTTGTTGTTTCTTTGACTATTTCTTCCTGTTCTTTTGCAAGGATACGCCAGTACTGTATTTCACTTTCAAGAGATCTTTTTTGAAAATCTTCACGGTTCTGATCGAGTGCTTCACGACGTTTAATTGCTTTTTCATACAAATCTTCCTCAGCCTTATCAATTTCCCCGGCAGTATTTTTAGCCTCCTCTATCCTTTTGTTATTCCAAGTGTCAAAAGCATTCTCGGTCAATCCAAGTGCATCACTCAATTTCAATACGTTCTCAGTCACCCCGGAAACAATATTGCCAATACCTTTCAAGATATTACCGAGTAGACCACCTGATTCTTTAAGAGTGTCAAAATTGGCAATCAAAGTGGTTATACCTATGATTAACGCACCCACACCGGTACCGATGATTGCAGCCCTGAACACTTTTAGTCCATTTGCAGCAATTCCGGCACCTCTCTGTATGCCTAAAAATGATGTACCGAGTTGCCCGATACTTGTACCTATGTCCCCTAAAGAACGTCGAACACCATCAAAATTCAAACCTCTTATGTTCTGACCAAGACTTAAAAACGATCTATTCAAGTTTTGGAAAGGTGAACCCGATAAATTAGAGACACTGTTGCTAACGTCATCCAACTGGTTTTTAAGGGCACCCGCCTGTGCTGTCAACTCCTTGAATCTTTCAGATCCCTGTTCAGTATTCTGGATCTCGGTGATTAATTCCCGGTAAGCCTTTTTCAGCGATTGCACCGAGTTTATATTCTCAGTCTGGTCTGTTCTGGTCTGCCCTAGTTCTTGCAGCTCTCGTTTCAGACCATTAATCTCCTTCTGTGAAGAATTGGCATCCTGTGAGAGGATATTGATCTGTTCCTCTACCCGTTTTATGCTGTTTACAGCATCCCCCGTATTAATTTCTACGCCATATGTAATTTTTTTCATCTTATATCGTAAATTTTCACGCTGAACAATTCTATATCATTGATATTTGTCCCCTCAGCAGTTATCTCTATGTCAATTGGACTGGACCACGAGTAAGTACCAGTTAGTCCCACACCGACGTTAAAATCGGCGTTAGAGAAGGTGCCAAGGCTTATCTGAGATGAGCCAGCCACCGCAGCCACAGAAACTGATGCTGTCCCACTCCGTATAAAATCAAAATCAACTAAATATCGACCATCATTTGGGTTATTTATGTCTGCGGTCGAAGTATAAATCACTTGTCCCCCTACCTTTAATGCGAACTCTTTCGGGTCGGCATTTGTGGCTGTTCTTAAACCGGCTCGAATGTGAAATCCGGTCTGGTCATCAAAATATTCAGCAGGTATTGTCCTAGAAAATAAGACTTCCTCCGATCCTGTTATGGTATTGCCAGTGATGCCACCAAAAACGTCAATATATTCACTGAATCTGTTTGAGCCATCTGTTATTATTTCGTAAATTTCGGTGCCTATCCTTATCCATACAGATTGGTTCAACTCATTTACTCCTATTTCATTCCTAACAAGATCGGTCGGTGTCCAGGTACCATCGGTAAAGTTGTCCGATGTTGGCACTGTGAAGCTTGCAGTTGATGTTATTGAATGATGTTTTATTCTGGCTTTTGCGATATTCATACTGATAATTATATTTTTTTATTTATTGGTTTTGTCCGCCATCGATCAACTGAATAGAAGTTGCTGAGTCAAGTCCGATTATTTCATCTTTGCCAGCATCGACCAAAACAAAATTAACGTCATTGAAAGGACATAGTACTTCATACTCACCAGCATCCACCAGATCAAAATCTTCTATGAGACCATTTATATATACTTTATTTTCACCTGTATATGTCTTGTTGAAGCCACCGAGCACTATTAGGCCACTCCCATCTACTATATTTGAACTACCAATTATTAATCCGTTTTTGTTTCTGACATAATTGAAATCACCAACAACCACTGAATTGACATTGTCATCTATTTTATTTGATCTGCCGTATACCTCCGTAGTGTTTGTATTTTGATATTTATTACTTTTATTTGCAGATTTTCCCCATATATTTATTTCCTCGGACAACAATCTTTTTTCAATGAATAAATTATGGTTGGCTATGAAGTCGCCTATTTGAGGATCGGCGGTAATCAGTTCAACATCGGTCAGTTTATTGGCATTGAGGTCAAAATCAATGATTTTATTCACGTGCCACCAAGCATTATTTATCCATATACGCTCGTTCATGTTAATCCGGGCAATATCATAATAATTCAATTTGAATTTTGCCTTCATCATATAACCTTTCTCAAATATGTCAAATTGCTTACGATAAAAACGGTTGAAAAGATTGTTGTTTGTTATAGTGGAATAATTATGTGTATAGAAATCACAGACCCCAAAATTTATATCTTCTTTAGGCTCGAACGAATTTGGGTAAAAGTGTCCCACATGACGGTATAAGAATTGATCCTCGGTCGATAATACCAACCCAAAATTCGGATTGGTGATCCGGTACGTGAAATAGTTCTCATTCTGATATAACTGTCCGACAGACATTATTCTGACATTGTGCTGCCCCCTTGACGGTATAAGTGGAATGTTCTTTTTATACTTCCATTCCAACACTGCAGTCGAGAAATCAGGTTTCACCTCGCTTATATCGCGAATGAATTGATTGAAGAAAACATACTCTAATTCGCCATAATCGAATTTGGTGAAGTTCTTGTACGATTTAAGAATATCATCATCACTGTCCTCGGCATACAAGAAGTTTTTAATTTTTGTCTGTGTGTTCGAAAGTATTTCCAATTCGATACTATTTATGTCCACCTTTTCGTTCCAATTCAATTCGGGAGCACCTTCATAAAAATCATCCCGTGTTTTTATTATAAGATGTTTGTAATTATTCTTGTCATTCTGTATATATAGGTTGTACATTTTGACCAAGGACAATAGGAATTCACTCTGCTTAAAATCGACCGGCATCACATTATTCATGTTGATGAATGCTCCCTCGGACAGATTATTCGCAGCGGCATTTTTGAAATAACCGATAGGATTGGTCACAAAAGTGTCAAAACCGTATTCGGCTGACAATAAAATAGACTCTGGTAAATTGACCGGGACACCCGCAAGAGTCTCACCCCTGCCATCCCACCTATATCCCCAGAATTCCGGTGAAGACGACAAAAAGTCTGCCGTAACGACCACCTTTATTTTATGTGCGTTGGGATTTTGAAATCTCACAAATTCACCGCTTATATTTACTATATACTCGTTCGTGTAGTTTGGAAGATTCAGATACCTCCACTTTTGATTCAACGGAATGGAATACTCGTTTATACCCACTTCCTGTTGTGCGATAGGCGGAAATATAGGGTTATCATTGACATCATAAGCAATGATGAATGCCTTTACGCGTTCCTTTATCTCGGTCGATTCTGTATTGTTCTTCCACCATAATCCACCCGTGGTATTCCAGGAGAAACCGTCAGGATAAGTAACATAACTTTGTGTGTCCAGCCGTATATTTCCCGGAAAATTGCCGGTAATGGGAGCCTCAGTGTCTATGACAGTCCCAGGTGCAAGACCTGAACCGGATGGAAAGGCAGTATTGAATGGTTTAATCCACGTCGAAATAATAAAAGTGCTTTCAAAATACATTGTATTTTCGTTCGGATTGAGCACATATTCACCCACAACAGTCGAGTAAGCGTTCCCGTTGTCAAATAAATTCAACTCGCTGTTGTCGTCGTTATCAAAAACAACTGTCTGTGGTGTTTCTATGGCACTACATGGTGCAAAATATTGTGGATTGCCACCAGATGCGGGTATTCTACCGGGCAAAATAGAAGTACCTGGCCACACCACATCTATGTTCGGGTACTTGACCAATGCGTAATTATAATTATTGAAGTTGGTGATACCCGCCCTGAATAAATCACCTATTATACCCGGAATTATTCGCTCGCGGTTCGTAGTTATTATAAGTTTATCAATATTGTACTCATATATTTTATCGAATTCATATGTAAACCCTGCCTCCTCTACTATACGGTCCAGGACGGTCTTGACATATATCGCAGGTCTGAAATCATCAGGTTCGTATATGTGCAGAATATTCCCACTGCCGTTCGGGTATTCTGTTAATGGTGTGTCAGCATTATAGTACTGATAACCTTCAAGTAAAGTACCTTCTTTTATAGAATTCATAATGACATCTTTTGTGTGATAATGATTATATGATGACATATCCAAATCGGTCAAGAATCTACCGTCGATCAGGGTATAAAAATCAGAGTTATTGGACTTTAAATAAACATCATATATGATGAAAGAATCCTCATTAGTATATCTTTTTGTAATTTTTCTAATCTGAAAAGTACCATCCAATACAACTTCACCATCCCTTGATAAAACACACGGCTCTACTACTTGTGGATTGAAAGTTAAAAATTCGGTATTGACATCAAAAAGTGGGCCTATTATATTATTATTATGGGCAGTTCCATATAATTTTATAGTTTTGGAATATTCACCACCACGGCTTGATATGTCCCGGATATCATTCAGGTTGAAGTTGAGTGGAATTGCTGTTTCTCCACCCAGGTCTAAATCACCCCAATTTGACAGCGTTAGTTTTATATTATTCATAGGGATGAGATTGGATTATTATTGGCAAATCTGATAAAGAGCTTGTGATAAATCATTTTTTCATTATTTTTTCTGACTCTTTCGTATTGATTGTCCTTTATATATATGGCGTAGTAGTTGCCGTCTATTTTTATGGCTGCCCTGGGTGAAGTGACCAACTGCTCAAAAAATACACTTTCTTCCTCTGTCATTGCGTCCGCATTCAATTCCCATTCCTCCTCTAACAGGGTGGAGAATACCTGAGTGCCTGCCTCATTGAGAGAATATCTGTAGCCGCCTTTACCACAGGTGGTAACATTCCGACTGGAATAATCCCCCACAAATTTATTATAATTCTCAGTTGTCTTGAAGATCTTCTGCCGATTGTTCAGGTCGAAATTAAACGTGATAAAAGAGCCCAGACGGTCTTTGAATATGATGGGGTAATTTGTATATCTCCCCTCACATTCACAGTCAATCTCAAAATTATATGTCTCACTCGATGCGGTGAAACTGCCGTTGAGTGTCACTTGCACGTTATCTATTGTTGCACCGTTGGTGAAAAATGGTTCAACACCACTCAAAACCATTACAAAGTTGGAGTTGGACGCGGTGAATGTCTGTGTGAAAGTGCCTGTCGAACCTGTCGTACCGAACGGGAATAAAGTGCCTGTCTGTCCCGCCTGGACCAACACGTTCTCATTGTTCGTTATATTGATTGTAATGGTATAATTCTGTCCGGGGGTATATACACACTCCTGAGCGATTATACTTGCTCCAATGCCGCCAAATTCAACCAAATCAGTGTATTGGAGTATACCATTGTCAATGAACGAGAAACCATTGTTGAAATTGAATATCTGCCAAGCCTGATCTACCTCCAACGGATAAATCTGTGGGTGTGGCACTTGTGCCTTGCTGTCCAGACGTATATCATACGAACACACATCACAGTCGAAAATGTCGCATACATCCCCCACAACTGTTATATAGTTGATGTCAACACCTTGGGTTACCCCACCATTGCTATTTATCTCTATATAAAAATCAGTACCGGTCGCTGTGAATGTCAAAGTGAATGTCCCGTTCTGGTTGTCAAGTATGCTATATGTGTCATTTTCATCACCTACCCTGATCAATACAAAATTGTTATTGTTAACATTGATGGTCACTACATATTCGGTGCCCGGTATCAGAGTATTTTCTTGGATTACAAGGGATGTACCATCTCCCACATCGGCATCAAGATAGTTGAGTACACCACCAGCGATAGAGGCAGTGCCGCCCAAGAAGTTTAATATGGTCCAAAAATCTTCCGAATCAAACTCCCCATTTTTAATTGCATCAACTGTCGGGCATATGGCATTTATATAAGAGGGTCCCACATTTATAGTTTGAACGACCGATGCGGTCGCTGGACCGTCATACGGAATAGTAAATTCGTTTATTACCGCACCATTGCAATCTTTAGTTGTCAGAACCAGATTGAGATAGTCGTAATCAAGCCCATTGTTCCAAAAATTAAGATAGAAATCGTTGTCTAATTTGGCAGTCCAATTGTTTGGTAAATAACTCAAAAAACGAAAATTCCCGGTTTGATTTATAGTGGAAAAATCTGCTGACTGATAGTCTAACCAATCTTTTCTGTCCATTCCTCCGTTGAAAATGGTCTTTACTTTCATTACCGAATTCGGAAACTCGCTCAATCTGCTGTCTATAAATCTTGTAGTGCCACTCTGTGTCGGCGAAATGCTCACTGTTGTGCCGAATATACTGGTTGTGGCACTCTTGTTTATTTCAACCGTATAATTGGGAAATGATCCACCAGATATAGTTACAATGGCAGGTCCATCCAAATTATCATTATAAACCAATTGTCCTGTCTGCGGCAGCACAGAACCACCCTGGTATTGTAAATCTATTACCAATTCCAAAGGGTTTGTTGCTACGATGATTTCATAATAGCCGTTGTAAATAGGGTATGTGAATGGACTATTCTGCTGTATCAGTACAAAATCACCTGCCACCAAATTATGCGGTTGTGCCAAATTGAATTTTGCCCTGTTGCCTGGTCCGGAAGTAATAGAATTATATGCAAAATATGTTGCCAGTCCTGTGATATTTATGACATCTCCCGTCTGATATAAAGGGTCTACTCCTCCTTCCAATGTTATATTTCCTAAAAAAGAAGCAGTTACACCAGTGAAATCCCAACTGTACTGATAAAGATCCGACACCCCAATAATAAGATTAATACCACTCTTTTCACTATTCATGAATACGGATTGACCAGAACCGTTGAAGTTAATATCATCGGTCAGATCACCTAATTGTGATTGTACTATCTTATTGGCATTGTATTCAAGAAAATCATCACCATATCTCGGTCTGATCACCTGGGATGCCAAAAGGTTTATGTTGTTCTGTGATGAATCACTCGTGGCAACAAGCACCTTGTACTTATATGATGGCTCGTTTATATTCGAGCTTGTTGCATAAATATATAAATTGTTGAATGCCGGACTTATTGTTTTTGGTTCTCCTATGATCATTTTATTTCTTTAATTTTCCACTTTTTTCTAAAGCCTTGTCAATTGTAAATTCTATTTCGGCAAATAAATAATCTTCCAATTCATTCCCCATATCATCTATTACCTTATTAAAAAAGTTTCTTGGTGGTCTGGGTCTTTTTTTAACGCGTGGATTAGGTCCATCAGTGAATTTACCATAATCCAACATAGAAAATCTTACAAAATTGCCACTCTGTATATAGCGGATACTTGCCAACAGGTCACCCGTATCAATCGTATCGGTCACTATGATCCTCTCCCTGATTTTCTCAGTGGTGACAAAAGCCCAGTTTCTTAAAGATTTGTTAAAATTTACTGCCATTTTTATATATTTTTATGGATTTACTGGACCCAGATCAGTTATGACCATTTTAATTCTATCTATTGTCAACGGATCCGTATCGGTGAAATTGGCAATGGTTGCCACGATTTCCACATCATTTTCACCCGCAACAATAATCCATTCAGTGAATAGCTTGGCGAAGGTAGTGCCTACTCCAGTGGGTGCCCTGCACTCGCTCAAAAGTATATCAGTTGTATTCCAGGATGAAAATTCATCGGCACGGCCATACATTCTCAACCTCAGACCGAGTACTTTATTATTACCTGCTTGTATATCGGCTGCACACATAATCTTAAACGCTCTACCTATTCCATCACCACCAGTTGAGAGTTTACAACCAAAACCGTTGCTTGCGGTCATTCCGATTATGGATGTACCACCCGAACCTGCCCGATTAGACCCCTGTCCGCTGAATGGTAATGTAATGAAATGTGATTGTGTCACACCATACGGCCCCTGTGTTGTCTGAGTTCCGATTGCGGCCCAATCCAAAGTAACCGCGTTCATATTACCTGATGGACCCTGTGGACCAGTTGCACCCTGTGGACCGGGAACGCCGGGTTTATTATCTAGGTAAGTGAAATTATTATCTAATTCGTCATATGTCAGTGGTAAACCTTTTGTTGTTCTTAAAATTAAACTCATTTTTATATATTTTTTTATTTTTATATGTTTACATATGTCGGGTTGACAAAAGCTGGATTGGAATAACCTTCGAAAGGAATGGTGCAATCGGACATTTCGGTTTCCACCTCCACGCTCACATCAATATAAACCCCTGCCGTATAATCGACAAATAAACTTTTAACAGGTGTTGCAGTGGGATCGTTAAGAAGATTCAGCAGCTCGGCACCGCCTACTTTATCATTTCTTAACCAATTTACAAAATCTCGGCTTATTTGCACTTGGTCTGATATTACCTCTCGTTGATTTATATCATCATTCTTCAATATGTCTATAAAATAGCACCTCAATCTGAACTCTGAAACCGAATTTTGGAGATGCAGCACTTCATTTAAAACCACATACATACCACCTATCTTCTCAGAATAAAAAGTGGTCGCCTCGTCAATAAATCCTTCGCCGAAAGATAGTATCTGCTGGTGTGGTCTCGCAAAATAAAACTCTATGTAATTTATCAGCCTATTATATGTATCCATAATCTTAATTATATTTTTTATCTATTTGATTTTATTCGAAATTGAGCTCGTACATAAGTGCCAACAGGTTGAAGGCTCTTGTAAGCGGTAATTCCATCGCCTGTCCTATTTGCAAAGGGTCATTGTTGGCAAGTTTCATCAACAGTAATTCGTAGCCCCATTTACCTATCCTCTTTTCTTTTTCTATCTCCTTCCTTTCCTCGGCAGTCATACGACTCTCGTCCACCTCATCCGTCTCTTCTTTTCGGGTAAACATGCCCTCGTATGTGGTGAATATCTTCTCCCGGAAATCAAGATATTTACTGATTGAACCCCACACATCAACAAACAGGATTGGTGCGAACAGAGACCGCCTAAATGTGCTATAATTGTGATATGGTTCTAAAATAGAAGCCACAAAATTGGTTTCTGCCTGTAATTGCCTTCTGAAAAGTACCTGGAGTATGTCCGGTAGCGATTTATTCAGATTTCCCTTTGACAGATAAAACTCTATGTCGATAAAAGCACCGAATTCCAATTTGTTGAAATCTATCAAAAACAGTGGTTGGTCTTTATCCACCACTATTTCACTTTTATATATTTTGGGTATGGGTTTAAATAAAAAAGAAAGGTTTTCTTCTAATATAAGAACCTCGTCATATGGCATATCGTCAAGAGTGTCGAAATCAATATCATAAAGGATACTTATGATCATCCGGGTGTCCCGGGTGTCTATATACTCACATATGTCACTCCACTTTTCAATTGTAATATCCAACCACGTCAAAGTCATCTTAATATTTTCTTTTCAATGACTTCCGGTAGTTTTGTTATGAAATAGGATGCCCACCTCATATGCATATTGTCATAAAAAAAGGCGGCACGCTCTTCAAAAGAGGTATCATCGACATATATATCCGCCATCAATAAATGCACATACTCGAAGTTCTGACTGTAAACTGACTTTTCAAAGTTCTTGTATTGCCTGAAAGAAAACCGGAAATCCTCAACATTGCCCTTCAAGGTAAACTTCCTGTCACCGATTTCTATCTCAGGATGAATTGCCAATTCACTCTGATTCAATATGGCATCGATCATAAGGTCTACCTCCTCAAGCGGCTTGTCTATTATCTCATCCTCGGTCAACCCCGGATAAACCAACTTGAGCGTTTCAATTTCCTTATCATAACGGGGAATCTCGTCATTGTTATTTATACTTATTATAGCATAAAAATCCTTAATTAAAATGTCATCACTTGTTATCATATGATTTATATTGTTTATTTATATATTGTTTTCAGATATCTTTTATTTGTTGTTTAACTTTTGCTGCTCTTGTAATCATCTCCTTAAAAGATTTGAATATGTTCTTGTTGGTTATACTTTCAATATTTTCATTCAGAGAGAGACTTTCAATGAAAATAAGGGTCATTGCTATCAATTTTGTAATTAACATATCAACGGAAAATACAAAATTGACAAACTCACCCAATAGCCAAACGTCAAGCATATATCCAATTATTACAGATCCTTGATATAAGAGCATTTTAGGAACCATATTCCCTAATTTTCTACTGGTGATTTTTTCCCCTCTTTTATTGGCAGCCCAAACACCCAATATAGTATCACTTAAAATAAATAAACCAACCAAAAGCAAAAGTGGTATAATTGGCACAAAAAATGTTAAAATACTTACTGATAGTGCTTTAAGATAGTTCATTTTTCCACTTTTTATTTTTTTTATTATATTTCTTTTTACTTTTTTTAACTTTTTCTGTCATTTTAATCTGTATCTGCTGCAAGAACGCCCTATCAATAATTTTATTATTAGTATTATATATATCGTTATGTTGCACCTTTTTTGCCATAATCAAAATTTGCCCTGTATCGCATTATTTTTCTTTCCCGAGTATCTTTCTCCACCAAAGGTATAATATTGCGATACAGGAGCCCAAAATCATCAATAGAAGGTTAATCCGCTGTCATAACGATTTGAATCTTTGGTTGGTCTCATATAATCGTTATTGTTCAATTTATATTCCGGGTATAGAGTGCCATTTTTACAAAGGTATTCTATAAGACGTTTCTCGTGAAACTGGGCAGACCCGGATAATTCCTCCCTTAAATATCTCAAAGTTTCCAGATCGACCGCATCAGAGTAATCACCTCTTTGTTGCGTAACTCCTTTGTTTTTGATCTGGTAGGCAATGAATGGCAGTGTTTTATCAGCAACCCGATATGCTAATGCGGGTTTGATATAATTCATCAGTATTATTTCGTCAGGGTTAAGAGCCTGAATGGCATATTGTGTTCGTAAATAAAAATAAAAATTACTCCCTAAAATATCTTGAATCCAGCTTTCCTGGACAATAAGTGCGGTAGGCTCTAACTCGGTCCATTGCACTAACTCTCCAATTGGTGTGTATTTTTTTAAGTAATTTTCTGATATAAATAAAGTGTCCATATTAGTTTTCTATTAAATTTGTAAATAATTCAACATTATTTAAGGTAAATTCGACATTCAACCCTTTCCATCTTATGATTTGATTTATAACGGTCTCAATATCACGCCTGGAAGGCTCGATCACATTTGTCTTGAATATCTCATATGCATTCAGGAGCTCTTTGGGGTTTCCCATGCTGCTGCCGTCCTTCAGACCGAGTATAAGCGGGTTGATCTTATGTGAATAACATATGTTTCTACTCGCTTCTTGGGCAGTTTCCTTGAATTGCTTATCAAGACTGTCAGGTTGGATAGTTTGAATTTCAGCGGCATTTTCTTTTCCATCAAAGAAAAATACCATTGCCTTGCCCGTATTTTCCTCGCCTGAATAAGACCTTTCTATATTTTTGACAATTTCTCTTCGTGCCTCGTCATTAGCAGGCTTGGAATAGAAGAAAATAGCCTTGGAAGGGTTCACGGAATTTTCTATATTTGACTTATGGAATACAGGTATCTTAGCATCAAGCTCCAACCAGTTGCTTGAGGCGGCATAAGAAGGTACGGTGTAGAATAAAGTTGCCGGTGATTTTTTAATGATCCGCCATATCTCACATTTATTTTTTGGGTTGCTTGATTTTGGCTCATATTCTTTAATTGGAAAACGACCGGTGTCTCTCCAATCGAACGAATAATAGTATTTTTCGATCTTTTCCGGGTGTCGCATGTCGATGCCCAGTCGAATCTTGCTCGGTTCAATCCGCTCACACTTGATTAAACGTGTCTTATCCTCGTTCCAGTGAAGTTTGATGTAGATGGTGGAGTGGATTATCATATCAAGTGTGATATTCTCTATAAAGTCCTGTAATGTGGTATCGTCCTCAATAAATCTTTTCAGTCCGGTAAGTTTGACCATATCGGCAGCGGACAGACCAGTATCGGTTATATCATACCCCTGTCCGCAGATCATAAGTTTTTTAAAATCAACGATTGCCGAGTGCAACGAAACACTTTCATAAAGTTCATTTAGCCTGTTAGGGAATAAATTATCCTGACCGAACCAAATATATCGACCATAATAATACTCTTTCGGTAAGGATTTATTGTATTTGGTATTCCCAAAAACCACATCAAAACCCTGATAACTTTCTTTTTCGGGCTGAACTGGAATCATTTTAGTTAAACCTATACTGCTCTTAAATTTTTCAAATCTTGTCATTATATGTATATATTATTTTGTGTCATTTGATTATATGCACCGTCCCATCCTTCCACATAGTATCTCCCGGATTCCAATACAATTCCGGATGTGGTCGCGGTAAGCACCGATTGTGTAAATGGTGTCTCATATACTTTGTAGTCGCCCCAGCCAAAACCCAAACTTACTATGCCGTTTTCCAGATCCTCACTTTGTGTACCTGCCTCGATTAAATTAAATCTGTCATAACGTCTTTCAAATGACGAAGTATTTACCATGCTAAATGTTTTGCTTATTGCAGTGTCATCATCGGTAAAATTGAATATGTATGTCGGGGCAGACAAAACTGACTTTTCTCCTAAAGTAAATACAACTGAGTTGGTTGCCCCTTTGATTATTGATATCATAACTTTAATTATATTTTTTTCAATTTTGTTAAAGACCTACAATAGTAGAAATTTTTAAAAAAATATAGTAACTTTCCCGAACATAATGTCTTGGTTACGGCAATACAAAAAAAAACCCCTATCAGGTAGGGGTTTTCTATGGTAGATCTATAGTAGATATTATGCCAACAGAGCTGGTATAATAGCCGGGTCAATGACATACATCTGCTCAGGCTCTTCTGACATGAATGAAAGTGTATATTTTGAACCGTCAGCCTTTGCGACACCACTGCCGTCCCCTTGTGCGGTCAAGTTAGCACCATTTTCTTTTCCTTGAAGCCAATATATACCATTGTTATCAAGCAAAATTATTGCTAAATCCTGTTGCCCTGCGGCGACAAGTGCAAGCGCATTTCTCTTATCTACATCTCTACGTGGGATGACCAGGTTTGTCATAACAGTGTAAAATGTGCTACCATTCACCAAGTCGATTGCTGCTTCTTCGGTATAAGAAGAAGAGTTTTTATTAAATTCATATGCTACGAAACCATCACAGGCAGTTCCAATAGTCATTGAAGTTACTAATCCATCACCAGCAGTTGCACCAATAGTTAGTACCTCATTAAATGGTAAGAAATAAGCTGCTTTCAAGCCTCCGATGTTATTATCACATCCTCTAAGTATTTCGTCTAAACAATTACAAGTTATACTCATTTTTTTATTTATTTTTTTATTTACTAAGGTGGGGAGTGAGCCATTGCAACTCACTCCCCTTTATTCCTTTAATTATGGTTTGTGAAAATATACCTCATTGTATCTTACTACATCCCATGCTACTTTTGCATCTGTCCTGACACCTATTCTGCGGTTAAGCGTGGTCTTCATGAAGTCAACCACGTTGAATCCTTGTGTATCTGCCAAAAGGTCAGTTATATAAAGGAAGTTGCTTGTCTGTCCTGCTACTATCACATCGTCAGAAGCACCTTCTACTTTAACGATTGGAGTGCCCTGGAAGTTAAGTGGCTGATTCGACCCCAAAAAGTACTGACCGGAAGCCTGGTTATCACTGATTGCATCTTGGAATGCCTCCCACACATTCACACTTACCATGTATACAAAATCTGATTTACCCTTTACAGCCTTTGGCATTGCATTTCTCGCCTCGATCAGCTTATCAACAACGTTTGTCATTGTAACAGGTGATGCTGCGGTCGGACCGAGTACGGTTGCCTCGTTGGCAAGTATTTTCTCAAGTCCATCGCAGGACTGCAGGTAAGATGAAGTCAGACCGGTGTCACCCTGCCAAGTAAGCACCTCCAGCTCCTCGTCAACTACCTTTTGAAGTGTCTCATAGAAGTAATTCATAAAAGCACTGGGCTCTTTGAAATCTTTTGAACCTCTTCCGATCTGGTCGGACACAAATGATGTCTCCAGATCTTCAATACAAAAACTGGTACCGACCATTATAGGACAAGTTTCGAACGTTTTTTGTGCAATATCTGAGTCGGTCGGTGACCAATCACATGCACCGGGCTTAATTACATTAACAAAGTCGACTGTTCCGAGCTTTACTCTGTCTTTGATACCGTATATCTGCTTGAAAAGGGAACGTGAAGAGTTTTCTCCGATCATCGCCCTGCGATACATTTCAACTGCATTTGTCTCGTATAGTGCAGACGGGTCAACATTCATATCGAACATTTGTTCTGTGAGTGCAAAACCCAATTTTTTAAGTTCTAAATTTTTACTCATTATTTTTTGTTTTATTTTTTATATAATTATGAAAATTATTTTTTTGTTAATTCAAGTTAACATTCGCCATTTGAAAATGTCTGAATCCAAGCAAAATAGAATCTACTTTTGACATTTTCTCTTTTTTATACATTTCCTCGTCTTCTTCTTTGACATCTTCTTTTTTGAGTTCAGCGATGAGTGCATAAAGTTCTTCGAACATAGGCTTGACCAGTTCTAATACCTTTTCCTCGGTGATCTTATCGGTATCAACAGCTTTTTCATCTGTTTCTTCCTCAGTGACCTCCTCAAGTTTTTCCTCAGTTTCTTCCTCGGCGATTCCCTCATTCATCAATTCATTCACCTCTTCGGTTACTTCTTTGACAATTTCATCAATCACCTCTTCGGGTGCCTCTACAACACCCTCTACGGCTTCTTTTATCTTCGCAACTTCCTCTGGGGAAAGTTCGGCAAGTTTCGCCATAATCTGCTCTAAACTAATTTTTTGTTCCATTTTTATTACTTTATTTTTATCTATAAAATCTCCGGTCATTTCCAACTGGAATAGTCCTTCCACACTAAAACCAAATCGTCCTTCCTCCTTGACCATTTTATTCCAAAAGTCCGTGTTATTTACTTTTATTTCCATCATCCAGGTTCCGATCGGAAAATCAAAGCCGTACATCTTACTTTTGTCATATGTTTCGTCTTCTATAATCCATTCTGATTTAATGAATGCGTCTTTGACGATACCGTTTTCTTCCGGAGATAAATGGTCGAAGTTGACCTTATAGTCTTTCACTCTTGATGAGAATTGCTCCTGAAAATATGCTATACTTTCTTTTGTGAATACAATTACATATTCACCAATCTCTTCGTCAACTCTTAAAATAGGGAAATCTGGCAGCATTGCCGGACCAACTATAACTTGCTTATCTTTTTGAATTTCAAATTTTAATTTTTCCTGTTTAAAAGCCAATCCTTTTTCAATTATGGCAGGCTTGTCCACCAGGGAAACAAACTCTAATTGCCCAGCACCTACTACTGCTTTGAAGATTGGTAATTTACTCATCTTATTTATTTATCATAAACCTCATTGATAGCCTCTTTCAAAGCCTCTTTCGGTTCTTTGTTTTCTTTTTTAACTTTTTTGTCGGCTACTTTTAATACCTCTTTTAATTTATTGAACATATCTATTTATTTATTTTTTAGTTACTAATGAATGTAATTGAATATGTACCCGCTGGCTCTGCCCCTGCATTATTGACTGTAACATCCAGTCTAACCAAAGTAGTCGATTGCTCAAATAAAAATTTGGTCTCTATCGCAGTGGCATCTATGCCATTGAATGAGTAATTTATTTTGGTTTCCGTGTTCAAAGTGAATTCGCACAAGGTGCGCGGTGAGATATATGTATTGTCCTCAAAACCTAACTGCAAAAATGTATTTGCCCCTGCAAAAGTAGGGGTTGTCGATTCCGTCTCTAAAACACCAAAATCCAAAACCCCGGAGTAGCCTATATTTCTCATTGGAATTGTACCGGAATCCAGTACAAGATCGTAGTCATTTTGCTCGTATATACCTTTGTTGTAGAATGCCGCAGCGTCAACAAACGAGCCCAAATCAATCATACGCGGGCTTATGAAGTTACCGAAGACAGCGTCAGTGGCTGAAATGGGCTCGTTTTCCAGAATATATACAATATCATCAATAATACCTTCTGTATCAGGTATGTAAAGTTTTGCGGTGGATGGTATGACATCTCCACCGCCGCCACCACCCTCAATATCGGCTATGGCTTCTTCACCACCAAGTCTGAGTGCGGTGGCCTTTACGTATTGTGTGAGAAATTGTTTTATATCTGTTGCCATGTAAAATTGTTTATTTTCTTATAATTATATTATTATTACTTTTGTTAATTCTTCATCTTCCCTGATCCAAATTGCTTTCTTTTTTATTTTTTCCATTTTTTTTCTTTTGTTTTTTTATTATTTACCGTAGTAGATATTAGAAGTGTCGTAACCACGACATTATGTTTGGGAAAAGTAATGTACCTTTGTTAAAAATTTCTACTACGGTAGATACTATGGTAGATAGATAAACTGCAACTATTGTTTTTCCAACCATTCCAGGTACTCCAGTGGTGGTTCATCATACCACACCCATCCCTGTAATTCCAATCTATTCTCAGGCGAAAGATGCACACCGAAATCCGGTGCCGGGAGATGTACATTCAGGCTGCAATACCAATCATTGTTTATTTTATTATAGAACATTTTCTTTCATTTATTTTTATACCAATACCATATAACCTTTTGCAGTTGCAATCGTCGGGTCGCAGGTCGCAGAACCGGGATTATTACGGGCGTCGATAGTCTGAGTACCTGATGCAGTACCCACCAATGTGAACATTTCGTCAAGTGCCGCAGTACCCATATTAGTGAATCTAATATTAAAACCTAATGTCAAACCTGGCATACGACAATAAGATAAAGATGACGGAGCTGTTCCAGCATTTGTACCAAACATTGAAGCATCGACCAATGTCACATTAGAACAGTCGGTGAATTCTATACCAATGAGAGACTTTGCAGTTAAACACATTGTTCGCATATCGGTCAAAAGTGGCATATCTATGACTCCGATTTCTTTCAGAGATATATTACCATTACATAAATGTTGAACAGTGGTACAAAGTGGCATAGTTATGTTACCACAATATTCAACCGAACCATTCAACATACGAATAGCATTAGTGGAATTGTTCATCGTTACATTCCCTATTCGAGTGGGACTGGGTATATGACCATTACCGATCATCCTCTGTGCTGACGTGAGATAATGATTCGTGAAATCACCAACATTTATAATCTTTGTGTTAGTAAATATATCCGCACCAGTAAAATCTATCTTGCTATAATCCACCTCATATGCCTTTAATGCATAACATAGCCCGTTCAACCCACCAAGCGTACCGACACTTACAAGGCAAGGAGACGGAATACTCACTACCTTTATCCGTTCCATAAATGGTTTTACACTACCCCTTGTTAGTATGCCGCCGTTTATAGTTTGATTCGCATCGGGTAGTGATATTTTTACATCCAATATATTCTGTGACGTACCAACGGTACTAAACCATAATCTTAAACCTGACAGTGGAGTATCATAGTCTAAGTATATAATGACCTGCTTATAATTTATACCGTTATCAAATTGATATACGGTACCTGGCGTAACCGCATAATCATAGTTATAATTTGCGGAGGTTAATTCATTGGTTTGAGTACCATCGCCCCAATCAACATCAACTACCTGATTACTCCCAAAACTAAAGTCTATAAAATTTTCATTACCATCTATTACAGCGTATAAGAAATAAGCTTCATTTTTAAGTGGATCTGGTTCGGGTAGCGGAATCCAATCAGGATTTCTGACCCACTCTTGGGGGTAAGGTGGTGGTGGCGGCGGTGACGGCGTTGCACCAGAATGTACGTTTATATACGGGTAAGTGGTCATATTCTAAATCCTTTAGTTATTAACAACCCTTCTATATCAGGTGTAATTGTAAGTGTATCGAACTTGGCGATGGGACTCCCTGTACTATACGTATTCCCGTTAAGATCGATGTGGACTGACATAGTGTTAGATATTTCGGTATCATTTATAGTGAATGCGTAGGGTGTAATAAAATTATAGGGGGACGTGGTGATAAAATTAAAATAAAACTCGCTGTCATATACAACCTGCAATGGTTTAATATGTCTTGTCCTAGGCCTACCGCCAGCATTTCTTGGTGGGGTTGAAACTATATTTATTGTCTGTGGGAACATATCTTTAATTATATTTTTTTATTATATGTTTTTATTGGAATTGTCATGGGTCTGACAATATTATCCACAACTATCGTAGATATTAAAAATTAATAAAAACAAAATCGTCGGTTGTCATTGCACTATTCTTCAGATGAAATATCATCCCATACGCGAGGGCATCTGCAATATCCGGGGAATGCCCCAGTATATTTATCATATCAGACTTGGATATGAGCTCAATTTTATTGTCCATACTTTGTCTTGGTTTGTGCTTGATAACTGATAATTGGTCGTATATTTCACTTTTATATATTTCGTCTTTTATTTTCAAGTGTCCTGTTTTAGCAAACTCGCTCAGTTTAAAATATAATTCCGTTTTAAGGTTTTTATAACCCACATCTTTTAATGCTTTTCCGCCATTATGGATTTCTTTTCCACCCGGGAAATACTCCCTTAGATAAAGACCGACACCATCCGCGTCCCAGGACACCATGTCATACCTTATTTTGAAATCAGCGCATATTTTTTTAATGGTGTCTACAATTGTTGTCCGGTCAAGTTTATCCTTTTTTATTATTTTTAGGACGGTTTTACCGGACCATACCACAAATACACATTCGTCGCTGGTAAATGCTATATCACACGACAGTCGCATTTGGGTATCTTCTTCGTCCAATGAATTATACTGGAATAAGTAATTTATATCCGTATAGGTGAATAAAGTCTCACTATCATCAAATACTTCCCAGTCGCCGTGAAGAAGTCTTCTTCTTTCATTTGGGCTCAGGGTGCGTTGTAAATTCTCTAAATACTCCGGTGAAACATGTGGGTTGTCTTTCGGCAGTGCTTGAATAAACTTCTGATATGGCTTAATTGTGCCCTCCTTGTCCGGTAAATAAAACTCTCTAAATAAGAAATTTTTAGCAGGGTTACAAGTCATAAGTAGGAATGGTTTAATACCAAGCTCGGCATTTCTCCACCTACCTAATCTTGTTTGAAAAATTTCTTTTCCTTTTTCGTTAATACCGGCTGCTTCGTCAATAGCCCCAAAAGTTAAAAGAAGACCACCAAGTCGGTTATAGTTTGGGTCGCTCGGATTGTAAGCCAACTCACATAAAATAATTTTACTGTCATTAAAAAAAGTAAGCTCGCCTGCTTGACTATTATACCGGTAATGTTTTTCGGAGTCAAGCCCCCAATCACCAAGTACCTCGAAGAGTGAAACGATAGTAGTCTTTTTGAGGTCTGTTAGGTGCTCTCTGGCGACACCAATCCTAATACCTGGGTGTTGCATACACTTCATTGCCATAAGAGAACACAGGACGTATGATTTACCGGACGAAAGTGATCCTCCGTACAGTACCTCGGTTGTTATTGTGTCATTAAAATATTCAAAAATTAAATGTTGCTTTTCGGTCGGTTTAAAATCGATTGTCATATTTTTTCATATTTTTTACCGGTCTTTATAAGAAATTTGTGCAGGGCGGCACCCACGGACGGCGTTTTCCCTATAAACCAGGACCCGTACTGTGTCTCACCCTCTGTGATACAAGCAGCCTTTCCCTTCCAAACTCTCTCAAAAGTGTCATAATCAATACCATAATATCGATACTGTTCACCCTCATGAAAATATATTTCCAACTCTTCCTTCTCAGTGTCATATTGTAAACCGTCAACATTGCTACTGTCAACAAATAGTCTGAACACATAAAACTTCTCTACCCTTTCTTTATTGAGGTATCTTTCGGACCAGTTGAGTGCAGGTTGCCCACCCCACGCAAGCCACATAAGTTTACCACATCCATCACCTAATTCACGTTTATCAGCATCCTGCCCCTTATGTCGTGCAAGGAACGAATACATACGTTTAACAGTGTCTAAACTTATCGGTTCACCCTTTGCGAGCTGATGCGCCCGTGTTTTGCCGACCGGTGTTCCACAAGTACCCCACCCATTCTTTTCTGCCCAGTCAATTGCCTTTTGTGCCTCCGAGGAGATACCGGACGGGTAATCTTTAATGCTTTCAAATTTATATGGGTCAAGACTTTGATACTCAAAATTTAATGTAAATTTAATGTTATTCTGTATAATTGTCAAATCATTACCTTTTCGTATCATTTTTGTGTTTGGATAAAACTTCCACCAGTTGGCAATTATTTTTTGTAATTGTGCTTCACCGTCCACTTTATTTAGTGCCAAGTCAATAAAGACTTTATCCTCATTGAACTTCAGTTTGAACGGACATTCAAACTGTGTGGCGACATAAAATGCATTAAATTGTAATTCGAGTGTTTTCATATATTATATTTATCTTTTATTCTTCTGCACATTCTGGACCGGCAACTTGCACACGAATAGCTTGTTTCTCTGTTTTCTGTTAAAATGTTATTTGCTGTCAATAAAAAAATCTTATCATTTTTTGTCATATGTCTGACATTCTTATTAACAATTTCTTTAAGAGTTGTAAACCATTTTTGTAAGTTTTCCAACACCTGGAGCCTACTTGCCTTGCTGTGCATATACCATTCCTTTTTCTCACACACCTTATTATGCAGTGAATAAATTTCTTCGAGAGTCTCCCCTTGCTCAATATCGGCTGACCATATTATTTCCAAATCCATAATTTAATTATATTTTTTTTTAATTTTGTTTTATATATTTTCATCAATTAAGAAACTTATTCCACTACTTATTACTCCTATCTTAAATCCATACAGAATAAATCCAATCCAAAATGAGAGACAAAAACAGCAGCTTATAAGTTCAATAAATAGCTGTTTAGGGCGGCTGTAATCGTCAAAGTCCTCTTCTTTGATACCTACATACCTTTTTAGTAAGATAATCGGTTTGGCGCGAGTTATGAGCGTTGTAAGACCGACTACGAACATTATATCAAACATATCCATCTCTTAAGTAAGTTTTCATATCTTTTATCATATAGTAACACGTGGTCCGGTTAAGATTGAGAAATTTTGCAAGTTTGCCACTATTGTTGTGAGGTCCGGTAATTGCCAGGTGATATAGTCTTTTGCCAACCATATCAAGGTCATTGTATTTTTGTGATAAGTGTGCCAGTTTTTCCTCGTAATCTTCTTCTTCTTCATCCTCGTCAATAATATAGTGGTTAGGCGACAATTCGTTGTTTTTAATGACCGTTTTCTTTTGAAATCCGGTGTTTTTCCATTTCACTTGTTTATTCATCCAGTTTATGACAACCGAATCGATAAAATTGGGGCTACCGTTTATTTTCTTTTCGGTGATATAGAGATAGCACTCGGCTAAAAGTGCCGCAGCATCTCGCTTATCCCATTGCTGTGCCGAGAGTATGTTGGTCGCCACACCTAAATAAAAATCATATTTTTCTGTGAAAAGACTGTCAATTTTTGTCATAAATGAAGTATATTTTTTATTTTGTTCAAATTTTCAGCACTTTCGTAAAGCTCGTCGTCAATACAATCAGCTAAAATTTTGTCAACATAAACATTTAAATCGACAATAATTGTCATTGCAATCCGGTCCCCCAGTATTTTTCGGATGTGGAAGATGTTATCGTCAATCCTCTCTATGATCATATCTATTTGCTTGTTCGTTAAAATAAGATTAGAAAGTAATTGTAAAATCACTTGTTTGGTGTGGTGATATTCTCCCGCTATGAGCGAATATTCATAATCGCTCAAATACTTTGGGGGCTTGGACGATACCTCTTTAAACTTCTCCTTTATCTCCTGCATTTGGTTGTATATATCGAATTTGAATCGGCTCGGTCGCCGTTATGTCAATCGTATTGGCATATCCCCTATTTCTCCCCTTATATCGCAAATAAAACATTATTGCAGCAGGATTACCGGAGTCTATCAGATTGAACAACTGGTCTTCCACATGGTCACCCTGTGTCTCGTTTATCTCGTCAACCGCTTCTTTAAAAAGTGGGTCGGTGGTATAATATTTATAGTAAGTCTGTCGTGTGATACCCACTTCCTTGCAAGAGACCACGATCAATCCCCTATGCTTTTTTAGAGCCTTTAATAGACGTTTTTTATGGACTTCCGGTTGCTTTCTGCTCATAATGTTAATTATGTAATATTTTTTTTTGTTTTGAAATAGTATTTTTTACTTTAATTTTCAATAATTTTTGAAAAAAAGTTTCAAAAATAGTGTTTCTGAAAATAGTAGTGAGATGTGTGAGTGTTAAAATTGTTTTCATGGGTTTGTATTATTTCTTTTTTTCTCTTATTGTCGTGGTTACGACATTATGATTGGGAAAAGTAATGTACCTTTGTTAAAAATTTCTACTATGGTAGATCAGTATCTTTGTTAAAAATTTCTACTATAGTAGATATTGGGAAAGATTGGCGGATCGTTGCGAAATTATTCGTTCAACTCTTTTTTTGTTGGTCCGGATACGAAACTCATCATCGTGGTGGTACCTGTGCTTTTTTTTGCAGAGTTCCGAGCACCAATATTTCTGTCTGCCAATAAGCGGGGCATGACACTGTCTACATTCTTTTATATTATCTACAATAGTAGATGTGTGAACGTAACTCATGTCGCCGATGATTCCATTATTTTTGTTGACGAGTGTGCCGGTACCCTGATCAAGCCTGCCATAATGAAGGATCAATTCTCTCTCTTTCTCAAGGGCAGCCTGTTTGTTATCTGTGGTGAAGACTACCGTTACAGTATAAGTTGTTGTTGACACAACTTCTTTCCAGTCCCGGTGACGGTCTCGAAGAGACCATGGTCTCCTGTTTTTACCCATTCCCACATAAAAAACATGGTTGTTGTCATCTCTGGTGTGCAAGTATACATTATATTTATCCATACACTATATATCATACTTCTTCCCTCCCTTTTTTTCTTATTGTTGTTGGCTTGATTTGGGTGTATTCTTTTTCTTTCTCAAAAGACATTTGAATCCTATATCATCAAAAAGTTCGTTTATTCTTCTCTGAACCATATCAACTTCACTCTCCTTTACCCGGAAGGCATCGTGAATCGGGAATACCGTGTAACCCTCATTGATAAGTGTTGACATAACGTAATCGATCATTATACGTGATTCATTCTTCTGTAATAGGTTGGAGAATGACTTATACCCATTGAGATGTTTGAACTCGTCTACGAACGCCATAGTGCGTGGGAAAACCTCTCGTACATCATCGAACTCACTACGTACCTTATCGAACGCCACCCTGAACATACGTTCTTTACTTACCATGGTATAGAGTGTTCCTTTTGATGCGTGTTCAGAGAATTGCGCATCAAGCCCATCCACTATGTAATTGAATATGGCGAACTGGCTATTTGCTATATCTATTTCTATGAGTTTTTCTCCATCTATCCTGATGAACTCCAATAGTTCAGACTTCATATTGGTAAGGTTATAGTCAAACCTGTCATTGGTGTCATTCCTCCCGGTATATAAGATATTGTTTTGTATATCAAAGACATACCTCTTGTAAATTATACGAAGATCATTAGACTTCCGGTAAAGAAAATTATGAACATTGTCAAAATAACACTTACCACCATATAGTATGACATCAAGGTTCTGTTGTCTTGCGAATTCTAGTGCAGTTGTCACAGAGTAACGGTAATCATTGTCATCAAAAACCACATTCAAGTATTCATCCGTGATGTCATCATTGAGAATCACATCATCCATATTGACCTGAAAAATGTTCAAAAAATCATAAACTTCCGGTACAAACTCCATTTTCTCCATCCCAGTGGTGACAAGGGTTTCAAGATTAGGGTAACAATATGTGATAAGGCAACCTGGTGTAGAATAGTTGTAATTGTAGTTGTAGGTGGTTGGAAGTTGAAAAGTGACTTCTTTTGGTTGGTGTTGTTCTTTTGGTTGTACTTCTTGTTCAGGTTTAGGGTAACATAGGGTAACATTGTAATCACCATTTATAAGTTTTCTGTTGAAACGGTAGCCCTTTGCTTTACCTTCCTTATCACCTGTGCCCACCCGGTAAGAATTGTTACACTCAATTATACCTCCCTCTATAAGGGTATTCTTTATTTCATAAACATAGTTTTTAGTACGTATTACTCGGTCAAACCATTTATGAGAGAGTTGAATATAGAGATTGAAGTCGTGTGGAGAATATAAATACTTATCAAAAAGACTGATACATACCTGTAATGCCTTATCTCTCTTTGTTTTTGATGACCAGTTCAGCCCATCTATTGCTTCTTCAATGTTTTTTAAAATTGATTTCATTATGTCGTGAAGTGTCGTTTTCTTGTTTTTAGAGGGTGGGGGGTAGCTACTCCCCCCTGTTCACGACACAAACCTCATAATACTATATATCATAGTTCTTTTGTCCCTTTTTATATTTTCTTACTTTTATTTTTTGGGGGTCAAAAGGTGGAAAAGGTTTAACAAGATATTTAAAATCCAACCTATTGACCTTTATCCATTTCAACCATTTTTCAATATGATTTTTATCATATTTATTTTTGTCAAAAAATATATAGCCGGCGTATTGCCACTGGTGGAACTCCTCCACGGTCACTTCTCTGAAGTGACTCGTTGTTTTATATATAAAATAATATTTGGTATAAGTCGCAGGTAGGAGGGTGTGATAGTCCTCCACCCCATATTTAGCCGTTGTATTCATCCTCTCTATTCTATAATAATCATCACTTGTTCTAAGTCGCCTATATTCTATAATTTCTCACTTTTATTTTCTGCGGATCAAACGCTGGAAATGGTTTGCTCATATAGCGACAATCCAACCTATTATCCTTTATCCATTTCAACCATCTTTCTATATGATTTTTATCATAAATCTTTTTGTCAAAAAATATATAGCCGGCGTATTGCCACTGGTGGAACTCCTCAACTGAGACTTCGCGGAACGCAGTAGAGTCCTTGTATATCATATAATCTTCTAATGGTGGTAATAATACAGTATAATCTTCTACCATTCCTTTTACAATCTTGACTGTTTTTTTCAGGCTGAAATAATTATCGGCGTTTTTTCTCGTTCTTATATATGGCATTTATTGTTTTTTTTGTGGTTTCCCGTAAGGTATATATCATAGTTCTTTTGTCCCTTTTTATATTTTTTCTAACAACAAAAAATAATAAAAACAAACAGATATTATACCTATATATAAAGAAAAGAAATGATGAAAATAATTGACCTTCCTAAGTCGGAAATTCGACAGTTCAGGGAACATAAAACGTGTGTGTGGTGTGATAATATAACTCCACAGAAGAGTTACCGTTATTGCAGCGATGAATGCTGTGACGCTTGGTATGCAAGTGATGAGACTACCCGTCATTACCTCCACCACGAAAAATATAGACATCGCCTGATGAAGAATATATTACCCGGTATATTCGCATTTGATATGCTAAGAAAAGGTAAAGAGATAGGTCTGAGAGGTTATCTGGAGCTGGTTGACCTATATTACGAAGTATTCAAATCACAACGGAATACAATAGAAGATTGGGATATGTTCGAGAAGGAATTTTATGTACCTGCCATTGTTGAGGGTAAGGCAAGATTTTTCCGGGTGGAAGGTGTGTGGTATATGTTTCCACCCGTTTGGGAGAATCAATTATTTATAGACATCCCACACAGAAGGTCATGTGACATTAAAGGTTACCTTTATAATGAGTTTGGACTTACCTGGAAATTCGTGTAATGTCCATATACATCTACTATAGTAGAAATTTTTAACAAAGGTACCCAACCTTTCCCAATCGTAATGTCGTCAGGGAGACACTTTCAATAAAAAACCCAGACCTGTAAACTTTTATATATTTATATGATATATAGTATATGGATGAGACAATCACCCACAAAAAATAAAAGAAAAAAAAATGAGTATGACAAAAAGATGGCTGGAAAGTATGTATAACACCGAAGAAAATGATGATTTAATTGATGATATGGACATGCTGTACTGGGAACTTCAGGAAAAAGAGGAGGAAATTCAGAAAAAACAAGATGAATTCTATGAAGAATTCCAATAATTACTACTATGGTAGATAATAAAAAAACAAAAGAAAAATGAAAAACAGAAACGTAAGATTAAACACAGTGATAGCATTATTTATATCCATTGTGATGGGCACTTCTTCTTGCACAGATGCCACAATAGCAAATTTTCGTGGACTTGGTAGCGAGTTCAAAATAGAAATGATTAACTGTGATGGGACAGTTGCAAGAACGTGGATAAGTAGTGGTAAAGTATCTAGTGATTCCAGTAGTGACGGATACTTTTTTATGGATAGAGAAACAGGTAAACTAGTTGAAGTTACT
>Ga0114946_10000375_pt1 | contig 29263 bp, 27 predicted proteins | sample WalLakDeSediment_FD_88676 | JGI IMG/M metagenome (GOLD analysis project Ga0114946, IMG submission 88676) | Lake sediment microbial communities from Walker lake, Nevada to study Microbial Dark Matter (Phase II) - Walker Lake 11/02/13 Deep Sediment | ecosystem: Environmental > Aquatic >... | reverse complement strand
GGAAAAGGGGTCAGACCCCTTTTCCGCTTTTCCTGACCACCCAGGGGATAAGGCCGTCGCCAGCCTTATCCCCTCTTTTTTTGTCTTTTTCGCCTGACCACTTGACGGTGTTTTAATTGCGTTGTTTAATTTGGGAAGTAAGGGGGGACATTCATAAAATTATAAGTTTCCTCTGGCCCCGTGGCCCCTTGGCCTGACCCTGAAACCAACTGAAGATAAAAATTCAAAGCCTCCGGCCCAGTCGCTCACCGCCCTGGCCGGAGGCTTTTTTTTAGGACGGAAGAGGGGACGAGCAGGAGGGGGGGCCTTTTTCCTTGATTGACGGGGCGACCTTTGGCCACTATACTGGCGTAACGTGCGCATAAAGACGGGGCAAAGAAATCTGGGGAGAAAGGAGATCCGGCCTGTCTCCTCGTTTTCCCACACAACCTGACCGGTAAGATAATTGGGGGCTGGCGTGGAGGTTATCCGGCAGAAGATAGGACGTATTCGTGAGCACCTGGCGCAAATTGACACCATGCGCGGGGACTGCGAAAAGCGTTTTGTCGCCGACCCGATCTTTCGCGGAGCGATGTTGCACTATCTCTACTTGCTTACGGACAGTTGTATTTCCTTGGCCGAGATGGTTATCCGCCAGCAAGGCCTGCGGCTTCCCCAGTCTTATCACGAAGCCTTTGACATCTTGGGAGCAAGCGGAGTTATCGAACGGAATTTCGCCTATGATTTTGCCAGGATCGCCGGCATGCGGAATTTTCTGGCTCACGACTACGAAAAAATCGAAGCGGTGGTCATTTGCGGGCAGGTGCTGGCCAAAGTCGACGATGTTCATGAATACTTGTCGCAAATAGAGGCCGCGCTGGGTTTTTAGATGGACAGTCTGCCGACCATAAGGGCTATCGTCAATTCATATGGCAAGCGCATCTCATTTGCCTATCTGTTCGGCTCCCAGGCTCGCGGAGAGGCCACTGCCGGCAGTGATCTGGATATCGCCATCCATTGTGCCGACTCCGGGCTGGAAGGCCGCTTTTCCCTGAAACTTGATCTTAACGCCGACCTCTGCCGGGCCCTGGGCCGTAACGATGTGGATATCCTGATTTTGAACACCGCCCCCACCCTGTTGCAGGAGGAGGTGGTGCGCCACGGCATCCTCCTTTACGCCCACGATCCGGCGGCGTTAATCGAATATGAAACCAATATCCTCCACCGGGCCATCGACTTCAAAACCCAGCGCTTGGCGGTGATGGGAGCTTAATAGGGGTCAGCCCCCTTTTACTGGATTGATGATCTCTTTTCGCAACGTCTCGAAGACCTACGCCAAAGAATTGGGGCAGCGGGCCAAGACCGCCCTGCGTGGAGTCTCCTTTGCCCTGGCTGGTGGCGAAACCCTGGGGCTGGTGGGGGCCAATGGGGCCGGCAAGTCCACCAGCATCAAGCTGCTGCTCGACTTTATCCGGCCCGATGCCGGGGAAATTTCCCTGCTGGGCTCCTCGCCCAAGGATCCGGCGGTCCGCCGGCGGATCGGCTACCTGCCGGAGACCGCCAATTTCCCCCCCAACCTCAATGTCCTCGATATGCTCCGCTTTACCGGCCGGACCTGCCAGCTCTCCCGGGCCGCGATCGCCGCCGGCGGGGAAAAATGGCTGCACCGCCTCGGTCTCTGGGCCGACCGCCAGCGCCCCCTGCGCGATTATTCCAAGGGCATGCAGCAGCGGGCCAACTTCGCCATCGCCCTGCTCAGCGAGCCCGAACTGCTGATCCTGGATGAACCGATGAGCGGCCTCGATCCCATCGGCCGGGCCGAAATGCTTACCCTGATCGGCGAAATCAAGGGCCAGGGGCGCTCGATTCTCTTCTGCTCCCATATTCTCGAGGATGTTGACCGCCTGGCCGACCGGGTTCTGGTCCTGCATCAGAGCCGCAAGCTCTTCGAGGGCACCCCCCGGGAACTTTCGGCCCGGCAGGGGGAGGCGGACTTCACCGGGGCCTATCTCAGTCTGGTACGGAGCCAGGAGGCCGAACATGGGGCCTAAGCTGATCCGGATCGCGGCGGTGGCCCGGCTGGTGGTGCTCGACGGTCTGCGCCGCCACGCCCTGCTGGGCCTGGTGGCGCTGGCGGTGGCCGCCCAGTTGGGGGCCTTTTTCTTCTTCGACTTCATCCCCCGCGATATCGGCCGGGCCTCGGCCGACTTCATCCTCTCCATCGCCTGGCTGGCCGGCTTCATCTTCATCTTCTTCCACGGGGTCCAGGTGATGGCCATGGACGAGGAGAAGCGGGTGGTTTACGCCCTGCTGGCCCGGCCGATTTCCCGGGGGGAATACGTTCTCGGGGTCTTTGCCGGCCTGGCCCTGCTGCTTCTGCTGCTCAACCTGCTGCTGGGCGCCCTCGGCTACGGCTCCCTGCTGCTGATCAAGGGGCTGGTCAGCGCGATCTATTTCAGTCAGCTCAGCCTGGCCTTCTATCTGCTGGCCTGGCTGGGGCTGTTCACCCTGCAACTGCTGCTGCTGGCGGTGATCCTGCTCTTTTCCGGCCTGGTCCGGGGCAGCTTCCCGGTGCTGCTGATCTCGCTCTCCTACTATGCCATCTGCTCCGGCCTGCCGGTGGTGCGGGAGGCGGTGGCCCAGGCGGCGGCCGGTGGTCGGGAGACCGGGGCCGGCCTCGCCCGGCTGCTGCAGGGGCTGACCGCGGTTTTTCCCGATTTCGCCCGCCTCGATTACAAGAACTTGATCACCGTGGCCGGTACCGGGCCGGGCTGGGCCGAGTTGGCGGTCAATTTCGGGCTGGTCGGGGCCTATATATTGTTGGCCCTCTGGTTGGCAACGGTGGTATACCAGCGCCGCGATTTACAATAGGGGTAAACGCTCAGCAGCACCGCATCTTGCGGCGATCAGCCCGGCTTGCGTACCTGGGGTACGCGGCGCCGGTCTGCTTGCCGCAACCTGCAGCACTGCTGAGCGTTTACCGGGGAATGAGCACCACTTCTTGCGGCGATCAGCCCGGCTTGGGTACCTGGGGTACGCGGCGCCGGTCTGCTTGCCGCAACCTGCAGCACTGCTGAGCGTTTACCGGGGAATGAGTTCTTTTTTTGCGGCGAGATTATCCCCGCTTGCATATCCTTAAGAACGCGTTGTTGGTCTGCTGGCCGCAAGATGCGGTCCTGCTGAACGGTTATCGGGTTGGCGTTTGATATTTTGGTGGCTGGGGGGGAACTCTTGCTGGTTTCGGGTGGTAAAGGGAGATGATGGCTAAAGCTGCCCCGACCATGGTGCACCGGGCCTGGTGTTTTTTGCTGCCCCTGGTGCTGCTCTTTTTTTATTTGGCCTTCTTTGGCCAGCAGGAGCGCCATTATGCCCTGGGGGTGCCGGAGCCGACCCATCCGCCGCCGCCGGCCGTGCAGGAAATCGCCCTGGGTTATCTGCGCCAGTTGGGGGCGGAGATTCAGTTTATCAAAACCGCCGTCTATTACGGCCAGGTCGATCCCGCCCGGGATGCCCGGGAATACGCGGCTCCCCTGGCCGCCCGGCTGGCCGCCGCCGCCCGCCTCCATCCCCATTTTCTCGATACCTACTACCTCACCCAGGCCCTGCTGCCCCCCATCGACGAGGAATACGCCGCCTACGCCAATCGGATTCACGCCCGGGGGATGGCGGCCCTGCCGGACCAGTTCGTGCTGCCTTTTTTCGTCGGCTTCAACCACTTTTATTATTTGAAGGATCCGGTGAGAGCGGCGGGTTATCTCCAGCAGGCGGTGGAGTTGCCCGGCGCGCCCTCCTGGTTCGGCCACCTGGCCGGGGCCCTGGCGGGGGAGGGCGGCGATATTTACGGCGGTCTTTTCTGGCTGCGGGCCATGCTGGCCGGGGAAGAAGACGAGGGCATGCGGGAGCGCTACCGCCACAGCATCGCCATGTTCGAACGGGCGGTGGTGGTCCAGCGGGCCATTGAACAATACCGGGCCCGCCAGGGGCATTATCCCGTCGACTTGGCCGAGTTGGTCCCGGCGGAGCTCGCCGAACTGCCCGAATTCGACCCCCCCTTCCAGCTTTCCTGGGAGCCTCCGACTCTTCGGCTGCTGCGGTTGCCGGACTCCCGGCGGCGCTGAAAGCAATCAAGCCCGGCCGGCCTGGTGATTTCCCGGCCGGTAAAAAAATGCTTGACCGGCTGCCCTGACAGATAATAGACTCCAACTGTCGGGCTCTACCAGGCCCGGCCTCCTTTCCAAACCCTGCCGCTCCCGGTCCGAGGGAGCCGGCCGGAGGGTTTTGGCGGCTTTTTTTTGCCTTGATGGAGGTAAGCCATGCTGCCGCAAAAATTGTTCCTGATCCTGCTCTTCCTGCTGCTCAGCCTCGGGGTCGCCCTGGCGGCGGCCGTCAACCTCAACACCGCCAACCGGGAGCAGTTGATTGCTCTCGAAGGGATCAACCCGGTGATGGCGACGGCGATCGTCACCTACCGGGAAAGCACCGGGCCCTTTGCCAGCGTCGATGAACTGGCCAAGGTTCCGGGCATCGACGCCCGCACCGTGGAGCGACTGCGCGACCACCTTACCGTGGCCGACTGAAACTGCCGCGGTGGCGGCGGTTTTGTCTTCACGCCGGCTTTACGGCTCAGCCGCCGCGGTTGGCGCAAGCTGCCGCTCCGCCGGGGGCAACCTCCCGGCCGCGCAATCACCCCGGCCGTTGCTCTTCCTCCGCCGCTGACGGCAAAAAAACCTTGACCATAACTGCATTAATCGGTTAGGCTGTTTACGCCCGCAATGACCTGGCGCGACTGGCGCCAGGCGTTTTAGGCTCGGGCGGGGAGGGGATGGTTAAGATTTTTTCGCAATCGAAATGACGGAGGAAAATATGCTGATTAAGAAGATTATTCTAGCCCTTTGTGTTTTGCTTTTTACCGCCGGGACCGCTTTGGCGGCCCTAAATATCAACACCGCCGACCAGGAACAGTTGCAGGCCCTGAGCGGCATCGGCCCGGCCAAGGCCGCGGCGATCATCGAATACCGGGAAAGCAGCGGCCCCTTTAAGAGCGTCGATGAATTGGCCCAGGTTCAGGGCATCGGGTCCCGCATGGTGGAGAGCCTGCGCGAGCAGATCACCGTGGCAGACTGAAATTCCCGCAGTTGATGTTGCTTTGTTCCCCTCCCCGCCGCTTTTTCACCCCTTTTTATGCCGGATTTTTTCCTCGCCGGCCTCAGTTTCCGGGTTCCAGCAGCATTCAAGCAAATACCTTCCCCTGGGCGGCTCGGCCGCCCCAGCCGGGGACCGGGTTCCTGCCCCGGCCGCAGGCCGGCAAATGGCGGCCCTCGTTTATTTGTTGACCAGCAAGGCCGCCGGCGGTTAGATTCCAACGTTCAGCCCGGGCCCGATGGGTTTTGGATCTGATTGGCCGCGGCCTTAGAGGCGTGAGGACGCGGTCGCCGGTTGTTCCTCCTGGTTTGGCCATTAGCGGGAGGACAAGGTAAGGAAAGCCCGACCGGCTCCACGAACCTCCTTTCGGCCGGCGAAAAAAAACAAAGAAGCCGGCTCGCTTGGAGGATAGCGCCCGGCTTCTTTGTCAGGAGAAAGGAGTTTTCTGACACAGTTGTAAATGCAAACACCATGCCGCTTTGTCGGAGACCGCATTTTTTTCTTATTCTCCCTTTAATATTAGGGGTTTATAGTGGTCGTCGGCGGACGCTCGGTTCTGGCCGGGTGTAAATTTTTGTACCCAACGGGGGATTTGGGTGCCATTTTTTGTCAGGCCTGGCTCGCTGCTTGGCCCGCCATCAGGGTTGCGGCCCGCTAAGGCCAAAGTAACAAAAATTTGTCAGGTATAAAAATTTTTACGTCAAGATGGAGGGGAGAGTGACGGAGTTGCCGCTGCCTCGTTCATTGAAGATCGGCCGGGCGGTGGTGGGCCTGCTGGGGCTCGACGTCGCCCTGGGCCGGGCCCTGGCCACCCGGGGCAAGCCCCGCTGGGAAGTGCAGGCCCGGCTCTACGAAGAGGTCGCCGCCGCCAATTACATCCCGCCGGGCCGGGAAGATCTCTATCGCCAGGCCCTGACCCGCGAATATCTGCGGTTGCTGAGCGGCGGCGGCCGGCAGGACGGCACCCTGGAGATCCGGATTCTTGGTACCGGTTGTGTTTCCTGTAACCGCCTCGAGGATCTGGTGTTCGCGGTGATGGCGGAGCTGGGGATGGCGGCGGATATCGTTCAGGTTTACGATCCCGATGAAATCGGGCGCTTCGGTCTGCAGCGGACCCCGGCCCTGGTCATCAACGGCAAGGTAGTCTGTGCCGGCCACCTGCCGACCCGGGCCCAGGTCGAGGAATGGTTGCGCGCCGCCGGATCCCAAGGGCCCGGCGGTCCCCCGGCTGACCTTTAAAACCGCGCAACCCCGGTCCCGGCGGCCGGAAAGCCACCCATTGGAAACTACGATGAACACCTCCAGGGAGACAAAACCTCGCGCCGTGATCATCGGGGCCGGGCCAGCCGGGCTTACCGCCGCCCTGGAACTGCTGCGCCGGACCGAGGTGGTGCCCCTGGTCCTGGAGGCTTCGCCCCATCTCGGGGGAATTTCCCGCACCGAGGTATACAAGGGCAACCGCATCGACATCGGCGGCCACCGCTTTTTTTCCCGCTCGGAAAGGGTCATGGCCTGGTGGCGGGAAATCATGCCCATCCAGGGGGCGCCGGCTCGCGACGACTTGGAGCTGAGCCGGGACCTGAGCGACCTGCTGGTCCCCGGCGGGCCGGACCCCGAACGGGCCGACCGGGTGATGCTTTGGCGTTCCCGCCTCTCCCGAATCATCCACCATCGCCGCTTACTCGACTATCCCCTGAACGTGGGCCTGCCCCTGGTCCGGGCCCTGGGCTTCGGCCGCCTGGTGTTGATCTTGGCCAGCTATCTCCGGGCCCATCTCTTTCCCCTCCGGGAGGAAAAAAACCTGGAGGATTTCTTCATCAACCGGTTCGGCCGCCGCCTCTACGCCACCTTTTTCAAGGATTACACCGAAAAGGTCTGGGGGGTGCCCTGCGCCCGGATTCCCGCCGAATGGGGCGCCCAGCGGGTCAAGGGCCTCTCCATGGCCGGGGCGGTACTCCACGCCCTGCGGGCCCTGGTGGCCGGGGAAAAGGCCCGGGACCGGGCCCGGGTCGAAACCAGCCTGATCCGCCGCTTTCTTTATCCCAAGCTGGGCCCCGGCCAGCTCTGGGAAGAGGTGGCCCGCCAGGTCACCGCCGCCGGCGGCACCATCCTGACCAACCACGAGGTGGTGGGGATCACCACCGCCGCCGACCGGGTGACCGGGGTCCGGGTCCGGGACCGGGCCGGCGAACGGGAGTTTGAGCTGGAGGCGGATTTCTGTTTTTCCACCATGCCGGTCCGCGATTTGATCGGCGCCCTGGATCGGGTGCCGGCCCCGGTTAAGGAATTGGCCGCCGGCCTGGTTTACCGCGATTTTCTCACCATCGGCCTGCTGCTGAAAAAAATGAACGCCAGTCTGGCGGCCCGGGCCGGCCAGCAAGGCCGCGGCCCGGCACTACTGCCGGATAACTGGATCTATATCCAGGAAAACGACGTCCGCCTGGGACGATTACAGATCTTCAACAACTGGAGCCCCTACCTGGTTCACGATCCGGCCACGGTCTGGGTCGGGCTCGAATACTTCTGCAACGAAGGCGATGACCTGTGGAGCATGGCCGACGCCGACCTGCGCCGCCTGGGGGCCGCCGAACTGACCACCCTGGGGTTCATCGATCCCGGCGATATCCTCGACGGAGTGGTGATCCGCCAGCCCAAGGCCTACCCGGCCTACCTGGGCAGTTATGACCGCTTCGCCGAAATCCGGACCTATACCGACAGCCTGGAAAATCTTTTCCTGATCGGCCGCAACGGCATGCACCGCTACAATAATATGGACCACTCGATGCTGGCCGCCATGGCCGCGGTGGCGGCGGTCAAAAGCGGCAGTGCCGACAAGGCCGCTATCTGGGCGGTCAACAGCGAAGCCGACTACCACGAGGGGTAAGCCCCAGCCGGCGAGGGATCTTGGGCGATCGGCCCCGGCGGCATCCCTGCGGCGGTCCGCCGGACCAGCTGGTGCCGATCGGCCCCAGTTGCCGGCGTTTGCCCGCCGGGCCAAGCCCTGTGATAAGCTGTATCCTGTTGCCTTGTTTTTTGTGTCTCAACGAGGCCATAGGTTTTTGGGAAGACGGCCGGATGGCCGCCGCCGAAACCGCCTCGTCGCCGGGGCAGGCTCGGCAACCTGTTCCTGTTGCCCTGCCGGTCCACAATGTTCTGGTTTGTGGCGAAGCCGCCAAGATTAATTCGGGGTGAGTTGGCCATTGCGAGCTTTGTCTAACCATATCGGGGGGCACCTGCTGATCGCCGGCCTCTCCCTGCTCCTGCCCCTGCTGCTCTACCGGGCCCGCCACCTGGACGACAACAGCCTGACCAGTTGGCAGTGGGTTTTTGAGGCCGCCGATCCCGGCCGGCTGCTCCTGCTCCTGGCCCTGCTGACCCCGCTGTTCTGGTTGCTGGCGGTAGCCCCGGATCTGGTCCGGCGGGGCGCCCCCGGCTCCGGTAAAAGCCCGGCGGGGGGGGAAGCGCCGACCGGCGGGATTCCGGTGGCAGGGCAACCTCCTCCCGGCCCGGGCGGGAACTCTCTTTGGGCCCGGGCCTGGCGCCGCTTCGGGATCCCGCTGCTGGCCTTTACCGCCTGCCTGCTCTTTCTCGACAGCCCGGAAACCATCGTCGATTCGGCCCGCTATTTCATCCAGGCCAAAAGCTTCAGCGAGTACGGGCCGCTCTACTTTTTCCGCCAGTGGGGCGGCGAAATTTTCGCCTGGACCGACCTGCCCCTGCTGCCGGCCCTTTACGGCCTGCTCTTTACCCTCTGGGGCGAAAGCCGCTTGGCCGCCCAACTGCTCAACGCCCTCTTCTTCGCCCTCACCGCCCTGCTGATCGCCCAACTGGGCCGGGATCTCTGGGACGAGGAGACCGGCCGGACCGGGGCCTTTCTGTTTCTCGGTTTTCCCTACCTGTACAGCCAGACCCCGCTGCTGCTGGTGGATGTCGGCACCATGTTCCTGGTCCTGCTGGCCCTGGCCGGCTTCCACCGGGCCATGACCCGGGGCGGGCTCTATATTGTCGTCACCGCCCTGGCGGTGATCGCGGTTTTCCTGGTCAAGTATTCGGCCTGGCTGCTGCTCAGCGGCTTGGTGCCGATCTTTTTCTGCTCTCTGGGGGCGGATCGACGCCGGGCCCTGGTCCGGGCCGGGCTGGCCCTGGCTCCGGCCCTGGTCGGCGTGGCTCTCCTGTTCTGGGGAATGCGGGAAGTGATGGCCGACCAGCTCGCCCTGCTGCTCGAATTCCAGCGCCCGGCCCTGCGCGACGGCTGGAGCGAGAGTCTGGTTTCGACCTTTTTCTTCCAGACCCACCCCCTGCTGACCGCCGCCCTGCTTTATTCCCTTTACCGGGCCGGCCGGGAGCGGGATCTGCGCTATCCGGCGGTAGCCTGGCTGATCGTCCTGTTGCTGGTCATCATGGAATTACGGCGGATCCGCTATTCCATCCCGATTTTCCCCCTCCTGGCCCTGCTGGCCGGCTACGGCCTGCGCGATCTGGCCGATCCGGGTTTGCGCCGCCACCTGCTGCTGGTGATCGTTGGCTCCTCCCTGCTCCTGGCCTGGGGCGCTTATCTCCCTTTTCTCAAGAGCATGGCCGAACGCAATCTCCAGCAAGCCGGCCGCTATCTCGACACCCTGGCCGAAGAGCGGATCGCGGTGGTGGTGCTGGCCGAGGACGAAGCGGCCATGGATCCCCGGGTGATGGTGCCGATTCTCGATCTTTTCACCCATAAAACCCTGGCCTATCATCCTCCGGCCGTGGCGGCCGGTCCGCCGGCCCGGATCGCGACCTCGCCCCTGCGCTTTACCTGGGAAATGGCGCTGCCGGCCTTTTATTTCCCGGCTACCGCCCCGGACCCCGAAATCCTGGTGATCATCACCAGCGGTCCGGCGGCCGAGTTTCCCCCGGAAATCATCGCGAAACTTGGGGATTATTCCTTGTTGCTGGGTTTTGTCGCCGACAGCGGAATTTTTCAACACCGCCCCTATGTCCAGGTTTTCGGCCGGGGCTCCGGCGCCGGCGCCGGTTTAACTGCCTTGCGACCTGATTTTTCTCTTTACAACATGGCGGATTATCACATAAGATAACCCACACTTTATTCTGGATGGTTGCGGGCTGGCGACTCGAGAGTGCCGGGGGACCGAGCTCTGCATGTCCGCGGCTTACCCAGCCGATGCCACTAAGTAGTGTTTTTCTGGTTGTCGTCTCCCGGACGGACTGCTGTCTGCCCGTTCGGTATAGCGGCAGCGGGAACAAGTTGGACGGCCGCAAGGTCTCCTATAATGATCTCAATTTTCGAGAAGCCCTCAAATCCTAACACTAAGGAGGTTCAAAATGAAAACTTCACGAATGGTGGGAATGTTGATCCTGGCCGGTATGCTCGGCTTCGTGGCCTTCCAGGGCCAGGTCGGCGGACCGGATGAAGCCCAGGCCCGGGCCGGCGGCTACGGTGCTCCCCCGGCGCCGGCCACCGGCGGTTATGGCGCGCCGCCGGCTGCGCCCAAAGAAGACAAACCGGAAGTAAAGCGCGAAGAAGAAGAGAAAAAGGCGCCGCCGGCCGGCGGTTACGGGGCTCCTCCGCCGCGGCCCGGTGGTGGTTACGGCGCTCCGCCGCCTCCGCCCCGGCCTGGTGGTGGATACGGCCGTTAAGGAGCGGGTCATGGCCGCTGGCGGCCGGAGCCTGACTTAAGATCGACGCGGGAGATGTGCCGCCTGAGAGGGAGGCAGGGCATCATCTCCCGCGTCATTTGCGATCTAACGCATAAGGGAAACAGGAGAGGGTATGAGCGAAGGAAGCGTGCTTGGACAACAGGTAAGGGAGCTGTACAAAGTTCTTTGCAAGGATAAATGGAACCCCTATATCACCGGTATCATCATTGCCTTTCTGAGCGTGGTGATCGCGGCCTGGTACACTTCCTGGGGGGCCACCGGCGCGGTGCAGAACTGGGGAGACTGGTTTTTCTACGGGATCGGGGTCGGTGAGCGCGCTCCCGGCAATATTCTCCTCCACAGCGGCTCGGTGATCGGGATCGGCTTTATCGCCGGCGCCTTTGTATCCGCCTGCCTGGGCGGCAACTTCGCCTTCCGCATTCCCCCCAAGCTGGAAATGGTCAAGGGGGTTTTTTCCGGGTGTCTGATGGGGGTCGGAGCCATTCTCGGCGGCGGCTGCAATGTCGGCGGCTTCTACAATGCCCTGGGCAACCTTTCCGCCCATGGTTTCGCCATGTGGGCCGGGCTGGTGGTCGGCGCCATGCTGGCCCTTAAATACACCTACTGGGAAATGGAAAACGTTTCCTGGGGCCAGGGCGGCGGCAAGACTTTCGATGTTCCGTCCGGGGTGCAGTTGGTGCTGGGCATCCTGGCCCTGGTCGGCCTGATCTACGGGGCCTATGCCTATGCCAACAGCCAGGAGTATTTCTGGGGCCATACCGGCTGGGCGCCCCTGCAGACCCTGGGCGGGGTGCTGCTGCTGGCCGCCGCTTTGGGCTACACTTTCCAGCGCGGCCGCTGGTGCATGATCCAGGCCTTCCGTGAACCCCACATGACCGGCGACTGCAAGATGGCCAAGTCGGTGGCCCTCTCCCTGGTCCTGCTGGTAATCGGCCTCACCGTCCTCAAGGCCAACGGCATTGTCTCCCCCGATCATTACCTCCGCGGTGTCTTCGGCTGGGGCGGGGTGCTGGGCGGGGTGATCTTCGGCTTCGGCGCGGTGCTTGCCGGCGGCTGCGGCACCGGCACCCTCTGGCGGGTCGGCGAAGGCCAGATCAAGCTCTGGATCGCCGTGATCTTCTTCGGCCTCGGGGCTTCGCTGACCAGCAAGTTCATCCACGGACCCCGCGATATCGAAGGGATCATCGCCTGGTACCAGGCCGGCACTCCGCTGCCCTTCAGCGAAGGCATGCTGGGCAGCTTCGTGTACCTGCCCTTCACCTTCCTGGGCTACGGCGGAACCCTGGCCCTGATCCTGGCCGCCATGGGCGGCTGGTGGGTGGCGGTAACCTGGAACGAAAAGACCCAGAAGGGCGTGCTCGATATGTAAATCCGGGCCTTGCCTGAACCACATCGGGGGCGAAGCGCTTGACCGCTGCCCGACTTACCGGGAGGATCATCGCCATTGTTGCCGCGATGATCCTCCTGTTTTTTGTCAACTGGCGCCCGGCAGCTCCGACCCGACCAGACCCGGTGAACCGGGACGGGCATAGGGATCGCGATCGCGGGGCCGGCAAGGTGAGCCAGCCCTGGTTAAGTTTTGGCCTCGGCGCCGGTCCGGTTGATGGTTGTTCTTTCTGGCAATGCCGGCCGCCATTGCGCCCGGTTAAGAAGTCCACCTGCATTGGGATTCGTTTATGAAATGCGCCCTGATCGTCCCGCCCTGGCTGCCCGAGGAGATTTTTTCCAGCAAAACCGCGGGCAGCCAGATCAACTACTGGCAGCCCCTGGGTACCCTCTACGTGGCGGCGGCCCTGCGCCAGGCCGGCCACGAGGTCCGCTTCTACAACGGGGCGTTCCTCAGGCACCGGGAGATCATGGCGGGGATTGCCGAGTTCGCCCCGGATTTTATCGGCCTTTATTCAACCGCCTTCGGCTGGCCCAAGGCCCGGGAGATGGCGGCGGCCCTGCGCCGGGCCGGGGGCGATTTTTTCCTGGTGGTGGGTGGCCCTTTCCCCATCGCCATGCCGGAGCAATGTCTGGAGGAGTGCCCCGAACTCGATGCGGCGGTTACCGGCGAAGGCGAATTAACGGTGGTGGAACTGCTGGAGCGCCTGGCCGCCGCTTTCCCCCCGCCGGCCCCGCTGGGCCATACCGGGGGGGATCTCGCCGGGGTCTCGGGATTGGTCTACCGGGACGGGGAGCAAATCGTAAAAAATCCTCCCCGCCCCCTGATTACCGATCTCGATTCATTACCCTTTCCCGCCCGGGATCTGCTCGGCGAAATCGACGACTACGTGCCCCCGCCGGCCACCTACAAGCGCCGCCCGGTGGCGGTGATCATTACCTCCCGGGGCTGCAATCGGCGCTGCCTCTACTGCTTCCAGATCGACAAGACCCGCAAGAGCGGCATCCGCTACCGCTCGGTGGACAACGTTATGGCCGAAATACGCCACTGCCTGGCCCAGGGCTACCGGGAGATCAAGTTCATTGATGACACCCTGGCGGCCGATTACGACCGGGCGCTGGAACTGGCCCGCCGGATCAAGGAGGAAAAGCTTGATTTTACCTGGTTTGCCTCGGCCTGCGTCAACCAGGTGGACCAGCCCCTCTTGCAGGCCTTCAAGGAGGCGGGCTGCTGGGCCATTCTCTTCGGGGCCGAAAGCGGGGTGCAGAAGGATCTCAATACCATCCGCAAGGGGATCACCGTGGCCCAGATACGTAAGGCGGTGGCCGCCGCCAAGGAGGTGGGGATCACCGTTTACACCCCCTTCCTCTTCGGCATTCCCGGCCAGACCTTCGCCGATGGCCTCAAAAGCATCGACTTCGCCCTGGAACTGGACCCGGATATCGCCAACTTCCACGCTCTGACTCCTTTCCCCGGCACCGAGCTCTGGGACAACCTGGAGCAATACGGCACCGTTTCCCACGACCTTTCCGACTATACCTACCAAGGGGCGGCCTTCATCCCCTACAGCATGACCCGGGAGGAGATCAACGAGCTCCGCCGGATCGCCTTCAAGCGTTTTTATTCGCGGCCCAAGTTCCTCTGGCGGCGGCTGCTGGCTTTGCGGAGCCTCAATGATCTGCGGGCCTCCGTTCAGGGTATCAAGAGCCTTGTTTGGCTGCTTATCGGCAACAAAATCTTTTCCAAACGGTAAACGGGCAGCAGCACCGCATCTTGCGGCGATCGGCCCGGCTTGCGTACTGATGTACGCGGCGCCGGTCCGCTTGCCGCAACCTGCGGCACTGCTGCCCGTTTACCCCCCGGAGCCTGGAGCCAGCCGCGTTGAGGGTGAATTGCCGAGTTCGGTTATTCTGGTTGGTGCCCTCGCAGCTTGCGGCGATCAGGCCGGCTTGCGTACCGGAGTAAGCGGCGCCGGCCTGCTTGCCGCAAGCTGCGGTGCTGCTGCCCGTTTACCTGCCTGGCGGGTTACCTTGATAAAAGCGGTGATTCCTGGTTTGGGCTGAGGTTTCAGCGCAGTTGGAGGTACTCTTTGAGCAGGGCCGGGTAGGTGGCCGGGTTGAAGAGGATGTTGGTCATCATGTAGCACTCGTGGGTGCAGTGGCAGCCTTCGCGGTTGATGGCGCTTACCACGGCCCGGGCCCGGTCGCTTTGGAGCAGGCGTCCCAGATCCCCCTGGTAGTCGCGAATATTCCCCATCCGCATTTTGGCCCGAAAATCCTCGCAGGGATAGACCGCGCCGTCGTCGGCGATCACCAGGTTGAGGCGGCCGGCATAGCAGGGCAGCAGGGCCCGGTCCTGGCGGGCGGTTTCCAGGATGTAGCGGCGCTGGAGGATATCCTGGGCCGCCTTGAGCCGGGCCCCGCCGAAACGATAGGTGCGGGCCTGGTGCTTTTTCAGCTTTTGCTCCAGATACTGGCAGGCCCGCTGGTACTTGCCGAGATCGGCGGTCAACTGGCTTTTGTCGGCCAGATCCCCCCGGGCCAGGGAAATGGTATGGGTGTGGATGTACGGCAGCCCCGCGACAAAGTCGATGGTCTCCGCCATGGTATCCTCGGTGGCCGGACAGAATACCGAGTTGATCCCCAGTTCGAAATGGGGATATTGCTCCAGCAGGCGGCCCAGGGCGGCGGCGGTGCGCAGGCAGGCGGCGTGGCTGCCCTTGACCCCCCGCAGGGCGTCGTGGACGACAGGGGGACCGTCCAGGGATAGCTTGACCACCACGGTGCTGCGGGGGCAGCAGGGCAGAATCTCGGCCACGGCGGCGGTGATCCGCTCGGTATCGAGGCCGTTGCTGGGAAAAAGCATGATCGCCGGCTTGGTCCGGCGGTAGAAAATTTCGGCGACGGCGGCCAGGTCTGAGCGCAGAAAAATCTCCCCGCCGGAAAAGGCCAGCCAGAGCAGGGGCGGGCAGGAGTCAGCGATTTTTTCCAGCTCAACCAGCGAGAGTTCCGCTCCGGCCTCGCCGGCCGCCGGGGAAGTATCGGCGGCGAGATAGAAGCAGAAGGAGCAGCGCTGGTTGCAGCGCCGGGTCAGAAAAATCGTCAGGTGGAGGGGCTCCCGCTTGCGCAGGATACTGCCCAAGTGGCGAAAAGGCGAATAGGGCCGGGGATTCCGGCCGGCGGGGCGATCGGCTTTGTCAGCGGCCATGGCGGCCTCGCAGATGGTGGAGCAGCCCGCTGAGGGCTCCCAGGCCCACCGGCAGCGGGTAGAGCAGGGCGTAATAAGCCCCGGCGGCCAGGGCGAACCCCGGACCGCCGGCCCGCCCGAAAGCGGCCAGCAACTTGCGCTGCACCAGGAGATTGGCCCCCTGGACGGTCAGGACCGGCAGGAGCAGGGCCGGGAGCAGGGCCCCGGCGGCGGCCGGGAAGAGCGCCGCCAGCAGGGCCGGGGCGGCCAGGAGGCCGACGGTCAGGGCAAAGGCCACGATGTTGATCTTCAATTCGTGGGAAGCGGTGCCGGAATCGCTGAGCAGATCGCGGTTGAGCAGGGAATAGATGGTCCAGTAACGGGACTTGCGCCAACCGTTGAGCAGGGAGCGGCGCAGGTCGTAGTTGAAGATATGGCGGACCAGGATGGCTGGATCCATCCGCATTTTATAGCCCAGCCGGCGCAGGCGGTGGCTGAACTCCACATCCTCGATTATGGGCAGAAACTCGGCGGGAAAGCCGCCGCTTTGCCGGAAGGCGGCGGCGGCGATCACCATGGCGTGGCTGGCGACGTAATCGGGTTCGGCCAGGCGCTTGGTCTCGAAGTGGTGAATGAAGACCGACTGGAAGAGGCTGAAAAAGCCGGGATCATAGGGCCTGGGGGTATAGGTGCCGCCGACGAGCCACTCCGGCCCGGACTCGCGGGCGGCCCGGGCCGCCGCCGCCAGGGTCTCCGGCTCGACGATGCAGTCGGCATCGATAAAAAAGATATATTCCCCCCGGGCCGCCGCCGCCCCGGCGTTGCGGGCCGCCGAGGCCCCGGCCTGCTGGGCCAGAAAAATCTTGCGGCAGGGATAGCGGCGGATTATCGCCACCGAATCATCCCGGGAACCGTCGTCCACCACCACCACTTCAAAGTCGGCATACTCCGAGGCCAGCACCGCTTCCAGGCAGGCGCCAATGGTGGCGGCCCCATCATGATTGGGAACAACCACGGAAAGAAAGGGAGTGGCAGAAGGGTTCAAGCAAACAACCGCGAGAGAAGGATGGGCCGGAGGTTCGCAATCAGCCGAACCCGGCCCCGAGATTGAATGACGATGAAAAATTAATGAATCAACGGCAAATCAGCCAAGAAAAAAGCGCGTCAGTGCTACAGATTGGCGCAAGCAGGTCCGGCGGCCATACTCCAGTATGCCGCCGGGCCTGATCGCGTCAAGATGTTGTAATGACGCGCTTTTTTCTACCACCAGCAGACGGTTTTGTCGGCCTCGAAGACCATGTCCACCAGTTTATCGTAATCCACATTACCTTCATAGAGTTTGAATTCGCTGGCCTCCCGGCCCTCGGAAACAATCTCTACCAGTTTGTTGGTATCGGCCTCGGGTTCAGAGCGATATACATGCAGGATTTTCATGGTTTAAACTCCTGTGCTGTTGGAGGGAAAATCGGCCATCGTGCAAAAACCTTCTAATCAGCGATATAAGGGCAAAACCAAGAATTCGTCGAGTGCGCCCCCTCGTCGTAAAGGGATTTTGCAAGGTCGACGGAATTTACTTGGTGCCGTAAGGAACGATGAGATCCATTTCCCGCAGTTTCTGGCCCAGTTCCTCGAGGGTAATGGGGGCGAGATCGTTCTTCTCGCAGTTGGCCGGGAAGGTGGAATAAACTTCCCCTTCCATATCCCGAATCCAGTCCAGATTTTCCTTGTTGTGCTCGTCGAGCTCCGGCATATCGGTCAGTACCGCACCATAGGAATAATTGTTTTCAACCGCCAGGCCGAGGGCGGAACGCAGCCCATCCACGACATAATCCGGGTTGACGTACAAGAAGCAAACTTTTTTCGACATGATTTCCCCCCCTCTTATAAAGTCATGTAACAATCGTAGTCTTCAATAATGGCGCCGTGCTGGGCCTGGGTGGCCATTTTTTCCGGGGTCAGCCCGGGAGGAACGTCGCTTACGTCGTAGCCCATTTTCTTGTAGCTGTCGGCGCAGATGGAGACATCGTCGGCCAAGCTGACCAGTTCGGAAAAGGAGGGATCCTTGGCCAGCAGAGTGCCCTTCCAGGTGAAGAAGATCTTGACCTTGGACCCTTTGGCCTTGGCGGCTCTGGTTATCCCAAACACATGCTTCAGGTTGTCGGGGTTGGTAACGAAAATTCCTAGACTTTTTGCCATGCTGTCCTCCGTCGCAAGTTATTTTTCAGGCACCGGCTTCGAAGAAGGCCGGGGCGTACGACCACCTCCCGGCTCCGAGGAGCCGGAAGCCAGGCCGGTAAACGCGCAAAAAAACTTTTCCTCGATCGGCTCCGCTCAGGCGATCAGGCCTTTCTCAGGTAGACCCGGAAAAAGCCTTCATCATCCTTGATGCCCAGGAACTCATGGCCTTCGCGCTCGCACCAGCCGGGCATGTCGTTCTTGGAGCCGGGGTCGGTGCCCAGGATCTCGAGAATCTGGCCGGAGCTGATCTGGTTGACGGCCTTTTTGGTCTTCAGCAGAGGCATGGGGCAGCTCAGTCCTTTGGCGTCCAGGGTCAGGTCGGGAGTAATGCTGTTCAGATCCATGGTTGTTCTCCTTTTGCTTGGATGTGGATGAAGAAAGCTGTACCGGCGGTTACGGTAGGGCAAAAAAACAGGGGCCGCGTAGAGGCTCCCCCCTGATTTTAGTGAGTTTGTAACCTATAACGGACGGGTAAAGAATATGTCAACAAAAAAAGGCGGCAGGGCGGCTTCATCGGCCGGCCAGGGTCCGCTCCGGCCTTGCCTGGGCGAGCCATCCTGTTGTTGTTCCTCCGGTTTTTTCAAGAACGGCCGAGCTCCGGTCCCAGCCAAAGCACTGCTGCAACCTCTACAATGTAGTAGCCTGACCAATGGTGCCTGGGTGCTGAAAACGGAAGCATGATTTTTCAAAATCTATTAGTATAAAGCGTTGTGGGCAATTCCCAAACCGGCCTGGCACAGGGCGGAGCTGGGGGGAGGGGCTTTCCGGCAGTGAAGCCCGGTTTTCGCGATTCAACAAGTGTGTGTGAGGGGAATATGCAAAGTTTGGGTATTTGCCTGGGGGCATCCACGATTTCGCTGGTGGGGATGGAGCGGGACGCCGCCGGAGCAAAAAGGGTTGTGCTGCGGCGCAAGCGGGCTCATGAAGGCAATCCCCGGCGGGTGCTGCAGGAGATGCTGGCCGAGATCGAAGCTCCGGCCGGGCTCAAGGTTGCGGCCACCGGCCGCAAATTCCGGCAAAACCTGGCCCTGGCCAACATTCCCGAGCCGGAGGCGGTGGAACTGGCCTGCAGTTTTCTGCTGCCGGCCGGTCATCCTTATCGGACCGTGGTTTCCGCCGGGGGCGAGTCCTTCATGGTCTACCAGATCGACGAGGACAACCGCATCCAGCACATCCAGAGCGGCAACAAGTGCGCCTCGGGGACCGGCGAGTTTCTGCTCCAGCAGTTGGGGCGGATGTCGCTCAGCCTGGCGGAGGTCGGCGCCATGGAGCTGCCGGAAAAGCGTTACCAGGTTTCAGGCCGCTGTTCGGTTTTCTGCAAGAGCGACTGCACGCATGCCCTGAACAAGGGAATTCCCATAAACCAGGTAGTGGCGGGGCTTTCCCGGATGATGGCCGGTAAAATCCTCGAGTTGCTGAAAAAAATGCCCAGCGAGTCGGTGCTGCTGGTCGGCGGCTGTGCCGCCAACCAGGCCATGGTTCACTACCTGCGCGAAGAGATTCCCGATCTGGCCATTCCCCCCGAGGCCGACATGGTGGAGGCCCTGGGCGCGGCCCTGTGGGCCTTCGATCATGAAACCCCGCCCCTGCCCTCCGCGGAGCAGGTTTTCACCAACAAGCGCTTCAATTTTTCCTATCATAAGCCGCTGGCCGATTTTCGCGGCCAGGTGGACTTCAAACCTTCCGCCCGGGGCCAGGCGGAGGCCGGGGATCGCTGCATCCTGGGCCTTGACGTGGGCTCCACCACCACCAAGGGCGTGATCATGCGCCGCCGAGACAAGGCGATTCTGGCCTCAGACTACCTGCGGACCAACGGCGATCCGGTGGGAGCCTCCCGCCGGGTTTACGCCTCCCTGGCCGAACAGCTCGGCCCCGAACTCAGCCAGTCGGTGATTATCGAGGGCCTGGGGGTTACCGGCTCCGGCCGCCAGATCGCCGGTTTGCATGCCCTCAGTGACGGGGTGATCAACGAGATCATCGCCCACGCCACCGCCGCGGTGCACTTCGATCCCGAGGTGGACACCATTTTTGAAATCGGCGGCCAGGATGCCAAGTACACCTACATCACCAACGGAGTTCCTTCGGACTACGCCATGAACGAGGCCTGCAGCGCCGGTACCGGCTCCTTCCTCGAGGAGGCGGCCAAGGAGAGCCTGGGGATCACTGTTACCGAGATCGGCCAGACCGCTTACCGGGCCACCGCGCCGCCCAACTTCAACGACCAGTGCGCCGCCTTCATCGGTTCCGATATCAAGAGCGCCGCCCAGGAAGGGGTGCCCCTGGAGGACATCGTGGCCGGCCTGGTCTATTCGATCTGCCTCAACTACACCAACCGGGTCAAGGGCAACCGCCCGGTGGGCCGCAAGGTCTTCATCCAGGGCGGGGTTTGCTACAACGAAGCGGTGCCGGCGGCCATGGCCGCCCTGACCGGCAAGAAAATGGTGGTGCCGCCGGACCCCGGCCTGATGGGGGCTTTCGGCGTGGCCCTGGAAGTGGAGCGCCGCCAGGAGCAGGGCATGCTGGAGCTGGGCCGTTTCGATCTCCGGGAACTGGCGGCCCGGGAAGTAAGATACGGCCAATCCTTCAGGTGCGGCGGCGGCAAGGATTGCGACCGCAACTGCGAGATTTCCCGGATCGTGATCAGCGGCAAGAGTTATCCCTTCGGCGGCATATGCAATCGCTACGACAACATCCTCCACCGCCGCAAGCTGAACACCGACGGGATGGACCTGGTGGTCCAGCGTGAGCGCCGGGTTTTTCGGGATCTGACCCCGGAGGATGCCGCCGATCCCCGGCCCACCGTGGGAATCAACCGCTCCTTTCTGGTCAACACCTTTTTCCCCCTGTTCAACCGTTTTTTCCAGGAGCTGGGCTACCGGGTGGTGGTGCCGACCGGGGTTGACCCCGCCGGGATCGACCGCCGCAACGCCCCCTTCTGCTTTCCGGTGGAACTGTCCCACGGCTTCATGGCCGATCTGATGGCCAAGGAGCCGGACGTCTTATTTCTCCCCCACATCCGCAACATCCGGGTGGCCGATGATGCCACCGTTTCCTGCGTCTGTCCCTTTGTCCAGGGCGAACCCTACTACCTGCGCAGCACATTCCCCGAGGCCCAGCAGCGCCAGGTACTGAGCCCGATTTTCGATTTCAGCCAGGGCTTTGAAGCCAACCAGGCGGTTTTTACCGAACTGGCCGGACAACTGGGGATCGATGCCCGGCGGGCCGAAGCGGCCCTGCGGGCGGCCATCGCCGACCAGGAGGCCTGTCGGGCCGATCTCAAGGAAATGGGCCGCCAAGCCCTGGCCGAGTTGGAAAGCGATCCGACCCTGACCGGGGTGGTGCTTTTTGGCCGGCCTTACAACAGCTTCGTGCGGGAGGCCAACAAGGGGATCCCGGCCAAGTTCGCCTCCCGCGGCATCCGGATCATTCCCCTGGATATGCTGCCCTACGAGGATGAACCCCTGGCCGTCGACATGAACATGTACTGGGCCATGGGCCGGATGATCATGAAGGCGTCCCGTTACGTCAAAAATCATCCCCAGCTCTTCGGGACCTATGTCACTAATTTTTCCTGCGGTCCCGATTCCTTCCTGATCACCTATTTCCGCGACATGATGGAAAGCAAGCCTTCGCTGACCCTGGAGCTGGACAGCCATACCGCCGATGCCGGCCTGGAAACGCGGATCGAGGCCTTTTTGGATATAGTCCGCTATTACCGCCAGATTCATCATGCGGTTGACCGGATTCCGGCGGTGGCCTCCGGCCCGCCGGACCCGGCCTGGGTGGCCGTTTCAGCCGCGGAGTATGCTGCACCCGCGGCCGATGAGGCCGGGGCCGGGTTTCGGCCGGCGGTTACCGAGATGCGGGGCGGCATGCTGGGCGTTCGGCTGGCCGATGGCTCCTGGGTGCCGATGACCGACCCCCGGGTGAAGGTGGTGGTGCCCGCCATGGGCCGCTTCGGCACCGAACTGGTGGCCGCGGCCGCCGCCTGCCGGGGAATTCGGGCCGAAGCTCTGCCGCCGGCCGATGAAGAGGCTCTCAAGCTGGGCCGGGGCAACTCCTCCTGCAAGGAATGCCTGCCGCTGCAGACCACCATCGGCACCATGCTCCAGTATTTCCAGCAGCGGCCGGCCGACGAGATCACCGCCTTCTTCATGGCCAGCGCCGACGGGCCCTGCCGCTTCGGCCAGTACCATGTCTTCGCGGGCCGGACCATCGCCCGCCAGCGCATCCCCAACGCGGCGGTGATGTCGCTGACCTCCACCAACAGCTACGGCGGCCTGGGCCATCGCTTTACCCTGGCGATCTGGCGGGCCATCGTGATCGGGGATCTGTTCAACGAAATCTGGTCCACCATCCTGGCCGGAGCGGTGGACCAGGAAGAAGGGGAGGCGATCCTCTGGCGGGAACAGCAGGCGATCTGCCGGGTCATGGACCAGAAATGGTCGACCATCGCCCGTCAATTGAAGGCCTCGGCCCGGGAACTGGCCAAGATCCGGCTTCACACCCCCTATGACCGGATCCCCAAGCTGTCCCTGGTGGGAGAAATTTACGTCCGCCACGATCCCATTTCCCTCCAGCGCCTGATCGAACGGATGGCCGAGCAGGGCTTCATAGTTCGCACTTCCCAGGTTTCGGAGTGGATCAAGTACTGCGACTGGCTGGTCCGCCATCGGATCGAGGGCGCCCCGGACCTCCCCTGGTGGGCCCGCTTCTGGGTCAAGCGTTACTTCGATGGCAAGATCCGCAAGCTTATGGCCCCCTGCGGCCTTTTCCACTACGAGGAAAAGGTGGCGGTAGAGCCTCTGATTGCCGCCGGCCGCCGCCACATTGCGCCCCAGTTGGCCGGGGAGGCCATCCTGACCGTGGGAGCGGCCCTGCATGAGATTCTCCACCCATCCTGCGGGGTTATTTCCATCGGGCCCTTCGGCTGCATGCCCACCCGGCTGGCCGAATCGATCCTCAACGAAAAATTCACCACCGGCGAAAAGCGGGCCCTGATGGTTGCCGAGGGCAAGAACAATTTCTCCAGCCTGCTCGAGCGAGACCGCAAGTTGCCCTTTCTGGCCCTGGAAACCGACGGCAACCTCTTTCCCCAGATCATCGAGGCCCGCCTGGAGGCGTTCGCCCTCCAGGCCCGGCGGATCCACGAGGAGATGCTTTCTTAGGCATGGAATTAACCGCCCGGCGGACGGGATCGGCAAGAGTCTGACCATTTACGGCTGAGGCTGGAGTGGAGAGCCGGGTTGCGGAACGACAAAAGGGGCTGGAGCGTATTGGCGCTCCAGCCCCTTTTGCTTTTGTTTACCCTTTCTTCCGTCCCGAGCCGGGTATTCCATTATTCCGGCACCGGGGGTGGGGTGGTTTACCGGCCGGCCGCTTAACGTTCCAGCGTTACCCGCCGGGTAAGTTTGTGAATGTCGTAGCGCATGTCGGGGGTAACCACCTCGTAGGTCAGGAGGATGTCGAGATCGACGGTTCTTACCCCTGCCGGCAGGATGAATTTGAAGTCTTCTTCCTTGGTGCGATAGGGCTGAATGCTGGTGTCGCGGATATTGGCGGTTTTGACATAGGCGCCGTAGAGCATCTTGGGCTCCATCTCGTTGGTCGCTTGGGGATGAAAGTGGCGGGATTGCATGTCAATCACTTCGCCGTCAACGGTTTTTATGGTCGCTTCCAGGACCATTCGATTGTGTGACGGTCAGCCATCGGGAAGGCGGTGGCCGGCGTTGGAATTGATCTTGGTGTAGACCACCAGCTTGGGAACAAGGTCGCCTGCCCCCCGCAGCCATTCATAGGCCACGGTCTGGACATCCAAGGCCAGCGCTTTCTGCAGCCGGGCGATGGTGCCCTCCTTGTCATCGAAGTTGGGTGGAATCAGGTGATCCTTGACTCCGTCCACCGTCTTCATATGGCACTCCTGGCAGGTCATGGTGCCGCCGGCCGGCCTGTAGGCATGGAGATAGCTGCCGTAGAGGTTGGCACACTGGACCGGATTCTCGAACTCCAGGTTGGGTCCGAGGCCGTGGCACTGGCCGCAGAATAGCGATTGCTTGATGATGGGGCTCTTCTTGACCGAGGTGAAAATCGGGTCCGGATGATTGGGGACGTCCTTGGTGCCGTAAAGCACGTTGGGCTCGGGGTTGCCCAGGGAGAGGCGATGGATGATGGCCTTGTGATTATGGCAGATGATGCAGGTGATCTGCATCTTGGCGATGGTCTCCCTATCCTGGGCCAGCAGGGCCTCGGTATATTCTACCGCCACCGAATCCTCGGCGTGGGTCATGGCCTGGGGCAGATGGCATTTGAAGCAGGGGTAGGTTGCGATGGTGGCTTCGCTCGGATGATTGGGCGAAAAGGGGGTGAGGCCGGGAATGGCGATCGGGGTGTCCTTGAGACCCCCGTCTACGCCCATCATCGGGCGGGCGTGATGGGATGCCGCCCATTGTTTATAAACCGTGCTGTGACAGCCCTGACAGCGCGACGAGTCGAACATCTGGGCCAACTCGTCGATGGTTTTGGCTTTAGGGCCGCCGGCCAGCGCCAACCCGGGCAGGGCGACGAGGGCAACGGCAATGCCTAGTATCCAGTGTTTCATGAACTTCCTCCTCTCTTCAGGTCCTCTGGGTTGATTGAAGTATGGACTGTAATGATTCCTGCCTTGCCTTCACCTCCTTTTCCGTTTTAATCAGCGCTTGTTTTGTTAATTTCTCGGGCACAGCTGGGTGTTACAGAGTGGTGATAAGTCAAAGAGCGGACAACAGCGGTAAGTGATAAATTGCCGTAAGGGATAATTTCGGCCGATGACCAAATGAAGTATTAATCAAATAAGTAAACCCGACGAACGCTGTCAAGCGAATACTTTACATTAAATTTGCCGGCATTCGGCTCGGAAAATTGGCGCAATAATACATTGTGTCAGCTTTTCGCCCCTGGTCCCCCAGCCGGCGGGGATAATTCCCGGCGGGTGGATGCCGACGTCCATGGCCCCGCCACCGGCGGCAAAGCCTAAAAACCAGCCGGAGCTGAAAACAGGGCTTGTACTTTTTGGTTTATGCAATATTTTAAAGGTTGAGCAAAAATGAGGCCGGGTCGATTTTTCCCGGTCGGTTCAGCCCAACCGCCATACCTGGGAGGTGGAGTAATTTTGTCGCAGCAGCCCGCTTCGCTTTCGGCTTCGTCAACGCCGATGCTTACCGACAATCTCGGTCGGGTGATCAACTATGTCCGCCTGGCGGTGACCGATCGCTGCAATCTCAACTGCCGCTACTGTCGGCCCAAGGGACCCTGCAACGAGGCCCGCAGCGAACTCCTGAGTTATGAGGAGCTGGAGCGGCTTACCCGCCTGCTGGTCGGCATGGGCATCAACAAGGTCCGGATCACCGGCGGCGAGCCCCTGGTCCGCCACGGGATGATCTCTTTTCTCCGCCGCTTGCGGGCCATTGCCGGGCTGGAGCAACTGGCCCTGACCACCAACGCCACCCTGCTGCAACCCCACCTGGAAGCCCTGCGGGAATTGCGGCTCTCCGGCCTCAATATCAGCCTGGATACTCTTTCCCGCGAGCGTTTTGCCGCCATCACCGGCCAGGATCTGTTGGCCGAGGTTCTCGCGGTGATTGAGGCCGCCCTCCAGGCCCCAATTCCCCTTAAATTAAACGCCGTGGTTCAGGAAGGCATAAATACCGATGAATTGCTCGACCTGGCCCGGTTGGCGGCGGCCCGGCCGATCCAGGTCCGCTTCATCGAGCCCATGCCCTTTGACGGCGGCAACGGCTTCGTTGCCGGCAACTGGAACCTGGCCCGCCTGCGCGAGCATTTCCAGGCCAACCTGCCGCCATTGACCGAAAATCCCCTGGCCGGTTCCACCGCCCAGGTTTTCCGGGTGGAGGGCTTCCGCGGCACCATCGGCCTGATCGGCGGGTTCTCCCGCTGCTTCTGCGCCACCTGCAACAAGATAAGAATCACCCCCCAGGGGATGATGAAGACCTGCCTCTATGATGAAGGGGTGCTGGATTTGAAGGCCATCCTGCGGGGCGGGGCCGGTGATGAAGAAATCGCCCGCCTGATCCGGGAATGCCTGGGCCACCGCCAGGTCGATGGTTTTGCCGCCGCCTCCCGGCGCAAGGATGGCGGCCTGGCCGGGAGTTGTGCCTCGATGGCCACCATCGGGGGCTGAGGTAAACGGGCAGCAGTGCCGCATCTTGCGGCGATCAGTCCGGCTTGCGTACTGAGGTACGCGGCGCCGGGCTGCTTGCAGCAACCTGCGGCACTGCTGCCCGTTTACCCATTGCGGGGGGTTGGGCTGGTTGTCAGGTTAGGTTATGGTGATTATTTTAATAATATGAGCATGTTGCGATAGGGCTCATCGGTTATTATGGGGTCAGGCCCCCGCTCCGCGAAGGCCTCTTGGATTCAACAGCAGCGAGGAAGATGAGATGGGACAGGTGGAAGCGGTTTGTATCAGCGCCAAGAAAGGAATTATCAAGAAAGCGGTGGATGAAGTCGAGCTCAAGGAAAACTGGGGGATCAGTGATGACGCCCACGCCGGCGACTGGCATCGCCAGGTTTCCCTGCTGGCCGGCGAGAGCATCGATAATGTCCGGGAGAAACTGCCCCAGCTCGCCCACGGGGTTTTCGCCGAGAATATCGTTACCCGGGGGGTGGACCTGCTGAGGCTGCGAATCGGGGACAGGTTGCTGATCGACGGCCGGGTGCTGCTGGAAGTCACCCAGATCGGCAAGGAGTGCCACAACAGCGGCTGTGCCATCAAGAAGGCCACCGGCGACTGCATCATGCCCCGGGAAGGGATTTTCAGCCGGGTACTCAAGGGCGGCACGGTGCGGTCCGGCCAGAGCATCGAGATTCAACCGGGCAGCGGCGCCCCCCAGGGAGCCCCGGCGCCTGCGGCTCCATGACCCTGGCGGAGCGGCTGCTGGCCCGGCTGACCCGGCCCGGCCCGGCCCTTGAATATATCGGGGCCCGCTGCCAGCGGCGCCGTTTTATCCGCAGCGGCTGCGATCTTTGCGCCCGCGAATGCCCGGTCCAGGCCCTCTATCCCGGCGAGGGCGAGGTGCGGATCGATGAAGAGCGCTGTACCGGCTGCCTGGCCTGTACCGCCGCCTGCCCCACCGAAGCCCTGGTCGGCCGGGATGCCCGCCTGGCCAAGCTGCCGGCCAGGATCCTGGCCGGAACCGGGGAAATCACCATCTGCTGCGAAAAAGCGATCCGCAGCGGCCGCGAGCTGATCCTGCCCTGCCTGGGGGGGCTTTCCCGCGAGCACTTGGCGGTGCTGGCCCTGACCGCCGGCGGGGTCACTTTGTTGCTCAATTCCTGCCGGGACTGCCATTCGGCCTGGGTGCCGGAGCTGCTCCAGCGCCGCCTGGATGAGCTGCGGGAAAGCTGGGCCGACCGGGAGGCAATCCCGCCGATCCGTCTCCATTTCGCGGCCGAACCGCCGCCGGCGCTGGCACCGGGCGCAGCTCCGGCCCCGCCCCAACCCGGGGCCGACTCTTCCCCCGGCCCGGCCGCGGCGCCCGCCGACCCTCCCGATCGGCGTGATTTTTTTCGGGCCTTTCGGGAGATTTCCTTCCATGCCGCCGTCGAAACCTGGGGCACTTTGCGCGAGGAACCGGGCCCCAAGGAAGAGCAATGGGCTTCGACCAAGCATGTGCCCAGCCGGGTCAGCCTGCTGCGGCAAGTCTTGGAGCGGCTCCCGGCTGCCCGGCGCTCGCTGTTGGCACCGCTGCTGCCGGAGCTGACCGTCGGTTCGGCCTGCACCTTCTGCGAGGCCTGCGTCGGCCTTTGTCCCAGCGGGGCCCTGGAGAGCGAGGTGGACGAGGAAAGCTCCCGGCTCTTTTTCCACTGGTCCCGCTGCAGTGCCTGCGGGCTTTGCCGGGAGTTCTGTCCCAGCAAGGCGATCAGCATCAGCAGCGGTTGCCGGTCCGCCGAGCCCGGGGAGGAGCGGCGCGAAGTCTTTCGGCTCGCTCCGGACGAGGCCGCTTCCGACCCCGGTTCCCACCGCCGTCACTAAAACCCCTTTCTTGCGACCTTTACACGGCCCACACCTGACCCCCCCGACTCCAGAGCAATGGGCGCTGCGCAAAACAGCGGCACCGGCGCAACGGGTCCAACCAGGACCGGCCGATTAATGGCCAATTTCAGCGGCGGTCAGGATTCAGGGAGACGGGGAAGTGGCGGAAAGGTGCAGCTCTTCGAGGCGCCGGCGGTATTCGGGGGCGCTGATCCGGGCCCCGCGCAGGCCGCCGCGGAGGTTGATCTCGCCGAGATAAAAAGTGTCGTCGGGCAGCAGGAAGAGATCGAGATGGGCGTAGGAGAAGCGGCCCCGGGCCATGACCCGGCGGCAGAAGTCCTCCTGGGCGGCGCTCAGGGGCCGGGCTTCGCTGGCCCCGCCGCAATGGAGGTTGTGGCGAAAGCCCGCCGGGTTGTGGCGCAGGTAGGCTTCCAGATAGTCGCCGAGGATGATCACCCGCAGATCGCGCCCGCCCGGCACGAAAGGTTGGAGGACAAAGGGCGGGACCAGGGTTCCCAGGGTGGCCTGGTTGAGCACCTCTTCCACCCCGGTCCAGAGCAGAACCCCCATCCCGGCGTTGGCCCGGTCCAGCTTGGTGACCACCTGGCCGATCCCGGCGGCGTGATAGCCGGTAACCGCCCGGTGGAGGGCGTGGAGATCATGGATGGCCAGGGTGTGGGGGAGCATGAAGGGCTCCAGCAGGGCGGCCTGCATGACCTTGGAGCGGGCCAGGGCCTGGGCCAGGCCGGCGGGAAAGAGCCGGACGCCGCGGGCTTCCAGGTCCAGGAGCAGGTACTCCTCGCCGGGGGCCAGCCGGATCCGGGTCAGAACCTGGTCGCCGGCCTTGAGCTGATGGTAGTCGCGGCGCAGGGTGTCGTTGTCGCTGATCAGCCGGGACGGAGAGTTCAAGGGGGTTGCTCCCGGGGCTAGAAAAGCATTTCCAGAAAGCGGGAATGAAAGCGGGACAGGTCGGCGTTGCATTCGCCGCAGTAAAGCTTGATCTCGCCCATGATCTGGGATTCATCGCTTTCCTGGGTAAAGCTGCCGTCGCGGTTCTGGCGATAATGGGTGGTCAGAATCACATCGTCGGCCACCTCGACGAAGTCGGTATCATTGCCGCAGTGGGGGCACTTGATCAGGCTCAGGATCTGGCGGAGCTGGCGGCGCTTGTCATGTTCAGGTTTGGGGGTTACTTCCATGAGGCTCCCTGAGATAAGCATTGGGCTGGTGGAGAAGGTCAATCAGCCGGGTTCTCCCCGGCCGGCCGCGAGCACTGCTCCGAACCGGGGCGGCAGGAACCGGGCTAAAAAACCTTAGCTCACTTTTGCCGATTTAGCAAAAGATTAAACTTGGCGGAACGATAAAGGCAAAACAACCGGCACTGTCGCCGGGCCTGCTCTAATCGCGGTTTTTACCCCCGGCGGCAATAGCGCTAAACCACGTAATATATCCCACCAACCCCCCGCCGTCAACATTTACAATTGCAAGAACTCCGCCACTCCTTGCCGAACCACCAACCAACCCACAAAAAAACCACCGAGAATAAGTCGAGGGAAAAAAGCAGAATAAAACGAACTGCCGCCAGGCAGGAGTAAATATACCCCTTGGAAACACGGAAAACGGGCAGCAGTGCCGCAGATTTTCGC
>Ga0114946_10000374_pt1 | contig 29263 bp, 25 predicted proteins | sample WalLakDeSediment_FD_88676 | JGI IMG/M metagenome (GOLD analysis project Ga0114946, IMG submission 88676) | Lake sediment microbial communities from Walker lake, Nevada to study Microbial Dark Matter (Phase II) - Walker Lake 11/02/13 Deep Sediment | ecosystem: Environmental > Aquatic >... | reverse complement strand
TGGCCCGGACAATCCACGTGCGCGTAATGACGATTCTCGGTCTGATACTCGGCATGATAGATCTGAATCGTGATGCCGCGCTCCTTCTCCTCGGGCGCCTTGTCGATCTCATCGAATTCAAGATATTCAGCCATGCCTTTCATGTGAAGCACCTTGGTAATGGCGGAAGTCAAGGTCGTCTTGCCATGATCCACGTGCCCGATGGTTCCCACATTGACATGGGGTTTGGTTCGTTCGAATTTCTTTTTTGCCATCCTCATCCCCTCCTCTCGTTGCGCAGGGGTTGTCCTTGCCTGAAGGTCAACAAAACTCGATCATACAATCTACAAAGTCTATCTGTCAGCGTTGCACCACTCAAATAGCGCACAGCAATGCTTGTTTTCAACCAATTCGCATTCTACAGCCCACGGCGAGACTCGAACTCGCTACCTCTTGCTTACCATGCAAGTGCTCTACCGGCTGAGCTACGTGGGCCCGTCCAGTTTGCAGCGATGCGACTCCTCTTCTCTCTGCTCGAAATAGAACCGTCTCACCGATAGGTCTTCTGACAACCCCACCGTTTCTCAAAGAAAGGCTTGATTATCATCCACAACGCATCCTTTGGAGTCATATCCTGAGACAGAATGAAAAAAAACCTCCTCGACAGATTCTTCCGGGGAGGAACCTCTCCGCCGTCTCCTGTATTGCGGATCCATCGACCAGAATGGAATGAACACGACCCCTGCCGCCCTTTCTTGACGGAGCGACAAATTATGGCTTATTATACGCCTTCCTTCGAGGAAGTCAACTCTTTTTTTATGAATTTTTGTTTTCTTTGTTTTATGCTCTTCCCATGGGCCCAACCATGGCAAGTATTCAGTAAACTTTCAGTGAGGTGGATCTCGCCCATTTGTACATATTCAGTGAAAGCGATCCAGAGATAAACCGTCGTGGGAAGAGGAGACAGATTGGAATGCCGTGATACGCAGCTTTCAAACCGTTCGAAAACAGCATCTCTGTCTCTTCTCCGCCAAGGGCTGCGTTTGGACCGGGTTCACTGAATATGTACGCCCATTTCTCCCCAAGGAGGTAGAAAATTGGATCTCAGTATCATTCTTCCCATCAAGAACGAGAGCCCAAACATCGAGCCTTTATATCATGAGATCACCGCAGTGGCACTGAACCTCTCGAATACTTCCTACGAAATCCTTTTCATAGATGATGGAAGTACGGACGATTCTTACAAGAAAATATCTCAAATTGCTCGTTCGGATCATCATGTGAAGGTGATCGGGTTCAGAAGAGGACTTGGAAAGGCCGCGGCCCTTTCCGAGGGTTTCAGGCAGGCACACGGGGAACTCTTGATCACCATGGATGGGGATGGACAAGACGATCCCAAAGACATGGTTCATCTCTTGAGAAAGATGGAGCAGGAAGACCTGGATCTGGTCTCAGGATGGAAGATAGATCGCAAGGACCCATGGCCTAGAATTCTTTGGTCTAGAATATTTAATATAATATTGAGATATATCTTCAATACAGATCTTCATGATATGAACTGCGGCATGAAAGCCTATCGCTCGTCCATGGCCAAAGAACTGCATTTATATGGAGATCTTCACCGTTTTATCGCGGTCCTCGCCGTTTGTTCGGGGTATTCGGTCGCCGAGGTTCCTGTGAATCACAGACCGAGACGTTATGGAAGATCTAAATATGGAATTTCACGAATCTTTGTGGCCCCCATGGATCTGATCACGGTTCTTTTTCTCACCCATTTCCTGGTCAGGCCTTTACATCTTTTTGGAGTGTTGGGCAGTCTCTCCGGGGCAGCAGGATTCGCTCTATGTAGCTATCTTGCCGCAGGTTGGATAGCCAAGTGGTGGCACATCGGAGACCGTCCCCTCATCTTCCTGGGAATCCTTCTTCTGATTCTCGGCGTACAACTTGTCTCCATTGGATTGGTCTGCGAAATGACCATCCGAGCGGCCAGCGGACCGCTTCATACCAAGCCTGCGCTTCGACCGGATTTGGAAGAACAGGATCATGATGACGGGAAGGGACAAGTGTGAAACAAGCAGGACCGGCCTCGAATAAACCCTTGGTGTTCATCGTCATGCCAGCCTACAATGCGGCTCCCACCTTGGAAGCCACTTTCCAGGAGATCCCTGATCCGTTCAAGGAAAACGTTCTTCTGGTGGACGATGGAAGCAAGGACGATACCCCGAATTTGGCGAGACGGCTGGGAATCCACACCCTGATCCATATACAAAACAAGGGATATGGAGCCAACCAAAAGACATGTTATGTTGAAGCTCTTTCTCATGGGGCGGATATCGTGGTCATGCTTCATCCAGACAACCAGTATGACGGTTCCCGAATCCCAGCGATCATTGAACCGATTCTGCGCGGACGAGCTGATTTCGTCATGGGATCGCGTTTTCTTCAGGAAAAAAGGCCCTTCCGATCAGGAATGCCTGTCTACAAATACCTTGGAAACCGGTTCTTGACCCTGGCACAAAACACAACCCTCGGTCTGGGCTTATCCGAATACCACAGCGGGTTCAGAGCTTATAGCAGATCCTTCCTGACATCGATTCCCTATCTGCTCAACTCGGACGGATTTCTCTTCGATTCCCAGGTGGTGGCTCAATGCGCTGCCAAGGGTTTTCATGCCGCCGAGATTCCGGTAGACACCCGCTATTTCCCGGAGGCATCCTCCATTGATTTTTGGGTTTCCTCCGTGTACGGGATCCAAACCCTGCGCGTTCTCCTTCAGTTTCTTCTCTACCGCGTTGGATTGAGCAAGCCGCGCCTTTTCACTCTGGCGCTGAAAGACGTTCTCAGTCCGGAATACGCGCGCAGAATCTTCAGGGACCAGGAAGACTCGAATCCTCGTTGAGCCCGATCCAGGCCTTGGGAATGCTATGTTCAGCGCAGAAACCGGGTAAATATTCAGTGAACCCGGTCTGGACCCGAGCCCTCCAGAAACGTTACACTAGCTCCTCGTGACCGATCATCGAAATTGAAATCGGAATCGGGATCGATATCAATTGAAAGGAGAGGAAAGGATCCACTCGTCAAGGGAGCTGTAAAGCATGAGATTAGATAGAACGACCATCAAGGTTCAGGAAGCCCTTCAACAGGCCCAAGCTCAGGCACGGGAAAGGGAACACCAGGCAGTAGATCCGGTTCATCTTTTTCTGGCGTTGCTTCGGCAAGAGGAAGGACTGCTGCGTCCTCTTCTGCAGAAAATGGGAGTGGATATCCGAAGCCTGGAAGGATCCTTGCAGGAAGCCTTGTCAAGGCTTCCCCGAGTTTCCGGAGTTCCGGGGGGAAGCCAACTGTCCAGGGAGATGCAGGACCTTTTCACCAGGGCGGAAAAGGAAGCTCAGGATCTGAAGGATCAGTACATCAGCACGGAACACATCCTGCTGGCCGCCAGCACCATGGAAGGGTCTCTTATCGGAGACATCCTGGCAGCCAATGACATTCTGCGCGATTCCATCCTTCAAGCCCTTTCCCAGGTTCGAGGCAGCCACAGGGTCACGGACCAGGACCCTGAGGGAAAATACCAGGCACTGGAACGTTTTGGCAGGGATTTGACGATCTTGGCGCAAAGGAGCAAGCTGGACCCGGTGATCGGAAGGGATGAAGAGATTCGGCGCCTGGTGCAGGTCCTGTCCCGACGCACCAAGAACAACCCGGTTCTGATTGGAGAACCAGGCGTGGGCAAGACCGCCATCGTGGAGGGCCTCGCCCTTCGAATCGCGGCAGGGGACGTGCCGGAAAACATCAAGCGAAAGAGAATCGTGGCCCTGGACATGGGAGGACTTGTGGCAGGGGCCAAATTCCGGGGCGAGTTCGAAGATAGACTCAAAATGGTTCTCAAGGAGGTGGAGGATGCGGAAGGTGATGTCATCCTGTTCATCGATGAACTTCATACCGTCGTGGGCGCGGGCGCAGCGGAGGGAGCCATCGACGCGTCCAACATGTTGAAGCCGGCCCTGGCAAGAGGAACCTTGCGTTGCGTCGGCGCCACCACCCTGGACGAATATAGAAAGCACATCGAAAAAGACGCGGCCCTGGAGCGTCGATTTCAACCCATCCTGGTCCGCGAACCCAGCGTGGAGGATACGATCGGAATTCTCAGGGGACTCAAAGACAAATATGAACTTCACCACGGAATCAAGATCCAAGATGCCGCTTTGGTCTCCGCGTCCATCTTGTCTCACAGATATATCGCGGACAGAAAGTTGCCGGACAAGGCGGTCGACCTCATCGATGAAGCGGCTTCGCGGCTGCGTATCGAGATCGACAGCATGCCCATGGAACTGGATCAGATCGAACGGCGCATCATGCAGTTGGAGATCGAACGAGAGGCGCTGAGGAAAGAAAAGGACAAGGCATCCAAGGAGCGCCTGGCCAATCTGGAGCAGGAGTTGGCTACCTTGGGCGAGGAAAGGAGCCACCTCAGGGCGCATTGGCAGCATGAAAAGGAAATCATCCAACAGATTCAATCCGTCAAGGAAGAGATCGAACGCTTTCAAGTGAAAGAACAGGAAGCGGAGAGAAGAGGAGATCTGGGCAAGGTCGCGGAGATTCGCTACGGAACCTTGGTGGAACTTCGCAAGCGCCTCGACGCGGAAAGCGCTCGACTGGAAGATCTGCAGAAGAATCTCAAGATGCTCAAGGAGGAGGTGGGACCCGAAGACATCGCGGAAATCGTTTCTCGCTGGACCCACATACCTGTCACCAAGCTTCTGGAAGGAGAATTGGAAAAACTGCTTCGTATGGAGGACAGACTCAGACAGCGGGTGGTGGGACAGGAAGAGGCGTTGCTGGCGGTATCCAACGCGGTTCGACGAGCCAGAGCGGGACTACAAGATCCACAACGTCCGATCGGCTCCTTCCTGTTCCTGGGTCCCACGGGCGTGGGCAAGACGGAATTGGCCAGGGCCCTGGCGGAATTCCTGTTCGACGATGAAACCAGCATGACCCGAATCGATATGTCCGAGTTCATGGAAAAGCATTCGGTGGCCCGTCTCATCGGCGCCCCTCCCGGATACGTCGGTTATGAAGAGGGAGGCTACCTCACGGAAGCGGTGCGTCGCAAACCTTATTCCGTGCTTCTCTTGGATGAAATCGAGAAGGCCCATCCCGAAGTGTTTAACATCCTTCTTCAGATTCTGGATGATGGGCGTCTCACGGATGGTCATGGTCGCACGGTGGATTTCAAGAATACCGTGATCATCATGACATCCAACATCGGAAGTCAGTGGATTCAATCCCTAGATCCCGCGGACAGGGAAGAAATGAGAAGCAGGGTCACGGAAGCCCTGCGCAATCATTTCCGTCCCGAGTTCCTCAATCGGGTGGATGAATTGCTGATCTTCAACAGCCTTTCCAGGGAGCATCTGAATCAAATCGTGGAAATTCAACTCCATCGTTTTCAGGAGAGGCTGAAGGACCGAAAGTGGGAATTGGAACTCTCTGAATCCGCCAAGGAGACCCTCGCCCATGCCGGGTACGATCCAAACTATGGAGCCCGGCCCCTCAAGAGAGCCATCCAGAGGCTCATCCAGGATCCGTTGTCCCTTCTCATCCTGGAAGGCCGTTTCCCCGAAGAGAGCGTCCTTCTCGCGGATATCGATCCCCAGGATCCAACCCGACTGATCTTTAGCGCGTCCGACATGGAAAGAGAGAAGGCATGAGCCTGCTGCTTTTGAACGCGGAGGCCATTCTCACGGACAAGGGCCTGCTTCCCAAGGCTCGTCTTCTCGTGGAGAAACGTCTCATCAAGGATCTATGGACAGATCCCGCCTTTGATCCATCCCAGGAATCCCAGGCGCCAGACACCCTGGATTTGACAGGCCTGACCCTGGTGCCAGGCTTTGTGGATGTCCACGTCCAAGGGTGTCTTGGCGTGGATGTCTGGGAGAAGAGAACGGACGCCCTATTCGATCTCTCTCGAAATCTGGCCCAGTTCGGCACGACTAGTTTTCTCGTCACAACCACCTATGACCCGATTCACGTCCCGCAGTTGGCCGCAGCCTGCCGGGAAAGACTGCCAGGAGCTCGAGCCCTGGGGATTCACCTGGAGGGACCTTTTCTTTCCAGAGAAAGATTGGGAGCCATCCCTCAACGCGCGGTGGAAATACCCTGCATGGATCGTGCCAGGGAGATCGTCCATCAATGCGATGGGCTCCTCAAGATGATGACGCTGGCCCCTGAACTTCCAGGAGCTTTGGACGTGGCCGAGTTCCTCCTGGAACAGGGCGTCACCGTGTCCCTGGGCCATTCAGCGACTTCTTTCGAACAAGCCCAAGAGGCCTTTCAAAGGGGAATCTCCCATGTGACGCACCTTTTCAACGCCATGTCTTTGATTCATCACAGAGCCCCATCGGCCTCCGTTGCCGCCCTGTTGCAACCGGAGGTCACGGTGGAGGTCGTCCCGGATGGAATCCATCTTCATCCAGCCATGGTCGACCTGATCTTTCGGATCAAAGGTCCAAAAAGGGTGGCCATCATCACAGACGCGGTCAGAGCCGCCGGCATGCCTGACGGAGAATATCCTTCCGGCGAACATGGGGAAAAGGTCCGACTGAGCGACGGAAGCGTACGCCTGGAAGACGGCACCTTGGCTGGAAGCGCTTTGACCATGGACAAGGCGGTCCGGCAATCCATGGAATACGCTACATTGTCCCTGCAGCAAGCCATTCAATCCGCGGTACAGACCCCTATGGCCAGCCTTGGACTGAAACGTCCCGCCTTTTTGGGGATAGGTCTCATCGCGGACATCGTCGGACTGAACGCGCAAGGACAGACTCGGTTCTGTATGGTGGCCGGCGAGGTGGTCCGATCTCAGTAGACCCATCCCATGAACACCCAGCCGGTCTTGCCTTGTTGAGAACCCTCCAATATCTCCACTTCCGTGCATTCCATCTGAGACAAGGTCATGGTATTCTTCACCTTGCCCCGAGTCAGATTGGCCACGAAGAAAAGGTTGCCCGCTTCCCGCTGTTTCTCCAAGGCGTCCAGGTCGTCCAGACTCAAGGACGCGCCCAGTTCCATGCGATTGGTTGCCATCAGCACGCCCTGCGGTCCTGGCGGGGTGAGCGTGAATTCCTGGGGCCAATCCTGGACCCCGGCAGCCAACACAACTTCGGCTCCCATTTCCTTGCCACGCCGGACCCTGGCGGATTTCACCATGCTGTACCGCCTCCTTAGTTCCGTCTCATCCGCGGCAGGTTGCGTCTGCATATCGGTCCCGGCCAGGGCCTTCTCCACGGAAAGAATGACCGGGTTGATCTCCTCTTTCTGCGAATCCTGCCCCCCGGCCACCGCCCTGGCCCAACTTCTGGCTCTTCCTGCCAGATATACCTTCTGTTCCTCGGCCAAGAAAGCCAGTTTCTTGCTCTCATACACCGTGGTCATCTCCACCGAAAAATCCTTTCCCTGACAGAACAGTGTCACCTCGCTCTGATCGGTTTCCCAGCGGGTGTGAATCTCCAGATCCCCATACACTATGGCAGCTCCCCACTGATCAGAATTCCCCTTGAGACCTTCATCATGCCAGATCATCTTGACCCGAGGTGGATCGGGATATCGTCTCGCGATCAGGTCCTTCACCGTGCTCAGGTCATTCAGATACTCCCTGGGATTCACGTGTTTCAAGGTGAACGCCACTTCCACCCTGTAGAGTTGATCCTCCACGAAATAAAGTCCGACCCCGGCCTGTTTCCCGGCCACCTTGCCGGGCACGAAAAGTCCGAACTCGGTCATGGTTGCCGCCGGATAGATCTCCAACACCTCCCCCGTGTTCATGCCCCAAACGGTCTTATGCCAACCCTCGGTTCCTCTGAACTTCTCTTCCTGGGCCTGTCCCGTTGGACAACACAACAAAAGGAGACAGGACAGGATCCAGATCATCCCGATCTTCCTCGTTCCATTCATCCCATTCATGTCGCTCATCCTCTCTAAAGCCTCCCTGGCGCGCCACCACAGGAGATCACCATTTGGGACAAACCTTTCTGAAATTGCAGCTTCGACAGTGCTTGTCGTCCTCGGTGGTAGTGAAAGCCGCCTCTTCCATGGGTTCGTTTTCCTCTTTGTCCTTGAGCAGCGACCGCATATCTGTCATGCTACCCCGAATATAAGCCTTGGCATCCTCTATCTCCCCTTGTTCCACGGAATGCTGAACGATCTCCATGCCGGGCAATTTGCATTCCCGAGCCTCGATCTGGCTTGGATCCTTACCCCATCGCGCACAAGCATACAAGGTATAACAAACGAGTTGGAGCGCGTGGGCATTCCTTCTTTGGGACTTCCCCGTCTTCCAGTCCAGGATCACCACGTGATCCTTACTCCTGAAACAACAGTCCAACTTCACGAACACGGTCACATCATATAGAAGAAAACGGCTGAATTCTTCCACCTCCAACCAATCCTTCATCGACATGGCCTTGAGCTGTTCCCACAGTTCCGAGGCATAAAACGCTTTCAAGCATTCCCGCACATGATTGGCAACGGCTTTCCACTCGGTATCCGAGATGGACATCTCGTATTCGTGCTCTATCAAGGCACAGCCCTTGGGCGTCTGCCAGTACTGTTTGGATCGTGAAAAGCGGAAATCGCTACGCATGGTGCGCAAGGTGATATCCACCGCTTCGTCCGAACAAAGAAGCGCCACACCCCGATGGAGATTGTTCAGACTCCTTTCAATACAGAGATGGACCTTCTCTCCAGCCCACATCTGTCGCGTCTGAAGCTGTTTCAGGACGTAGATCTCCCTGATTCTCGCACTGGCATCGCCCCGCCATCCCCCCCAGAATCCATAGTAGTTGAAATAATATTGACGAAGACAGTCTTGAAACACGGAATCCCTTGTCGTGGACCAGGAAAAACGGTTCTTGAGTTCCTTCGTCACCCCAGTCGCCTCAGCCGATCCACGATATGGGCCAAGGCGACCCGCTCCTGCTCGCTCTGATCCATGAACCGGACTGTCACGCTTTTGCTGGCCAACTCCTCCTCGCCCAACAACAGCACCACACGAGCCCCTGATCGATCCGCGGCCTTCATCTGGGCCTTGATCCCTCTGGGCGTAAAGGTCCTTCTGGTCCTGATCCCCGCCTTTCGAATCTCCGCGCACAAGATCGTGGCTTCCTCGGAAGCCGCTTCCCCCATGGCAACCACATAGACCATGGGGCAAGGGGGACGAACCGAAACATATGCCTGCTCCTGCAAGGTCATGACCAGCCTCTCCAGACCGGAACCAAACCCCATGCCATGCCGGGGCGGTCCTCCCAGAATCTCGCAAAGACCGTCATAGCGTCCCCCTCCCGCTATAGCGCTTTGCGCCCCAATTCCTGGGGCCCAGATCTCGAATACCGTTCGGGTGTAGTAGTCCAATCCCCTCACCAGCCTGGAATTCATCGAAGGATGGATGGACAAGGCGTTCAATCCGTCCTTGACCCTATTCAGATGCCCAGCACATCCAGGGCAGAGGCGGTCCGTGATCCGCGGCGCCGCTTCCATCGCTTCCTGACAAGATTCCTTCTTGCAGTCCAACATCCTGAGTGGGTTCACTTCCACCCGGCGTTGACAATCCTCACAGCCCAAGCGCCCCCCTTCCTTATAGTATTCCCGAAGGGCCCTCACATAAACGGGCCTGCAGGCCGAACACCCGGTGCTGTTCAACTGAAGAGAAATCCCGTCAAGTCCAATTCTCTGGAAGAAGGACCACGCGAACTGGATCACCTCCACATCCACGCTGGGATCGCCGTCCCCCAGGATCTCCACATCCAGTTGGGTGTGTTGTCTGTATCTCCCGGCTTGAGGCCGTTCATATCTGAACAAGGGTCCCACAGCATAGAACAGCACGGGTTGCGGACCCCCATGCAATCCATTCTGGAGATACGATCTCACGATCCCGGCGGTCAATTCCGGCCGAAGCGAAAGGGTTTCCCCTCCCTTGTCCTGGAAGGTGTACATCTCCTTTTCCGCGATATCCGTCCCCTGTCCCACGCCCCGTTCGAAAAGTTCAGTTTTCTCCAAAATCGGCACATCCACTCTCTGATAACCATACCGTTTCGCGTGATCCTGGAACGCGTCCACCACGTATTCTCGCCACGCCCCCTCTTCGGGCAACACGTCCAGGGTCCCTGTCGGTCTTTGAAGATCCTCCGCCATAGCCTGCCTTACCTGATGGACAATTCCCTGTATTCTCGCGTGGAATGGATCATGGTCTCAAAGGCGCCCAGTACATCCTGATCCCACTTTTCCGGCGATTCTCTCAGAATCCTGAAAGCCTCATCCCACTTCATGGCTTTCCTGTAAGGCCTGTCGTTTACCATGGCATCGAAAGCGTCCGCGATCCCGAGGATACGCACCAAAGGGCTGAGCTGAGGCCCGGCGATTCCATCCGGGTATCCCGAACCGTTCAATCTCTCATGATGATGACGGATAAGATCCAAAACAGGGGCCGCAAATTGGAGAGGCTGACAGATCTCTTCCCCCAGAAGGGGATGTCGCTGTACCTCGATCTTCTCCTCCAAGGTTAGAGGGCCTGGTTTGAGCAGGACAGATTCCGACACCCCAATCTTTCCCACGTCGTGAAGGCGTCCAGCCTCCAACAAAGCCCTTGTAGCCTCTTCCCTGCACCGAAGCTGGCGCGCCACACGGTAGGCCAGGGTAGCCACCCTCTCGGAATGTCCCAAGGTGGATCTATCCTTGGCCTCGATGGCTCGAACCAGGGCCCGCACCACGTTTTCGGAGGTTTCCAGTCTGTCCAGAAGCCGCTTGGTTCTCAGAAGGGTGCGAACACGAGCCAAGAGCTCCAGTGAACTCCAAGGCACCCGAAGATACTCGTCCGCTCCTGCCTCGATTCCATAGATACGATCCTCTTTGCTCTTCAAAGACGTCACGATGATGACAGGAATAAACCGTGTCGTCGGATGGCTCTTCACTCGTTCGCACACCTGATATCCATCCAATCCAGGCATCACCACGTCCAGCACGATCAGATCGATATCTCCCTCGGACAACCTGTCGAGAGCATCCTCTCCATTGGAGGCTTCCTTCACGATATAACCCGAGACCTCCAGGAGATCTCTCAAACGGGACCGCTGAAAGGCGCTGTCATCCACCACGAGAACCTTGGCTTCACCTTCCGCGGCGAATCGAGCATAAATATCGTCCGGTTCCGTGTTCTGCCGTCTAGGTGTCATCAGGACTTCTTTCCCTCCCGAATCGACTGGATTTTTCTCTCTCGCTCCGCCTCCAAGATCCGTCGAGCTTCAGCGGTCTCTCTTTGGATTTGCTCCTTCTTCTCCCGAGAATCCGGCTCTCTCCAATGGATTTTCTTCAGTCGTTCCTGCAACAAAATATCCTGTTCCGCTATCTTGGCCTCATATTCGGCTCGAAGGACCTTGATGGCCTTCTTGGCCTCATCATCGAGCACAGGTCCCTCCTGTGAAGAACCAAAACGGTCCATGGCCAATTCCAAAGCCGACTTGATCTGTTTCTCTTCCACGGCCCATACTCCTTGTGTCTGTGTTGATCTTCTCAGGTTGGTCTCAGCACCTGCCTCACCTTCTGGAGGAAAGCATCTCTCTTGAAGGGTTTGGCCAGGAAATCCGAGGCGCCCATCTCCAGGGCCAGGGAAATCACGGGTTTATTCGAGATGGCGCTTAACATGAGAATCTTGGCCGAGGGATCGATGTTTCGAATCTCTCTCACAGCTTCCACTCCATTCATGTCCGGCATGATAATATCCATGATCACCAGATCAGGGCGCACATATTGAAACATTTCAATGGCCAGTTTGCCGCTGCCAGCCTCTCCACAAACCTCATAGCCACCATACGAGAGAAAATACTTGACCATACCTCGAAGGAAAGGCGCATCGTCCACAACAAGCACTCGAATGGGAGACTCTTTGACCCTCATGGAATGAACCCCCTAATCTATCCCTTCATTATGCACCAATCGGTCCTTGCATGGAAAGAGTTCCGTCTCACCCCTTGTCTGACCCTCCCCGGTCAGATAGGGCAGAAATTTCTTGTACACTTCATCCAGTTTTGCCAGATAGTAGGGAACGTTTTCGTCAGGATGGTTCGGGTCGTGATCGCTCAACAGCTTGGCCTGTTCGAAGATCCGAACCGTCCTCTTCGACCCGGTGATATAGTACGTGATCTGATCCCCGGGCACGAACGCTCTTCCGCTTTGAATCGCCAGTTCGTGGACCGCGGATCGGTTCCGTTTCCTCTGCGCAACCTTCTCGGCGTACCGTTCCAAGCTCTCGCCCAACGTCTGTGTCTTGCACAGGGCTTCCACAGGAATCTTGTGTCCCTGCAGAGCCGAACGGGTCTCCTCATACAAAGCCTTCCCTCCCACCGAATCTTTTCTCAAGATCGCTTTAACTGTCTTCTGCATGTAGGATCTCAAGAAGGGCTGCAGACCTCGAGAACGAAGAGCGGACCCTTTGATCACGATTTCCCCATCATATCCCAGCAGCGCGTAGTTCTTCATCTTGTAGCACCACATGGTCTGATAGCGACCTGCATACTCCACCAGAATACCTTCAGGCAAAGAATCGGAGAGACGTTCCACCAGAGACGCTTCCCGGTCTTCTCCTTCCATTCCAACCGGAGGAACGAAATAGATCCCGTCCGTATCCAGCTCAAGAATTTGGCATCCTTCCTTCTCCAGCCACCGAATCATGGCCCGCAACAGATCCCTGCCCGTGGCCGTCACGTCGCTGGCGGCGCCAGGGTCGCTGAAATGATGAATTTCGGTCCCCAGATAGCCATAGAAGGAATTGATGACAACCTTGAATGCCTGCTGCATCCCCTCAAAATATCGTTTCTCCTGCACCGACTCCGCCTGTTGGGCCTTTTGTTTGCAATCCAGACGAAACGACCTCAGTTGAAAGAGGAGAGCGTGAAAGACTTCGAGTTCGTCCTCCTTGGGCCCCAATTTCATGGAAAGCATGATGGATGGGTAGAGGGACTGTACGTCACAATGAACCACGTTCTCCGCCACGCCGGTGAAAAAGATGTCCGTATATCCCCCCTCGGTCACGCTACCGCGTTTCGGTAAAGGCAGCGCCGTGGATTGTCTCAGGTATTCCCGCACCAAGAGACCATCTATCTTCGTGGCATTCCCACGAACCATCACATTCTGATAACTGTAGGGGAACAATTTGGCCTGCATGAACATGCTGGCCCCCAGGATCTCGGAAAGAGCTGCGGTTTCCCTCACATCGTCCAGATTGTAGGCTTTGACAGCTTCCGAATCTTCCAGAGCCAATCGGCTCAACTGGCGCACTTCCAAATAGGTCCTGTTTTCCGACGCCAAACCGAATTGAATCGCCAGGTTTTTCAGCCCGTAACTTTGAATGTCGCGGTGGGCCACATCATAGAACTGAGCCAGGATCCATGTGTCCACCACGGAACGTCCCCAAACGTCCGCTCTGGGATAATCCACCTTGCGCTCCGCCACCTGGATACGGGAAGATCGAACCTTGATATCGCTGCCGTCCCTGCCCCAGGCGAGAGACAGACCGTAACGTTGGGCTCGTACACGAAGATAGTCCAGATCGAATTTGAACAAGTTGTGTCCCTCGATCACATCCGGATCGATCTTCTGGATCAAGGCATTGAGCTTCAAGATGACGCCCTTCTCGCCCAGATCGGGCGCCCAAAGCACCTGTTCCGTTCCCCGATTATCTCTCACCGCGACGGACAGAATGGAATCCTGTTCTCTGTTCGGGTTGGGAAACGTGTAGCCCTGAGCGGTCAGGGTCTCAATATCCAACTGGAGGCGAACCGGATCCTGATAGTCCATGCCCAGGAAACAAGTCGTCCCTTGAAGCAGCATGAACTGATGAACTGGGTCGTTGGGACAGAAAAAGGGGGCTTGGGGACCCGAGGGTCGACGTCCCGAAAGTTTGGGCAATGCCTTGCAAGCTTTTTCAAAAAAGGACCATCCGGAGAGATGGATGAGGAAACGGAGCGAACCTCGTCCCTGAAGTTCCTTCACATCCGATACGCCCTGTATCCTTTTCGCCAGACTCGGATTCTCGACGATCATGAAGGGATAAAAGGGTCGCTTCTCCCGGTGGATCGTTCCATTCCTGCGGGTGAAAATCACGATCTCATCGTCCCCGGCCAGTTCCACTGCCACAACGCCCTGGGTGGTATCAGCTCCGAACAGCACAGGATCACTTTCGAGCATCGTGCTGCACCCTCCTGTTCATCAACCACCCTGTCCTGCTGATGAGATCTCCTGACATCAATTCCACCTTCAAGTACTGGCTTTTGATATGTCCCCTGGTTTCATAAGACAGCCTCAGTTTTCCCAATCCCTTGTCCATCCCCACGAAGATCCAGGATATGGGGATTCCTCGAGAAACGCACTGTCCTTGAACCAGACCCGTCCTTTCCTTGCCAATCAAGGGACGGATCTCCTTCAGAATCAAATTCAGCGTGGGTCTTCCCACAAAAGGATAGCTCAGCTTATGCATTCATGATCCTCGTTTTCTTCCCCATGCGCACCATCCTACCCCGGCTCCCAATCCCAGGGCAAACGCGCGAGACAACAGGAAGATGGGAGCGATCCAGAGCAAGGCACGATGTCTACGCCTGGCCAGCTTCAACAAGGCCGTCGATGAGCCCAGGAAAACGACGACACTGGCGCACAACCCGACAACTCCAGGCGTATGCCATCCCAAGAGGATCAAAAGGAAGAACAAGGCCATGATCGGCAGAAGGAGGATCTGGAGCTTAAGACCTTGAGGTGTATAAGAATCCTTGAAGACACGATCCGGGTGTTGGGCATAAGCTTTCATCCTCCAATATCCACGGCCATATTTCTTTTTCGAATACTCCCAGAGGTTCTTCGGATGACCATGAAACACCACGGCTTTCGGTTGGAAAACAAGACGTTCCCCTGCCTCGGCCAGACGATAGGAAAATTCAGTATCTTCGTTGCTCGCGACACCAAAGCTTTCATCAAATCCGCCATGACGAAGAAAAACTTCCTTTCGGAAACCCGCTGCATGGGTATCCACCATATCGATGTTGGGGGTCGATTGGAGAAGACGGTATCGATCCTCGAACTCCACTTGCGCCATCTGGGGCACCCACCCGATTTGCTTCGTCTCATAGGCCCCTTTGACTCCAGAGACGGTAGGATCCTGAAAAGGCTCCATCATCCGCTCGACCCAGGCAGGACTGGCCAGACAGTCCGCGTCCGTGAAGAGCAGGATTTGACCTCGAGCATGCCTCGCACCCAGGTTTCGCGCAGCGGCAGGACCTCGAGGCCCCTGGCGAAACACCCTGGCCCCTGCCTGTTCCGCCTCTTCCGCCGTACGATCCTCAGACCCGTCATCCACAACGATGATTTCCGGCGCTTGATTCAGTAGCGATCGCACACAAGGACCGATCACGGAAGCCGTGTTTCTGGCCGGCACAATGACGGAAACCGGCAGCGTAGATTCCTCCGCCGTCATTCCGGTATCACCGTAGACTCCGGCACCGCGGGGGACATGGAAGGGGTCTCTTTGACCGGCGGGATCCATTCCGAGGAGGCCCTCTTCTGAATCCCTTCCGAGAACGGAGGCTGATCCTCCTCTTCCTCCAGGGCATTCATGAACTTGTTGCGAATCTCGGCAACCTGAGAAATGACCCGATCCATGGTGACATCCTTCTTCAAGGCTTTCATGGATTGGTCAAACACCTTGGCCATGAAATAGATGGCCAAGGTTCCCACCAAGGTCGCTCCGAGAAGAAAACCCACCCCCCTGGCGATCCCCATGAAGAAGTTGGTGACCAGGAGCCGCTTCGTGCTCAGAAGGAAGCGATTCATATCGGTGAAATCCAAGGCCAGGCGGGACATGACCGCGCCAGACAGGCTTTCCAGGCGCTGTAGGATCTCTTGCTGCAGGAGAGCTTCCGGGTGCTCGCTGACTCTCTTCTCGAGATCAGCTTCTTTCACGTCAGACTCTTCCGCCTTGGGTGAAGGTTCTTCCTCCGCATTCTTGCTCTTCGTCTCAGACATCCGCGGCAAGCTCCCTGAGTTCGGCGGCATGCTCCCTGATCTTTCGGAAGGTATCCACAATGGACCTCATCTCCGCTTCTGTCCCCAAAAGCACCGTATGTTCGATGCCGCAATAGGTTTGAATGGCCCTTTCCGCGTTGGGGAGATACAAGCTGGCATAATCCGGCGGATCCGCTTCGCGATATGGACAGGACATCGGACATCCCTTGGCTCCGGACATGCTTCTCTGGAAGAGCGGATTCCTGTATAACGGCCAGATATAGCCTGGCCAGCAGGGGATCCCCTCCGCTTCGATGGCCCGAAGGAATTGACTCCGCTTCACGCCATCAAATTTCTCCTCATCGAAAAAGAAATCGAAGAAATGCCAGGATCGCTGCGTGACCCGTTCGTCCTGAGGCAGGGTTCTGATCCCTTCGATATCCTTCAGTCCCTCCAGAAGAATGTTCGAATTGGCCTGTCGGATCGCCACGTGCTCCGGGGATCTCCTGAGCTGGGCCAGGAGAATGGCCGCCTGGAATTCCGTGAGTCTGAGATTGGATCCCACGAGATAGTGCTCGTACCACTTCCCCGTCTTGGAACGTCCACAGTTGGTGAAGGATCGGGCCAGGTCAGCCAGTTCCTCATTGTCCGTCAGAATGATCCCGCCTTCCGCCGAGGTCATGTTCTTGGTCTGCTGAAAGGAAAACGTGCCCATGTCCCCCAAAGCTCCCGCGCCCTTGCCCTTCCATTGGGTACCCCAGCAATGAGCGGCATCCTCGATCACCTTCAGGTTGTGCTTCTTGGCGATGGCGTTGATTCGGTCCATGTCACATGGAAGCCCCCCGAAATGCACCGGGATGATGGCTTGGGTCCTGGGCGTAATGGCCTCCTCGATCTTGTTCGGATCGATGTTGACCGTGTCCTTCTCGATATCCACAAAGATGGGAACAGCATTGGCGCAGATGGGCGCGGAAGCTGTCGCGATGAACGTATAGGGGGTCGTGATGACCTCGGCGCCGGCTCCGATCCCGGCAGCGATACAAGCCACTTCGATGGCCGCAGTCCCGTTGACGCATGTCACCCCGTAGCGCGCTTGCTGGTAGTCCGCGTAGGCCCGCTCGAACTCCTGAACCTTCTTTCCATACCACCACTGTCCACTCTCCAGAACCTCCAAGAGCGCCACACGTTCTGTCTCGTCATGAATGGGCCACTTGGGCGGATGAAGTGTTGCGGCGGGGGTTCCCCCGAAGATTGCCAATTTCGACATGTGCAGACCTCCTGATTCCTGGACAACCATCAAGCAAGCCTTCATTATATAGGAACTGGCTCGGAGATGTCTTGTTCTTTCAGGTCGCTCTACACATTCGGTGAACCCGATCCTGTACTCCTCGCCCTGCGGGTATCAAGACCTCGGCCAGATCGGGTTCCCTGCATGTTTGCTTCTTTCACATGATTTTCATACGACAAACCCAGGATAGGCAGAAGACTTTTTCCTATGCTAGGATTCCATTGTGTCTACCCATTCCTCCCTCGGTTTTGACGGGCTCGAAGTCATCTATCGAATCGCGCATCTGTTGTCCAGCGCCGGTCCGCTGGAAGGAATCCTTCGTGGCGTGTTGCAGGCCATGGCGGATGGCGCGGGACTGAGCCGAGGGATGATCTCCATTCTCACCCCGGAAGAGGACGAACTCGCTGTCGATGTTTCCCTCGGACTTACCGAACAGGCCAAAAGGAAAGGAAAATACAGACAGGGAGAGGGAATCACGGGCAAAGTGGTCGCCACAGGCAAGCCCGTGGCTGTGCCCAGACTCTCCGAGGAGCCTCTCTTTCTCGACAGGACCGGAGCGAGAAGGGATCTGTCCCGCGAGGATCTCGCCTTTCTGTGCGTACCCATTCGAACCGGCACTCAAATTATCGGAGCCCTTTCGGCGGACCGCGCCACCACGGACCAAAGCATGGTCTTGAGCGAAGAGCTTCGCTTCCTGGAAAGCGTGGCAGCGCTCATCGCCCAAACGGTTCTGGGCAGGCGAAGGGAGGAGGAACGCCGAGCCGCCCTGGAACGAGAGAACCGCCGGCTCAAAGCGGTGTTGTCAGGACAAGAGCAACCGATGGAATGGATCGGCAACAGCAAGGTCATGCGGCAGGTGTTTCAGCAGATCATCCGCGTGGCTTCCTCTGACACGACGGTTCTGGTGCGTGGAGAAACAGGCACAGGCAAGGAGCTCGTGGCCAGGGCTATCCATCAGAGGAGTCCCAGGAAGGATCATCCTTACATCGCTGTCAATTGCGCCGCCCTCTCGGAAACCTTGCTGGAAAGCGAACTGTTCGGTCACGAGGAAGGAGCCTTCACCGGTGCGTCCAAGCACCGGATCGGCTGTTTTGAAGCCGCTTCCTCGGGTACAATTTTCCTCGATGAGGTGGGCGAGTTCGCTCCGGCAGCACAAACCAAGCTGCTTCGCGTCCTGCAAGAGAAGGAGATCCAGCGCATCGGGGCTTCCAAGCCGATTCATGTGGATGTGAGGGTCATCGCGGCCACGAACAGGGATTTGGAGAAGGATATCGAACAGGGGCATTTTCGACGAGACCTGTACTACAGGCTCAATGTCTTCCCCATCGCCCTTCCCCCCTTGAGTGACAGGGGGACCGACGTTCTCGATCTCATGGATCATTTCGTCAGAAAACATTCCAGGCGATTGGGCAAGACAATCGACAAGGTTTGTGAATTCGCCAAGGACGTTGTGACAGCCTATGATTGGCCCGGCAATGTGCGGGAACTGGAAAACTGTGTTGAAAGGGCTGTTCTCTTGTCCGAGGAACAGACCCTTCACGCCTATCATTTCCCTCCCTCGCTCCAGCAGAGCATCCACCCTGACATGCCCAGGACAGGTTCGTTGACGGAATTGGTTGAGAACTATGAGCGAAGTCTTATCCTGGAAGCCCTTCTGGACTGCCAGGGCAATCAATCGGAAGCGGCCCGCCTCTTGAAATCTACCAAGAGGATGATTCAATACAAGGTGAAGAAATATGGAATCGATTGGGAAAAGATGAAGGACGAGGCCTGACATGCGGGTGGCCATGTATTATCGAAACAACGATGTGCGTATCGAGAAGATGTCAACCCCTCGAATCGGGAAAGGAGAACTGCTGGTTCATGTAAAGGCATCCGGAATCTGCGGAAGCGATGTACTGGAATGGTACAGGATTCAGAAGGCGCCCAAGGTGCTGGGACACGAAATCGCGGGGGACATCGTCGAGGTGGGCGGAGATGTGAAGGGATTTCGGGTGGGTGACAGGGTTTTCGTCAGCCATCATGTTCCCTGCAATACCTGCAGATACTGTCTGTCCGGACACCGTACCGCGTGCGAGACCCTCCACACCACCAATTATGATCCGGGCGGCTTCGCGGAATACGTTCGAGTCCCTGCCCTGCAGGTGGATCGAGGGACCTTTCCATTGCCCCCAGGCATGACCTATGAGGAAGGAACGCTCATCGAGCCATTCTCCTGCGTTCTGAGGGGACAGAAGGGACTATCACTATTTCCGGGGGCGAGCGTGTTGGTATTGGGAAGCGGCATTTCGGGCTTGCTTCACATTCTGATGGCTCGGCGTCTTGGCGCCGGCAAGATTGTGGCCACGGATGTATCGGAGAAGCGGCTCGAATACGCCCAACGTTTCGGTGCTCACCATATCCTGTCAGCCCAAGAAGACATCCCAGCTCTCCTTCGTCGAGTCAACGCAGGACGCCTGGCCGATCGAGTCATTCTTTGCACCGGGGCCGCCGACGCCGCGGAACAAGCGATTCGATCCGTGGAACGAGGTGGCATCCTCCTTTTCTTTGCCGCACCCACCACAGACCTTCAGGTACCCATCAACGACTACTGGCGAAACGACATCACCCTGAAAACCTCCTACGGCGCTGATCCCACGGATATTCAGCAAGCCATGGACATGCTGGAAGCGCGGCTGTTTCCTTGCGAGGATCTCATCACCCACAAACTGCCGTTGGAACAGGCGCAAAAAGGCTTTGACCTCGTGGTTCAGGCCCAGGATTCGATCAAGGTCATTCTCCTGCCCTGAGTGGGTCAGATACAGGTCCGACAGCCCCTCCAAAGACAGGTCCCAATTCCAGGGAAATATACCCGGTCAGAGCGGCAGGGGTCCATGTCGTCCCACGGCCTTTTTCAAAAGCGACATGCGCCTTGAGATCCGTGGCCTCATAGAGAACGGACATGATGTTCCCGTCGTTGTCACCCGTCATCTCGCAAAGCCGAATCGCCTGCTCCGGACCGATAATACCGACAGACCCTGTGGCAGGCATGGCGTACTTCCGCTTCTCAGGGTTGTCGAACGCCGCGCCTTCCGTGAAGGAACGGATCATCTCGGCCATGGGAACATGGAGCTTTCTGTAGGTATCACCCTTTCGCGGATCTCCGTCATTGCCTTCCACCACCGGCCCGTTGTCGGTGGCTTGTCCGCTTCTCACGGTCGAAGAAAAGGCGGTGTCCGCCCGATAGACCGCGTCCTTCATAGGCAATCCGTAGGACACTGAATGACCCGAAGCATCCAGAACAGGAGATCCTTCGCGGTCCACCCATACCGCGTCCCTTTCTCTTGGATCGTCATCCTCGAACAGCTCGATGTTACATCCATCCACTTCCACCGCGAGGCCAGCCGGGCGGAATTGATTCGATCCGAAACGGGCAGGATCACCCCAGACAACCAGAAAACAGTATCCTTGCGTATAATTGCCATGATCGATGATTCGAGCGGCCTGTTTCAAGGATGTGGCTTCATCCAGGATCTCGCGAAACACGTATTGCCAGGGCCTGCCATCAAAGGTCTCCCGCTCGTTGAAGGCGCCGATCTCGGAAAGTGCGATCCCAGCCGCGTTCATACCGGCAATACAACCCAGGCTTCCCAAATGACCGAACAGAAGATTGGGAACCCCCGGCCTGCCATCCTCCAGGACGGGATGAAACACCGTGACCGCAGCATAATCGGACAGGCCAGATCCGCTCTCCCAGTCCAAGCTTCGGCTGGCATACATCTTGCCTTCCCGGGTCCGTTTCCCCCAGACCGCGAATGCGCTGCAGTGCGCGGGAAGGCCCGAGGGATCCTTTCCCCGCCAGATGTGGTCGATCTTGGGATCCGGCTCGGTCATGAGACTTCCCAGCATCTTCTCCACCTGATAAAAGCTTGAAAAATCCGGGAAAGCGGCCGAGGTCTCCAGCATGGCAGGTGAGATGCGATGTCCTTTCTCCTCGCATCCCTCCAAGACCCCTACCAGTTCTTCCCTGTACCTGTCAGGCACCCTTTCTCTGTAATGTCCCCAAGCCCTGGCGCCCACCAAAGGCAGGACTTCTGGCGACAACCCGGCAGCCCCGGCGATTCTACACACGATCTCCCAAACCTCCAGAATCTTTTCTCCCAAAAGGGCCCCGTACTGTCTTCCCATCTCTCGATGGGTACCCATCAGATGAACGCAATGAAGTCTACCGAAAGGGGCGGGAAGAAGCTCCATGAACGCGGGACCGTATTCCGAGATGATCTCGCCTCCAAAACCCTTCTGCTCTCCAGATACACGCGCTTCCAACAAGGTCTCCTTTCAGTCTCGTCGAGGATCTTCCGCGTCGATCCTCTTGACATGTTCCATTAGAACTTCCCTTGGAATCGAACGAAAAAAGGTTCTCACGGCCAGTCCAAGAACCACCAAATCATCCAGGTAACCCAAACCGGCCGGATACCAATCAAACCAGAAATCCATGGGAAACAGAAGATACAGCCCAGAGAACATCACAAGGGCTTTGGACCACGAAGGGACGCGGCGGTCCCCAAAAAGTCTGCGAATCAACTTGCAGAAATTGGGGAAATGATAGACCCATCTCAGCCAACCCACGGTTTGGCGATTCTCTTCTATTCCTCGCACGAGCACGAATCCTCCGTGTAATACGCCTGTCTTTCAGGATGTCGAGCCAACATCAGACGTGATAAAGATATTCGATTTCGGAAGGAAACATTTCCAACAACCAATCGAGGGTCCATACCGATGTCAAGGCGCTGTAAGCGCCCCACAGAAGGAAATCCCGTATCAGAACGAGAACCACAGCATACAAGCAGATGCGAAAAGCCACCCCACGACGTCCCCCGGTGATCCAAAAGAGCGCGGAATAGAGCAGACACAACGCCCATAGGTCCATCATGTCGATTCGTTCCCACAGAATCCTCAGCCCACTGGTGTAGCGGGGAGATGGCAGCCAGGCGAGAAGACTGGTGGGCCACAGAGCGAGGGATTGCATGGAAGGGGCCCTAAGCCTGAAGCATGCTGTGATCAAATGCTTCAGGAAGATGGGTGTCGCCGCGAGACCCACCCATGGAAGCAAACGACAGAACTTCACGGGAATCCCGTTTCTGTGAAGCCGTCCGCGCAACACCCAGACAAGCAGGAGCCATTGCAGAAGATACAGGAACGGGGCCACCATGGGACGCGCCATGATGTAATAAGAGAGAAAATCCTTGGCCAAGGCGGAAGGTATCTGGAACGCCTCGGTAGAGAAAAAGATCTGGATCCTGGCCACCGCCGCTCCACTGGACAAACAAGGTCCCACCACCGCGAAAAGGAACGTCCAGATGAAAATCCCGAAGGAACAGGGCCCCCCGAACACGGTGCCGGGGGAGATCAAGACCCATCCCGGGGCCATGGCGGAGATCCAATGATGGACTTTTCGCTCCTTGTCACGTTCCATGGCCCGCTCCTCTGGATCTCTTCCCCTTCATTGGAGAAGAGAAGGGAACAAAATAGTTGGGTCCTCTTTGAACGAACTCCCTTGTCTCTCTCTCATATTCGTAGGAAACCATCCAAATCCCCTGGGCATAAACATCACAGCATCGCACTCTGTGCGGCTTTCGATCGAATCTCCACGTTGTGATGTGGCGAATCCCGCCCAGCTCCAGGCTCAAATCCGTATGAAGATGTCCTGACAACACCACAGCCACGCCTTCGACCTTTTCCATGATTCGGTGATTTCTACCCAAATCTCCCCAGACAAAGACCGGATCATGGCAAAAAACCACCTTGGGCAGGTTTTTCTGCCGTTGAAGATCGCTCTCGAACCAATCCATGGCTGTTCTGAAAGAGAAGGTTTCCAACCGAAAGGTATCCAGCACAGGAAAGACCACGAAATGCACCCCGCGATAGGTAAAACTCCAATTTACTTCTCCAAAACAGTCCGTGAAATCCGGTCCGTCATGATTTCCGCACACAGGAATCCAGGGACAAGATAACCTGTTCATGAAAGCAGCGAATCGACGGAGCTGTCGCCCCTCCCCGGGATGAACGAGATCTCCGGTGTGAACCACGAAATCAGGCTTTAGTTCCTCATTGCAGAAATCTATCAGATCCAGAAGCCTGGTTTCGTTTGCATCCAGTGTGGTCAGGTCCATATCTTCCCTGCGATGATGTGTATCCGTGATCTGCAGGAAACGCAACAGGGGCTCTCCTGCAGGCAGGGCAGGCAGATCGTCCGGCGTGGTGAGCGCCATCTCGATCCACCTCGCCTCCTTGGAGCACAAAGAATCGGCGCGCAAAAATTCCCCGCGGATCCGACAAAACAGAAGCCCACTGATCAGCACCAGGATCATCGTCAGCAATGTGGCTACATTCTGCTTCTTGTTCATGGTCGTTTCACGTTTCCTTGACCAGATCCATGATGGAAAGGATGGCAGCAACGCTCCAGGCTTGCCATGGACATCCCCTGGGCTGATGAGGCGGGTCTCCATCGAAAATCTCCGAGATTCCGCCCAATCCTGCCACGGAAAGATGTCCTCTCATCCCATCCAGAATACAGGAGATTCTCGATTGAGCCTCCTTCTTGTCCAGGGCATACACCGCGGCCCTGGCATACTCGCCCAGAAGCCAGGCCCACAGGGTGCCTTGATGGTAGGCTCGATCACGTTGTTCCGGAGGTCCTGAATACCGCCCCTTGTAGCCTGCGTCCTCTCTCCACAGAGACCGGAGTCCATAGGGAGTCAGAAGGAACGGGGCTATGTTGTCTAACATTCTTCTCGTTTGCTCCTGGCTGAGCACAGGGAAGGACAAACTGGCCGCCACGAGTTGATTCGGGCGCATTCGGTTGTCCTCGTACCCATCCTGGTGAACACAGTCCCTGAGCCATCCAGATTCTTCCATCCAGAAACGTCGCAAGAAGCTTTCCTTCGCCTTCTCAGCCAATTCCGCCAAGCGTCGCGATTCCCCCTCTTGTCCCAGGCTCTTTCCCAAAGCTTCTCCCACACGCAGCGCATTGTACCAGAGCGCGTTCACTTCCACAGCCATCCCGTATCGAGGTGTAATGGCCTCTTCTCCCACCTTAGCATCCATCCAAGTCAACTGGGTTTGAGGATCCCCGGCCTGAACAAGTCCCTCCTCATTCAGACGGATCTCATATCTTGTGCCTCGTTCGTGAGCTTGAATGATCTTGCTCATGGAATCCCAGACAAGGCCTTTCACCACTTCGAGATCGGCCGTGTGATTCACGTAGCGATACACCGCCTCGAAGAACCACAGGGTCCCATCGATCTGGTTGTAAGACATCTCGCCGGTGTCCGAGGCCAGCATATTGGGCAACATACCTTCATCGCACCGTTCCACGTAGGATAGAAGGATGCTTCTGAAGGTGGAAGCCTGGTCATCCCTGGGAGAAACTCTGGACAAACAGATCATGGTGTCTCTTCCCCATTCTCCAAACCAGGGGTATCCCGCGATGATCACAGGTCTCCCTCCTCGTTTCACCACGAACTGTTCGAACGAGACCCGGAGCTCTCGTTCCATCTCATCGGAGACATCGGCGAACCGTTCCTGCCGCCTGGCCTCCTCCTGTCGGACTTCGCCTCGCCATCGATCCATACCCAGAGGATCCAATGAAGCCACCAACAAGGCCTCGTCTCCCTGAGAGATCTGGAAATGGAGATACCCTGGACTGAACAAATCCTCCTCATGATCAAGGCCTCTCTCCATTTCGACAGGATACATCACCCTTCTGTTCCAGATTGGGTTGACGACGAATTCTCCCGCGTTGTGAGCGATATGGATCCAAGGAGAAGAAGGACTCAGACGCGTGCGAAGCTCTCCGTCACCGGCGGCCGAGTGAGGACGTAAATCAGGTTGCTCTCGCGTGAGGTGATGGAAATACCTGAAATTGATGAGCGGCCTGACACCCAAGGTGCACAAGGCATCTCCCTCGAGAACCGTGTATTCAATCCCTACCAACGGCAATCCCTCCAGGATCAAGATTCGTTTCTTCAACGTCAGATCCCCCAGTCGATATTCAAAGCAAGGAAAAGGATGAAGAGAAAAGGCCGACAGATGGAGATAACCCTGGGGATGGATCGTCCCCGGATACTGGTTGGTAGACAAGCGATACAGCTTGGATTTGTAGGAAAGCACTTCTTCCACCTGATTCAAGAGCAACGTCGGACCGTACGGAGGACCCAGATCCAGGAGCAGGAGTCCATGATAGCGGCGAACATTGGCTCCGATTACCGTTGAGGACGCGAACCCTCCCAGCTTGTTGACCACCAGCCACTCTCGGTTCGTTCCTGTTCGAAAATCGGGCCACACCGAACGATTGAACGTCATGGATGACATGGAACCCAAAAGGAAAACCTCCCTTCCACCCTCGGCAGAAGTTCTACGATTGTCGGCAAACTCCTACTATATCAGATCGAAAAATCCTGGTCACACTTGACTTAAAATCCAAAGAATCCCTTAAATGGTAGTACTTATTCAGTGAACCCGATCGTAAACATTCAGTGAACCCGATCCAAACGCAGCCCTTGGCGAAGAAGAGACAGAGATGCCGAATGCACATTCGGCATCTGGGAGAGGATTTCACTTCCAAGATACGTATCACGGCATTCCAATCTGTCTCCTCTTCCCACGACGGTTTGTCTCTGGATCGCTTTCACTGAATATGTACAAATGGAAAGCTCTATGGCAAGATTTTTCAGAACATTATTTGGTGAAAAGAAACGACGTCGCGAAAAAGAGGAGGAGATGGGTCCTGAACAGGAAGAGCTTGAAAAGCTCAGACTGCTCATGGAAAATCTCCGACATATGACTGGGCCGGAAGAGCGGGGTCGAGCGGAGTATCTTCTGCTGAAGAAGGCTCGCGAAATCAGCTTGCATCTTCAGCAGGGATTACAATCCAAGGATCCACCCGTATCCCATGTAGAGGTGGACGCAACCCTCCTGGAAATCGAGGAACGCCTATCCGAGATCGAGATCACCTCGAAAAAGGCCGAAAACGGAGCCAAAACGCTGGTTCTTCAGGCCCTAGACTCTTTCAAACTGGCAGCCGGAGGATGGCACTCCGACATCATCCTGGAATCCTTGGAGATTCATCAGGAAACCCTCTCCACCTTGGAGCGAAACAGAGGATGGCTCACCGTGCCTCTCGATCCATCCCTGAGCGAACTCAGACGTTGGGAAAGAAACGCAGCCATCCTTTCCTCTCAGATGGCCATCCTATCCGACGCAGAGACCCATGGAAGACCCACCAGTTACTCCGTGGCAAAATGTGCCAATGACTTGTCCTCGGTTCTGGAACAGATGGAGCGTTCGAACCTATCCACAGGCTTTCTGATGGCATACGCCATCGACGTGGAATCGCTTTTGGGTCTCTTGATAGACAACATGGGATTTCTCACGGATCAGGATTTCTCCAAGACCTTTCGGGATACGATCCGAAGGCTGGAGCGAAGCTTTCAAAACAAGGGCGGACAGCCCCCGGCATTCATACCCATGCTCCAGCGCTTGACCCACCTGGAAAGCCAAACCGGGTTGGCTCAGAGGATCGTGAAAACCGTATCCAGGCAACCCGCGGGCATGCAAGAACAAGCTTTGCTGGGCCTGATGACCGGCCACGAGGAATCCATTCTCAAGACCGTTTTGGCTCTGGTTCAGGAAGGCTTTCTCAGAAGAAAGCCCGTAAAAGAGGTCTACCTGCTGCAGGTAGCCAAACACAAGGTCCCGGGCTGGTGGACACGGGAGAATCCAGGACCTTAACCTATTCCAGGATTTCTATGGGACGTAGCCCAGGATGAATCAGAGCGTAGGGCGTAGCATCGCCTCCGCTGAGAGCCGAAAGATCCAGGCCTTCCCCCGCGTCCAAGGCCAGGCTCATGGCAATGATTTTGAACGGATCCTCTCCATGCGCGTCGAGACGTTCCCTGGAGATCCTCAGGTACAGATGGTCGCCCTGGCAGAGGGCGTCTCCATCCCCGGGACCTGCCAAGAACTCCGTGACCGAAAGCCCGAAGAGTTTCTCTGGATCGATTATGAGCGCCTTGAAGAGGATGGGAATATAGATAAAAAAACGGCTGGAGCCCAATTCGTCCCCCTGATCTTCCTTGTCATAGTCTTTCCTGTCCACGGCCAAGCCATACAGGAACCAACGCGAATCCGCCACGCGAATCCCCCCCACAGAAGAAAGCTTGCATATCAAAAATTCGTCGGTCAACCCGAGCATGAGCTCTGTAAGATCTACCGGCGTGGACAAGACATCCTCCTCAGGCCAATCCGATGCAATGACATAAAGGTCCTCATTCACAGGAGGCCAGGAGAGATCTCTCACCGGGATGTCCATGAAGCGGTTTCGTAGGGTATCCAGGACTTCCAGGCGCGCATACAGGGTCCCGCCACTGGACGCTCCAGGCACGACACACGACCATGTCCCCGCCTTGTTTTCCAGGGTTTTCGAGATCTCGGTCCCATCAGGATACGTCACGTGAATCCTGGCTTCCTGGATTTCAGCGTCTGTGAGTTCCTCATCCAAAAGAAGCTCCACCGAGAAATGGATTTCCTGACCCACCCTCGGCGAGGATGGCTTCCAAGAGAAGCCTTGTACCCACGGACAGATCTCCTGGATCGCGGATCCCATGGACTTGGGCACATCCGGTATGTAGCTGGGTCCCCATTCCTGAGCCTCGCACAAGGAGATCACACAAGACAAGAGAACGATCCAAAGCAAACATGATATTCGCATAACCGGCCCAATTCATCCCTTCAAGGTGTGTCTCATCGCTGATTCCAGCTCGTAGAAGATAGGATGATAACACATTTACAGTACAATCAGGGATTATGTCAAAAACTTCTCTTCACTGGTTTGACTATGAACTTCCAAGGGATCGAATCGCCAAATATCCAATTCACCCCAGAGACGCCTGCAAGCTCATGATCATGGAAAGAAACAGTGGCAAGATCGAGCACAGGATCTTCAGGGATCTCATCAACATCCTGAAGCCTGGCGATGTTCTGGTTCTCAATGACTCCGCGGTCGTCAAGGCCAGGCTGCACGGACATCGCAAAGACACCGAAGGACGGATCGAATGTCTCCTTCTGGAAGAGACGGATTCCGGAGTTTGGTTGGCCCTGACGCGTCCTGCGAAACGACTGACCAAGGGACAACGGATACTCTTTGGCCTGATGGAAGCCGAGGTGACAGAGGAACGGGAGGAGGGACTCCGTTGTATTCGCTTCCCTGACCGAAACAGCGCCTTCGAACTGATGGATTCCCTGGGAGAGGTTCCTTTGCCACCCTATATCGATCGTCCCGTTCAGCCCGATGACCCCGAGAACTACCAATGCATCTATGCCAGGAATCCTGGCAGCGTGGCCGCGCCCACCGCGGGCTTGCATTTTACTTCGTCTCTCATCGAGGCACTGAAAGGCAAAGGAATCGAACTGGCATGGATCACTCTCCATGTGGGCATGGGAACCTTTCTGCCCGTTCGGACAGCTTGTCTGGAGGACCACCGGATGCATGAGGAAAGATACGCTGTTTCCGAGAACGCGGCAAGAATCCTGAGGAACGCTCAAAGAGAAGGAAGGCGAATCATTGCCGGAGGCACCACTGTGGTTCGTGCCCTGGAGACCATGGGAAAAGACAACGCCCTCCTTCAGCAAGGGAGCGGAAGGACTCGCCTGTTCATCAAGCCCGGACATGAATTCAATGCGATCCAAGGACTCCTGACCAACTTTCACCTTCCCCGCAGCACGCTTCTGGTCCTGGTTTCCGCCTTTGCCGGGAGAGAAAAAACGCTTGAAGCCTACAAAGAAGCCGTGGAGAAAGGATATCGTTTTTATAGCTATGGAGACGCCATGCTTCTTCTTTAGGCCCTTCCGTGCGAGCGGGATGTGAGAAACCAGGCCCTGCTGTTCTCTCCCCCATCTGTTGGGTTGCAGGCAACAGCC
>Ga0114946_10000373_pt1 | contig 29270 bp, 24 predicted proteins | sample WalLakDeSediment_FD_88676 | JGI IMG/M metagenome (GOLD analysis project Ga0114946, IMG submission 88676) | Lake sediment microbial communities from Walker lake, Nevada to study Microbial Dark Matter (Phase II) - Walker Lake 11/02/13 Deep Sediment | ecosystem: Environmental > Aquatic >... | reverse complement strand
TGAGGAGGCGCTGGAGGCGCTGGAAGCGAAATTGAAAGGGGACGGCTCAGGCTGAGCGCGCTATTCATTGGGCTGCTCTGCCCAGGCGGCGCTGACGATTAGCCCCAGCCCTACTCCCGTCAGGCCGCCGGTCGCGGTCCACAGCGGAATCTGCGCTGCGACCCAGTTTATTTCGGCCGGGGTGAATTCGGGGCCGTGCGCGTGCAGGCCGGTCTTCAGGGCCATGAAGACCAGGGTCAGGATGGCGCTGCCGGCGCCGCCGAGCGCGCCCAGCCCTCCGGCCGCCAGGAGCCACAGCGCGCGCGGCAGCCGCCGTGCGCCTAAAAAACGCTGGGTGAGGTGGGCCAGGGCAACGGCCGTGGCGGATGCCCCTAGCAGCGTCTCGCGCAGCAGCGTCCCTTCCAGCGCCATCCAGACCATGCCATAGAGACCCAGCAGCGCCGTGGCCCACTTTAACCCAGGAATTTGTCGCGGAATCTGCATACTGTATTAAAATCGGGCGCGCGCCGCGCCTGCTATGCTAATGTTTTCCATCTATTTTGAAAACAGTGCGCCCGCGCGCGCCGCTAAACGAATGAAAATGTTGCCGGGCAAGTAGGAAACTTGCCCTACATTTACGAAGGAGAAAGTCAATGTCAGAAAATGCTATCAAAGAAACGCTCAAACGGTTTCCCTACGGCTTTTACAGCCTTACCTCGCGCAGCAGCGCCGGGGACGACGTGAACGCTATGGTCTTCAACTGGTTCTCCCAGGTCGCCTTCTCGCCGCGCCTGGTGGCGATCGGCCTGCAAAAGAGCTGCTACAGCCACGGCCTCATCGCCGCAAGCGGCGTCTTCGCCGTCAACGTTTTTAACCAGGAGGACAAGGAAGCGCTCATGCCCTTTACCAAGGGGCGCAGCAAAAACCCGGACAAGATGAAAACGGCCGAATTCGAACTCTCCCCGGAGGTGGGCTGCCCCATTCTGAAAGACGCGGCCGCTTACCTGGAGTGCAAGGTCGTGCAGTTCGTTGACCTGGACGCCGACCACGACATTCTCGTCGGCGAAGTAATCAACGCCGGCGTCATCAAGCCCGGCGCCGTCGAAGACACCCTGACTCTCCCCGACATCGGCTGGAGCTACGCGGGCTAAAAAGCGGCGAGTGATGAGTGACGAGTGATGAGTTCTACCATTCAGCACTCGTCACTCAGCACTCGTCACTCGTCACTCGTCACTGTCCCGGCTGGGGGGTGACGGCGAAGCCTTTGGGGATGGGCTGGACGTAGGGCGGGGCCGGTTCGGGCGGGCTGGCCATAAATATCACGTTGGTAAAGCCCAGGCCCTGCAAGAAAGCGCGCATGTACTCTTGCGCATTGTAATCGGCGCGCGCCAAAATCTGGCTTTCCGCGGCGGCCTCCTTGATCGCCTGCTCCGCCGCGCGGCGCACCTGCGTCTCCAGTTCCGGGTCGGCGCGCTTTAAAATACCGGTGTTGCGGTCGGCCACGTACGAGCGTTCGGTGTCGAGCACGGGGATGTCCGCGAAGATTTCGGCCGGCGGCAGGTGTACCTGCACCGTGACGGGGTCCAGCACCTGCAAATCATTGACGGACATGCGGGCGAGGTCGACTCCGGCGTACACCTTGCCATAGCCTACAAAGATAATCGATTCCCCCAGCGCGCCCCACAAAATTTCCCGGTTGGTTTCGGCCGTAACTACCTGTTGAAATTCAAACGACGCCGTTTCCAGGCGCGTCAGGTCGTTGATTGCCTGCACAATCGTCACCGGGTCAGGCAAAATCACCGGCGTAACCGGCACGACAAGCTGCCGCACCAGATCGCCGATAGGCTGCACGACGGCCTGGCTGGCCCGGTTGGCGCCCGTAATCAGCGTATAGGCAAACACCGACATGAGGCCGAAAAAGATGATGATGACTAAATAAGCGAGGGTGCGCAATATACCGCCGCTACTTCTGGTTGGGTTCTCTTTCGTCATCGCATTTCCTTAAAAAACTACGTAACTATCCAGGCGCCTGGCGCCGGCCGCATCATTTTTTACCTTTCCGCCGGAGGCCAGGCGTCTGCAAGTATAAACAACCGCTACACGCTTTACGCAGAACGCTGATTTTCCTCTCAAAAATAGACCGCTTGCCAGTTTGGCGGCTTGAGAGACAATTATACCCATGCAAGTAGCAACCTGTGTCATCAAGCTTAACCTGAACGGCGTTTACTCGCTCAAAGAAAAGCGGCGCATTTTGAAGTCGATCCTGGCGCGCCTGGCGCAGCAGTTCAACGTCGCCGCGGCCGAAATCGAGTGCCAGGAGGTGTGGCAAACGGCCGTGATCGGGCTGGCGACCGTGGGCAACGACGCCGGCTACCTGCACGGCCTGCTCGAAAAAGCCGTGGCCTGGATTGCGCAGACTCGCCCTGACATTCCCATTGACGATTATCGGATTGAGTTTCGCTGAGCCATGGCGCCATCCTGCGAACCCGGCGCCACATGCACTATGTCTTCATTTGCTAAACGCATTTTACCGCTTTTTGTGCTTGCCGTCGTGTTAATCGGGCTGCCGCGCCCGGCGGCGGCCCAGGGAGGCGCGCCCAATGAAGTTGCGCCCGGCCTGCGGCTGGAGGCCCGGCCCGGCTTTGACGGCTACTACAAGAGCGGCTACTGGCTGCCGGTACAGGTAACGGCCGCCAACGCGGGCCCGCCGCTGGAAGGGGAGCTGCGCGTGCTGACGGGCTCGCCTCTCAGCCGCGACGCCGTCTTGTACACGGCGCCGCTAAGCCTGCCGACGCAGTCCAACAAGCGCGTTCCGCTCGTCGTTTACCTGCCGCGCATTACCGGCGCGCTGACCATCACGCTGGCGGACAACGACGGCCGTACCGTGGCCGAACTCCCCGGCAGCCGCCTGACCGAACTGGCGCCGGCCGACCTGCTCTACGGCGTGGTCAGTTCCGAACCGGGCGCGTTCGTCTTTTTGGAAAACGTCGCCGGCGGGCGCCGGCAGGCCGCCGTGGCCTTTCTGACGCTGGACGATTTGCCGGAGACGGGCGTGGCCTGGAGCGCGCTCGACGTGTTGATTTTAGACGACGTGGACGCCGGTCGGCTCAGCAGCGCGCAGCGCGCCGCCCTGGAGGGCTGGATCGCCACCGGCGGCCAACTGGTCGTCACCGGCGGCCCTAACTGGCAAAAAACGGCCGTGCCGCTGGCCGACCTGCTGCCCGTGGCCATCAGCGGCGCCGTCAGCGTGGACGATCTGCCCGACCTGCAAACGGCCCTGGGTTTTCCCTTGCCCGCCGCCGGCCCCTACGTGGTCGCCGACAGCCGCCTGACGCGCGGTGAGCTGCTTCTGCATCAGGACGGACTGCCGCTGCTGGCGCGCGTGGCCCGCGGGCGCGGGGCGGTGTACTTCCTGGCGCTCGACCCCAAGCTGGCTCCGCTGCTGAATTGGGGCGGCCGGGAACAATTTTGGAACCTGATTGCCGCGGACGCGCCGCCGACGCCGGCGTGGGGGCTGGGGGTGCAAAATAGCTGGGCGGCCGCCACGGCCGTTTCCAGTATTCCCACCCTGGCCCTCCCGGCCGCCTGGCAGCTTGTGCTCTTTCTCCTCGTTTACATCCTTGCCATTGGCCCGCTGAACTACCTGGCGCTCACCCGCCTGGGGCGCCGCGAGCTGGCCTGGGTCACCATCCCGGCGCTGGTTGTGCTCTTTGCCGGCGTTACTTACTTCACCGGCTTCCGGCTCAAAGGCAGCGACGCCGTGCTTAACCAGATGGCGGTCGTTTTTGGTCGCGCCGGCAGCGAGCAGGCGCGCGTGGAAAGCCTCATTGGGTTGTTCACGCCCCGCCGCGATACCTATAGCCTGACGCTGCCCGCCGACAGCGCCGCGCGCCCGTTTGACAGCAGTTCGCTCACCAGTAGCGGCGGCATGACGGCCGTGGCCCGCGCCAGTGACCTGACCATTCGCGATGTGCGCGCCGACACGGGCAGTATTCTGACCTTCATTGCCAACAGCACCCAACCGCTGCCCGCCATTAGCGGCGAGGCGGCCTTACGCGTGGTGGGTGGCGACGTGCTGCTTGAGGCGCGCGTGCAAAACAACAGTGACCTCACGCTGCAGGACGCGGCCGTGCTGCTGGGCAGCGACATCGTGGCGCTGGGCGATCTGCCGCCCAATAGCAGCCAATCCGCCTCTGTGCGCATCGGCGCCGCGCCAGGTGCGAGCGCTGCGCCCCTGTTTGCGCCCGGCGCGGGGACGTTCTCGCCCCTGATTCGCCACGCCGATACGCTGCTGGGCACGAGCGACTACTACAACGACCGCGCGGCCTTTCCGCGCTGGCAGCTTCTACAGGCGCTGGAGGTCGACGCCTTTGCCGTTCCGGCCGCGGCGCAGGCGACGGACAGCGCCATCCTGGTAGCCTGGTCAGATGCGCCTCAGCTTGACGTGCGCGTCAGCAGCGGCGCCCGCTTCCAGAGCACGACGCTTTACCTGCTGGAACTGCCGTTGAACCGCCAGACGTTTAGCGGGGACGCCATCAGCGTGCCGCTCTCGCTGCTGGCGTGGGAAATCATCGCCAACGAGAGCGGCGGCGGCGTGCGCACTGTTGAGAATTTTTATCTGGTTGGGGGGGCGGTGGCGTTCGAATTTAAGCCGCAGGCGGAGTTTGCCGGGCTAACGGTCAAGGCGCTGACGCTGGCGCTGCGTCACTACGCAGAGCCGCCGCCGGCGCTTGCGCCCGGCGTGCAGCTTTGGGACTGGGAGGACGCCCAGTGGACGTTGCTGCCGGATGTTGGCTGGGGCGAAACGGCCGTTACCCCCTTCGCCCCCTTCATCGGCCCGCAGAACGCCGTGCGCCTGCGCCTGGAAGACGCCAGCGGCGGCGTCGAAATTCAGGCCGTCTATCCGGTCTTGACCGGCGATATGGATTGAGCGCTTAAGCGCGCCGGGCCTGCTCAAACTGAGCTTCCAGCTCCGCGCGGCGCTCTTCCATCGCCTGGCGCCCTTCGTGCAGCGCCTCTTGCCAGCGCGCCTCGGCCCCGGCGCGTAAATCTTGGCCCGAAGCCGGCGTCAACAGCAGCGCCGTCACCGCGCCCACCAGCGCCCCGGACAGCATCCCGGCCAGAAAACTGAATATTTTTTTCATTGCTTACTCCTTTTTAGCGGCGCGTAGCGGGTGGCGGGTAGCGAGTGGCGGGTGGCGAGTTACTCACCCTGCCCACCTGCAAACTTGCCACTTGCAAACTTGCCACTTGCAAACTTGCCACCTGCAAACTTGCCACCTGCAAACTTGCCCACTCCATACGCAAAAACCACCATTTCCTCTATAATACACCGTATGGCTAAATCCATCGAAAAGGATTTGCGCTAGAAGTATGGATGAATCGCTGAACCTGAGCCGCGCGCGGCTGGAAACCTTCCTGGCCTGCCAGCGGCGCTTCTACCTGCGCTATCGCGCGCGCCTGCCCTGGCCTGCCGCCCCGCTCGATCCGCAGCAGGAAACGGCCGCCATTCGCGGCCAACAGTTTCACCTGCTCTTACAGCGCCGCTTTCTGAACCTGGACGTTGATCCCGACGCCATCGCCGACGAACAACTGCGTAATTGGTGGGATGCTTTCGTTGAACAGGGGCCGGCGCTGCCCAACGGCCGTTACCTGCCCGAACTCCAGCTTAGCGTTCCCGTTGGGCGGTGCGTGCTCAGCGGCCGTTTTGACCTGGTTGTGCTGGGGCAAACGGCCGGCGGCGCGCCCTTCGCCCACGTTTTTGATTGGAAAACCGGCTCGCCGCAAACGGCCGACGCGCTGCGCCAGGCCTGGCAGACGCGCCTTTACCTGGCTCTGCTGGCCGAAAGCCGCGGCGCGCTGCTCAAAAACGGCCAGATTCTGGACCCGGACCAGGCGGCGCTGACCTACTGGTACGTCAGCGCGCCCCACAGCCCGCGCACCCTCCGCTACAGCCGAGCCGCCCACGCGCAAAACTGGGCTGAGGTCCGGCAGGTTGTCGCCGCCATGCAAACGCAGCTTGCTCGCGCCGATTGGCCGCTGACCGACGATTGGGGGCAGTGCCGCGCCTGCGCCTACCAGGTCATTTGCCGGCGCCAAGCGGCCGGCGGCGCGGCCGGCGCCTGGGACGCGGACGCCGAGGCTGACACGGCCGACTTGACCCTCGATCCGCACACGCCCTAGGCCAGGAGGCGCCGGCCGATGGATTTGCACGCCCTGCACTTTTTGCTTTCGCCCGCCGGGCAGGCGCTGCTGCAGGAAACGGCCGCAACGCCTATCACCCCCGCTAATCACCTGGCCATCATCAGCCGCCTGCGCCAGCGGGTCGCGCCGGAGCTGGCCCAGGCCATCGTTGAGACGGCGCTGCTGCGCCGGCAGGCCGCCGCCAAATTCAGCCGCGCCGCCGCGATGTACTTCACCCGTTCCGCGCTGGAGCAGGCCAGCGCCGAGCCCGTGGCCGCTTACCGCGCCGGTCGCTTTGCCGCGGCCGGCTTCCGCACGGTGGCCGACCTGGGCTGCGGCGTCGGCGGGGACGCGCTGGCGCTGGCGCAGCATGGCCAGGTTATCGGCGTGGAGCTGGACCTGGTGCGATTGAGCATGGCGCGCGCCAACGTGGCCGCCTACGGCCGTGGCGACCGTTTCTGGCCGCTGCAGGCCGACCTGCGCACGCTGGCGCCCCTGCCCGCGCCGGCGCTCTTTTTTGACCCGGCGCGCCGCGATGCCCGCGGCCGGCGCCTGCGCTTGGTGGCGGCGTACCGGCCGCCGCTCGCCTTGATTTTGCAGTGGCAGGCGGTTGTGGCGCATACGGCCGTAAAAATCAGCCCCGGCGTCGACTACGCCGAACTGCCGGCTCACGCCGCGCTGGAATTTATTTCTTATCAGGGCGAGGTTCGGGAGGGGGCGCTCTGGTTTGGCGATTTGCGCTTTAGCGGCGCGCGGCGCGCCACGCTGCTGCCCGGCCCCCACACGCTGACCGACACGGACTATCCGGGCGCGGACGTAGCCGTCACGCCGCCTAAGGCTTATCTCTACGAGCCGGATGGAGCCGTGATTCGCGCTCACCTGGTGCAGCCGCTGGCCCGCCTGCTGGGGGCGACGCAAATTGACCGCGAGATTGCTTATTTGACGGGGAATACGGCCGTTGATACCCCTTTCGCGCGCTGCTTCGCGCTTGAGGCTGCCCTGCCTTTCCAGCTAAAGCGGCTGCGGCGCTACCTGCGCGCGCGCGGCGTCGGTGAGGTGGTCATCAAAAAGCGGGGGTCGCCGCTCGAACCGGAATGGCTGCGCCGCCAATTGCGGCTTCGGGGCGACGCCGCCCGCACCATTTTTCTCACGCAGGTCCAGGGCGAGCCCACGGTTCTTATCGGCAGGCCTACGTAAATTGCTACCCTGACAATCTTGCCAGGATGAAGGTTGTTTATACTGCGGAAGTCGCGCCGGATATGATTACGAAAAGCAAGGATGCGCCCGTTCTCTGAGACGGGAGGGCCTTGCAACTCAGGTCACGCAGCCGCGCCATTATTCAAATAGGCGCGCATCAGTTCGCGCAGGGCGCGGATATCGAGCGGCTTGGGCATATATTCGTCGCAGCCGGCCTCCAGGCAGCGCTCCCGGTCGCCTAACAGCACGTTGGCGGTGGTAGCAATCAGTGGCACCTGCGCCAGCGCGGCGCGCCCTTTGATGATGCGCGCCAGCTCCAGGCCGTTGATACCGGGGATGTTGATATCGAGCAGAATCAGGTCGGGACGCTCCTGCTCCAATAACTCCAGCGCGCCGGGGCCATCCTCCGCTTGCAGCAGGTCGTGTTTTTCCGCTTCCACAATGCGTGCAATCAACAGCATGTTGGACTTGTTGTCTTCAATGCACAAAATCTTTTTGAGCGCCATTTGTTCTCTTCACCTTTTAACCGTCGTCGTTATTTCGGAATCGTAAACCAAAAAGTACTGCCAGCGCCGTAAGTGCTCTCTACGCCGATTTCGCCGCCGTGCATCTCGATCAGGCGCTTGCTGATAGGCATGCCGAGGCCCGTACCGCCGGTAGTGCCAGACTTGCTGGTGTCTACCTGGCGGAACTGTTCGAAAACCAGCGCTAAATTTTCGGGGCGAATGCCGATGCCCCTGTCGCGCACGGCAAAGAACAGGACGTTCGGGCGAGATTGTACGCTGATCGTGATCGTTCCCTGCCGGGTAAATTTGATCGCATTGCCGACGATGTTCCAAAGCACCTGGCGCAGGCGCGTACGGTCGGCCCAGACCAGGTCGACCTCTGCGTCGATCTGCTGTTCGATTACAAGCCTTTTCTCGGCGGCCGAAATGCGGGCGGCCGCCAGTACGTCCGCAAGCAAATAAGGCACGTCCACCTGCTCGTAATGTAGTTCCATCCGGCCCGCTTCGATTTTGGACATGTCGAGAATGTCGCCAATCAACTCGCGCAGGTGGTCCCCGCTGTTGCGAATCAGCGTCACGTCTTGGCGCATGCGGTCGTTGAGATCGCCGTCAATGCCGGCCAGCAAGACGTCGGCAAAGCCGATGATGGCGTTGAGCGGGGTGCGCAGTTCGTGGCTCATGCTGGCCAGGAAGTCGGTTTTGAGCCGATCGACTTCACGCAGTTTGGCGGCCGCGGCCAACTGCTCGGTATAGAGCGCGGCGTTTTGCACGGCCACGGCTACCTGCGAGGCCAGCGTTTGCTGGATGAGAATGTCGTCGGCCGTAAAACGGCCGATTTCTTGCGCCTGCACGTCCAGCACCCCCAACATCTCGTTGCCGACCAGCAGCGGGACGGCCATCTCGGAGCGCGTTGCGGGCAGCAGCGGGTGGGGCATGAAATCGGCCGAAGCGTGCGTATCGGCCACGACCACAACCGCTTTCTCACGCGCCGCCCGCGCCACGATGGAGCGCGTCTTCAGCCCGATTTGGCGGTTTTCCAATACCATGATGCGCCCAATTTCATCCGAGCCGGCGCGCAGCAGCAAAGCCTTGCGCTCCGCGTCGAGCAGATAGATGTGCACGTGGTAGAGGTTAAAGCGCCGTTTTGTCAGGTCAACCACGGCCTGCAGCAGCGAGTCTAAATCGAGCAGCGTGGTGGCTGCGCGTCCCACTTCCGACACGGTGCGCAACTGGGCCGAGAGCAGCTCTTGCTTGGCCAGGGCGTGCTGTGTTTCTTCCAGCAGATGGGCGTTTTGAATAGCCGTGGCCCCTTGCTGCACGATTCCCAGGCAAATGCGCTGTTCTTCGGGCTGGATGGGCGTGATGTGTACGTTACGCTGCAGCGTAATGACCCCGGCCAACGCCTGGCCGATCCACCAGGGGAGCGTGTAGCGCTCCTGCGCGGTCTGGCCATTGGCGGGGAGGGTTTCCAGGGAGGAGCGGCCGTTGACAAATACCTCCCATAAGTCAGGCCGCTCCTCAGCGCTGTACGTCTGGTCCTCCCGCGGGGCGGCTTGCTTCTCTGCCGGGAGCTGCTCTACCAGGTGGAAAAGCTGTTTTTCCGGCTGCCACGCGTACATCTGGATCGTGTCGGGATGCAGCAGGTCAAAAATTTCTTCCGCAATAATGCGCCGTCGAGGTCCTTCACCCAGGGCCTGCGTCAGGCGGCGCGCCACGCGCGCCAGGATGTCGGCGCTGCGGCGCTGGCGCTGTTCGCTGTCTAGCAAGAAGAGCGTCTGGCCGGTGACGGCCGCCTGCCCCACTAACGACATTAGCCGCCGCACTTCCGCAGGCGGGAACTGCGTCGGCGTGCGATAAAACAGGCCGACGTAGCCTACCCACTGCTCACCTGCGACCAGCGGGGCAAAGAGCACGCTGTTCAGCCTTTCCGGCTGCTGTAAAACGGCCCGGCTGCCTGCGTCCAGGCGCGGATCGGTCAGCACGTCCTCAATTATCGTGGGCGCGTCGGGCCGCAAAATGGCGGCGGAGGCCGGCAGGCTGTTGAGCAGGTGGCGCGACGGTGGGGACGTCAGCGCCGTGCGCGTCCAGCGCGCCAGCACGTTGATATATTCCGGCTTTTCCGTTGGGGTCCACGGCCGATCAAAATAGGCAAAGTTGATGATGTCCGCGCGCCGCCCAATTTGGGTATGCTCGCGCACCACGGCCAGGATATCATCATAGCTTTGGGTCTGGTTTAGATCGGCGCTGATGGCATACAGCGCTTCGGCCTCTGCCAGAGATGACTCGGCCTGGCGCACCAGGCGCAGGTTTTCGAGGTGGGCGCTGAGCTGTTGGGCCACGGCCGTAACCAGCACGGCCGTTTCCGCCGGCCCATCGCCCGTATCCAGCACGGCCAGCTCGCCAATCGCTTCCCCACGCACGGCCAGCGCCTGCGCGACCATGCCCGCTTCGTTATCTGGTTTGCCCTTCGCCACCGCGCGCACTTCTTCCACGTCATACAGATAGGCCAGCGGCGGCTGCTCCCGCTGCAAGTAGTCTCGCCAGCCCGCCTGCGACAGCCGGCGCGCCTGAGCCTCCAGCGCAGCGCGTCCTTCTTCCGCCTCCGCAAAGAGGCGCGCATTTTCGATGGCCACCGCCAACTGGCCGGCCAGCGCTTCAAAGGCAGGCAGGTTTTCGGGGGTGAAGGCGCCCGGCTGGGCGCTCTGTAAATTGAGCACGCCTACGACGCGTCCACCGACGAGCAGCGGCACGGCTACCTCGGCGCGCGTGGCAGGTAACAGCGGGTTAGGCAGGAACAAGGAGCTGGTTTGGGTATCGGCTACCAGCACGGCTTCCTTGTTGGCGGCGGCCGTGCCGTTGATCGAGCCGGGGCCGATGGGTAACCGGTGACGGCGCTCCAGGAGCATTTGACCCGCGCTGCCGGTGCCGGCGCGCAGCAGCAGCGTGCGCTCTAGTTCATCCACCAGGTAAACCTGGGCATAGTAGAGGTTAAAGCGTTGACGAATCAGCGCCGCCGCGTCGCTTAGGAGCGTGTCCAGGTTGCGGATGCGCGTAATCACGCGCCCCACGTCGGCCGCCAGGGCCAGATCCTGCGTGCGCTCGACGACGCGCGTTTCCAATATTTGGCTAGCTTCCTCAAGCTGCGCGTTGGCGGCGCGCGCCTGCGATAGGCTGCTCTCCAGCATGTTGAGGGTTAAGTAGAGCAAACCGGCGGCGGCGACCAGTTCACCTCCAATGACCAAAAAGTAGTTGGCGCTGCGCAGCGTTGTGGCCGGCGGCGGCAGCCACCCCTGCAATTCGGCCAGCAGCAGCAGCGCGCTGCTCAGCAAGGATAAAATCAAAAACGCCAGGGCCTGGCGGCGCCCCAGCAGAACGCCCGCGCCCAGCACGAGCACGATGTAGAGCGGAAAGTTTGGGGCGCGCACGCCGCCGTTCACGATCGCGGCGTAGGTGACGATGACCCAGAGCATGCCGATAAAAAAGAGCGCGGCGGTGCGTACCCGGTTACGACGCAGCAGCAGTTGGGTTAAGCTTACGATGAGGACAACCAGCGCGCTGACGAGCAGCATGACGGGCAGATTCAGGCCTTGCCCTAGCAGCAGGCCCGTAGCGGCGATGCCTACCGTGATGAACAGCGTCAGCAGGCTGATGACGTTGAGCAAGAAACGGATGCGGACCAGTTCGTCCTGGGCGCTGAGTCCCAGCGGGGGTGTGATTTGCCGGCGCAGTTCGTTTAGCATAGTTCTTGCCTCAACCGGAACGGCCGTTGTCGGATTCGCGCGCGCCAAGCTGCACCCGCGCCTGTCGGGCGCCCAGCGCGCGCCCCAGCTCGCGCACCGCCGCCTGCATGGCGCTCTCCACGTCGGTCGTCTGCAAAATCTTCTGCCCGATCTGGTTTACGAGCGCCTCACGCTCCGCCTGGCGCTGGGTTTCCGCATAGAGGCGGGCATTGCGCAGCGCGATTGCGAGCTGGTTGGCAATCGACTCCAACAGATCGACGTCGCTTTTTTCCAGCGCGCCTGGCTGCTGCTGCTGCACGTCCAGCACGCCCAGCGCCTCACCGCCAAGGGCGATGGGTACAGCCGCTTCACAGCGCGTATCCGGCAGCAGCGGGTTGGGCAACCAGCCGGGCTCGGCGTGCACGTCCGGCGCCAGCACGGCGCTGGCCGTCGTGGCCGCGCGCCCAACGAGCCCTTGCGTTGGGTCGAGGCTGTGCCCGCGCGCCAGCAGTTCCTGCCCGACACGCCCGCTGCCGCTCACCATGTGCAAACGGGTGCGGGTTTCGTCCCATAGGTAGATGTGCACGTGGTAATAATTGAAGGTCGCCTGGAGCTGCGTCACCACTTCACGCACCAACTGATTCTGATCTAGAATGGTGGACAGGCGCCGGCTGACTTCGGCGCTGGCGGCCAGGGCGCGCGTGCGCTCCTGGACGCGTTCTTCCAGCAGGGCGCGCTGCTCGTCGAGTTCGGCCGATAGATCCTGGGAGCGCTGAAGCAGGTTGCGCAAATCCTGCTGCAGCGTGGCCAGGGCAAGCAAAGCCACGCCAACAAAAAGCGTAAAGCTGAGGAGCGGAACGAAAACGACCGCAATGCCGGTGTTGTCTGCGTAAAAAGGTGTGACGGCGTAGCGTCCGGTGAGCAGCAGCCAGGCCGTCACCCCCACCGTGAGCAGCGTTACGGCCAGCGCCAACAGGCTGGCGCGTCCACCGAAGAAGATGTAGCTGAAGATCACAAAGGCGAAAAAGGCGACGCCGCCGTCAAAATCAAGGCCGTGCGCAAACAGGTTGCTGAGCACGAATAAAAAGACAATCGTCAGAAAGACCAGCGCGCGCAGCGTGTAGGGCACACGCCGCCCAAAGGCAACGGCCGCCAGCAGGCCATACCCTGCCAGGTAAAGCATCAGGTTGCCCCAGTTAAGCGGTGGGGTGCTGAGTGCATTTAGAACGTCTGCCAGAAGTTGCAGCAGGCTCAAAACCGCGATGCCGATCAGCGCCACGTTGAGGATACGTTCGCGCGACACCTGAATGGCCGAAGCGGCCCTGGTTTGCGGGGTGAGCGACAAAGGCTGTATCTGGGTGGGAAAAAAGTCCAGCAGCCGCAAACGGAAAAATCCCCAGGAAAAGAGCGCGCTGGATATGGTAAACGTGATCGGCGCCGGATCCAGGTCTGAGGGGGAAACGACGAAAACCAGGCTGGTGATAAACGGCGGGAAGCTGCCCGCCAGCATGGTGAGCGATTGCTGCCGCTCAAGACCTTGCGTACGCCGCACGCGCTGGAAGAGCAAGAGCGCGCCGATCAGGTAGCAGGTGTAGGAGTAGATGGAATGTACCCAAAACCAGGGTCCGTAAGTGGGCGCGAAGTGTACGAGGCCACCGGCTGTGCGCACGTCAGCGACCGCGTAGTACAGGCCATGCCATTCGCTGCTCCACATCAACCCGATGGTGACGGCCGGTATTGCCAGCAGCCAGAGGAAGTTGCGTCCCTGTATCCAGCGCGTGTAGCCGGTATAGGTCATGGCGAAAATGAGCCAGGCGACCGGCAGCGTGGGAATGCCCAGGTATTGGAGTCTGAGCCCGATAAGCTTGCCGGGCAGCGTTGCCGCGGCGATTTCCACCGCGTAGCCGTATGACCAGATGGAGGCCGTGGCAAGAATGGCAAAGAGCAACCAGGCGCCGGGAATGGCGCGTCGTCGCCAGGTGTAGAAAGCGAGCAACGTAGTAAACAGCCCTGCGCCGAGAATTAGCAAGAGAAAAGGAGTATATTGCCACGTAATCATGTCGGTTAGATTCCTGACGGACGCCGGATAATGGCGTCGATCATAGCATGGTTAGCCACGGCCGTTGCCTAACAGCCGTGAAGATCGCGGGAATTCTATACTGGCAACGGGCATAATCTGACATTTTTACCAGAGGCGGCGCGGTCAGAGACCGGCCGCAGCCAGTATAGCGTAAGCTAGTCGTTTGGCCAGGCTGCGAGGCGGCGTTCCAGCAGCTCGTTCAACAGCGCGGGGTTGGCTTTACCGCGCGTGGCGCGCATGATCTGCCCGACAAACCAGCCGCGCAGCCGCTCCTTGCCGGCCAGGTAATCCGCTACCTGCGCGGGGTTTTCACGCAGCACGGCCGTTATCACCGCATCCAGCGCCGTTTCATCTGAAATCTGGGCCAGCCCCCGCTCGGCGACGACGGCGTCGGGCGCGGCGCCGCTGGCGAACATGGCGTCCAGCACCTCTTTGGCGGTGTTGTTGTTGATTGTGGCGGCCTCGACCAGCGCCAGCAGCGCCGCCAGCCCCTGCGGCGTGACCTTGACCTGGTCGATGCTCTGTTTGTGGGCGTTCATCAGGCGGAACAGGTCGTTGATGATCCAGTTGGCCAACGTTTTGGGGTCGGCGGGATGGGCGGCGACGGCCGTTTCAAACCATTCCGCCACGTCGCGATCTTCGGCAAGAACGCGCGCGTCATATTCCGAGAGGCCGAAATCACCCACGTAGCGCGCCAGCTTGGCCTGCGGCAGTTCGGGCAGTTCGGCGCGCACCCGTTCTATCCAGGCCGCGTCAATGTGCAGCGGCGGCAGGTCGGGTTCGGCAAAGTAGCGGTAATCTTCCGCCTCTTCCTTGACGCGCTGCGAGAAGGTCTCGCGGCGCGTATCGTGCCAGCCGCGCGTCTCCTGCACGACCTGACCGCCGCCGGCCAGCACGGCTACCTGCCGCGCAATCTCGAAATCGGCGCCCTCGGCCAGGGCGCGAAAGCTGTTGAGGTTTTTTAGCTCGGTGCGCGTGCCGAATGCCGCTGAACCGTACGGCCGCACGCTGATGTTGGGCTCGACGCGCAGGACGCCTTTTTCCATATCGCCGGAGTTGACGCGCAGGTAGCGCAAAATTTGGCGGACCTGCATGGCGTAGATGCGCGCTTCCTCGCCGGAGCGGATGTCCGGTTCGGTGACGATTTCCAGCAGGGGCACGCCGGAGCGGTTGTAGTCGACCAGGGAGCCGGCGCCGTTTTCCAGGTGGGTGAGCTTGCCGGTGTCCTCTTCCATGTGCACGCGGCGGATGCGGATGCGCTTGTCGGCGCCGTTGGGGAGCGTGATGTCCAGCCAGCCGTTGCGCCCCAGCGGCAGCTCGTACTGCGAAATCTGGTACGCCTTGGGCAGGTCAGGGTAGAAATAGTTTTTGCGGGCGAAGATGTTGTGCGGCTGGATGGCGCAGTTGAGGGCAAGCGCCACGCGCAGGGCGAACTCGACCGCGCGCCGGTTGATGACGGGCAGCATGCCGGGCATGCCGAGACAGACGGGGCAAACGGCCGTATTGGGCGGCGCCTCGACGCTATCTACCACGCGGCAGCCGCAAAACATTTTGGAGGCCGTGAGCAGTTCGGCGTGGATTTCCAGACCGATGACGGCTTCGTACTGGCTGACCAGTTCCGGGCTTGCGATTTTCATACCCATCCTCACGCTAACTCAATAAGGGCTTCGTCGCCGGCCTGCACCGCGTAGGCACGGCCGTTCACCTGACTGTGGCGGCCGATAATCGCCCCATCCAGCACGGCGTCGGCGACGGCCGTTTGCTGGCCGACGAGCGTGTTGCGCAGGATGCTGTCGCGCACGGTGGCGCCGGCCTCAATATTGACGAAGGGGCCGACGACGGCATGCTCGACAACGGCCGTGGGGTGGATGAAGACCGGCGGAATGACGGTGAAATCCTCGGCGTAGCTGCGCTCAATGGCGTCTTCGCTGCCGTAGCCCAGCCCCAGCAGGCGCGCGTTGGCCGCCAGCCAGTTGGGGCGCGTGTTCACCGCCGCGTGCATAAAGGCCTGCCGGGCCGCGACGGGCTGCGGGCGGCGCAGCAAATGGGCCAGCAGGTCGCCGGGCGTGGCGCCGTTTTCCGCCAGGGCGGCCTCCAGCGCCAGGCGCAAATCGGCCCCGCGGCGGAACCAGAAGAGGCCGGTGTGGGTCCAGGGGGCCGCGTCAGCAACGGACGTGATTGTTTTTTGCGTTCTATCAAGCGTCACGCGCGCCGCGTGCGTCGCGTCTGAACTGGCGCACACCCAGGAAGCGATGGCGTCGTCCGGCGCAGGCGTTGCGGTGAAGTCCACCTCCACCACGACCTCGCCGGGCACGATCAGAAGTTCGTCCGCGCCCAGAAAGTCCGCGCAGTGGGCCAGCGCCTCCACGAAGTTAGCGCCGTCGGGGCAGGGCGTGACCTGCACATTGGGCGCTATGGCCGCCAGCCAGTCGGCCACGGCCGTTTGCTGCGCGGCCGGCGTCACAATATGGATGCGGCTGGCCGGCAGGTCGCGCAGTTGGTGCAAAACGTGGCCCAGCACGGCGCTTCCCGCCAGCGGTAGCAGCGCCGGCGGACGGTGGAGCGTGTGGGGCAGCAGGGGCGTCGTGTCCAGAGCGTAGATAATCAGAATCTCCACAGCGTTTCTCCGCGCCGTCCGGCGCTAGCCCAGCGCCGGCGCGTGCGTATGCCATTCCGTGGCCTGCTCGTAGGCGTAGGCGGCGTTGAGGATGGTCGCCTCTTGCAGCGTATTGCCGATGAGCTGCAAGCCCACCGGTAAACCGCGCGCGTCAAAGCCGCAGGGCACGGAGACGGCGCAGCTGGCGCTCAGGTTGACGGAAAGGGTGAAAATATCCGCCAGGTACATGCGCAGCGGATCGTCCACGCGCTCGCCCAGCGGGAAGGCGGTCGTGGGGCTGGTAGGGCAGGCGATCACGTCGACCTGGGCGAAAGCCTGCTCAAAGTCGCGGCTGATGAGGGTGCGTACCTTGAGCGCACGGCCGTAATATTCGTCATAGTAGCCGGCGCTGAGCGCGTAGGTTCCCAGCATGATGCGCCGCTTGACCTCCGCGCCGAAGAGGGCGCGCGTCTTTTTGACGCTGTCGATCAGGTCGGCGCCCACGCGGCGCGGCCCGTAGCGCACGCCGTCGTAGCGCGCCAGGTTGGCGCTGGCTTCGGCCGGGGCGATGAGGTAGTAGACCGGCAGGGCGTAGCGCGTGTGGGGCAGGCTGATTTGCACGATTTCGGCGCCCAGCCCGGCGAGTTTGGCAATGGCGGCGCGCACGGCCGTTTCTACGTCCGGCTCAATGCCCTCGATGAAATATTCCTTGGGGACGCCGACGCGCAGTCCGCGCACGTCGCCCGTCAGCGCGGCGGCGTAGTCGGGCACGGGCGCATCCAGGGAGGTGCTGTCGCGCGGATCGTGGCCGGCGACGGCCTGGAAGAGGGTCGTGCAGTCGGCTACCGTCCGGCCGAAGGTACCCACCTGGTCTAGCGAGGAGGCAAAGGCGATGACGCCCCAGCGGGAGATACGGCCGTAGGTCGGACGCAGCCCCACCACGCCGCAAAAGGCCGCCGGCTGGCGCACGCTGCCGCCCGTGTCGGTTCCCAGCGCGCCGCAGGCCATGCGCGCGGCGACGGCGGCGGCGGAGCCGCCACTGCTGCCGCCCGGCACGCGCGCCAGGTCCCACGGGTTGCGCGTCGTCACGTAGGCCGAGTTTTCGGTGGAGGAGCCCATGGCGAATTCGTCCGTGTTGGTTTTACCCAAGATCACGGCGCCGGCCGCTTGCAGACGGTCCACCACAAAAGCGTTATAGGGCGGGATGAAATCTGCCAGGATTTTGCTGCCGGCCGTCGTCGGCGCGCCCGCGGTGCAGATGATGTCTTTGATGGCCAGCGGCACGCCCAGCAGCGGCCCGTCCTCACCGCGCGCGCGGCGCGCGTCGGCCGCGGCGGCCTGCGCCAGCGCCAGCCCGTCCGTCAGCGTCAGGTAGCTTTGCACGTCGTTGTCCAGCGCGACGATGCGGTCAATGTGCGCCTCGGTCAGGGCCAGGCTGGTTGTTGCGCCGCTGCGCAGCGCTTCACGCGCCGCGGTTAGAGTTAAATCGGTTAAAACCATGAATCAGTCCAGTGGGCCAGGCAGTTGTGCTCCCAAAGAAGCTCAACTTTTTCGAATAGTTGAACTTCTGAGTCAGGGGCGTTAATCGTCCAGGACGGCCTGGATCAGGAATTGGTCGACGGCCGTTTGCGCGGCGTTGAAGAGCGCGTCCTCCAGCGGCAGCGAGGGCGCCACCACGTCCGGGCGCAGCACGTTGTGTTGGGCGACGGCGTGGGCCGTGGGCGGAACGTCGCGCAGGTCCAGCGTGTTGAGCAGCGCGGCGTAATCCAAAATGGCCGCCAACTGCCCGCGGTAGGCTTCAAGCTGCTCCGGGGTCAGTTCCAGCCGCGCCAGGTGGGCCATTTTTGCGACTGTTTCGGTTGTGAGCGTCATTCTGTATCCTTATGTTATGTGCCGGTATGTTAATAAGCCAACCGTCAACACGCGATTGTTGCCCGTATCATGCATAAACGGCCGTAGGCATATGGATATACTTGTCCGGTTCTTCAGTATTCGCTTGGATAGCAAAGAAGCGTCGTTCAATCTTTTTGAGAACAGCCGCGTCATAATAGATCATGCCACAGTTGACACACACTTCAACCGGCGTGTTAGGCACGAGCAAATATTTCCCTTTGTAACTGTAAAGATATTCAATTCGCCGTTCTTCATACTGCTCGCTGCCACAAAAATTACACTTTACTTTTCTAGATTTTTCGTTCATCGTTTTCACTCTCTCGTGTCCAGGGATCTACAAACTTTGGCTTAGTTGGAATATAGACGGTGATTAGGGAAATTTTTTCCCCACGCCAGCCACAAACAACATGAATCGGTGTTTCTCCGGCAAAACCAACCACCAAACAACTTTCGCCGCGTCCGGTATCAGAGTATTGCTCCAAAATCTTACCATTTAATAATGCTTCCTCAACTTGGGCAAAGGTCAGTTCATCGGCCTTTCTTTCTATTTCAGCATGAAGGCTGTAAAGGTATCGGTCTGTGCGGATACATTCTTTGATGACTTCGATTTCCATTGTATCGGATTACGTTGAATATAACTGCGCTCTCTGTGTCTTTTACGCTGTGCAAAGTGTCGTGTATTTCGCCTACATGGCTGCGTGCTTTATCTGATTTGTTGTAACGGTTTGGGCCGGTGCGGACTTCTGAGGCGGCTGCTACGAACACTGGCGCTATAGTTCGGGAACGGCCGTGGCCTCATCCTCATCGTCGGCCATGAGCGCGCTAAACGCCTCGTCGGTCCAGAAGTTCTCAGGCGCCGTCAGCTTGTCGATGTAGAGCACGCCGTTCAGATGGTCGATCTCATGCTGGAAAATGCGCGCGGTCCAGCCGTTCACGCGCAGCTTAATCTTCTTGCCGTGCCGATCCTGCGCGCGCACGCGCACCGCCTCGGCGCGCGCCACTTCGCCGACGTAGCCCGGAATGGAGAGACAGCCTTCGATACCGTCCACCTGCTTGGGCGATTCCCACACAATTTCCGGGTTGGCGATCACGTAGAGGTCGCGCGAGCCTTCAATCTCGTTGTCCTCTTCGTCCACCTTGGGCAATGTTTCAATCACGGCCAGGCTGAGAGATTGTCCAATCTGAGGGGCGGCCAGGCCGACGCCGGGCGCGACGCGCATCGTCTCGATCATGTCATCGATAAGCTGCTGCAAGTCGGCGTCAAAGCGCGTCACGGGGCGCGTTTTTTGCCGCAGTACTTTGTCCGGTAAGGTTACAATTTCTAAAACAGTCATGGGATCTTCTTTGGGTTTCGCAACCGCCTAGCTTGTGGCGGTCGGCGCCGCTGCGCCGTCGGGCGACGCGTCGTCCGCTTGCGGCGTGCGGCGTGGAATAGGGGCTTGTTCCATAATTTGGCGATACACGTCCACCAGGACAGCGTACTCCTCGCGGCGCGCGGCGCCCTCGCGCACGCGCTGCTGCCGGCGATATTCGTCCAGCCGTTTAAAGATGTCGGCCTGAATGTGGCTGGGGTGGGGCACGGATTCAAAACGGATATCGGCCGCCGCGCCGGCCGTCTCGACCAGCACGTAGCCGTAATCAAACAGCGTGGGTAAAAAGCCCGGCCTTTCGGCGCTCACGTTTTGAATGTTGCTGAGCGCTGCTTGCTTGCGGCTTTCACCAAAACCAAACGGTTTGCGGTCAATGTCAATCACGAACCGATTGGTTACCTGAAACGTATCGTTGCGCCAATCCTCGAAGCGCCAGACGCCCCAGCCCACAACGATCAAAACCGCAATGATAGCAAAGCCTCCCACCCATGGGAGCCCCTGTGGCCCGAAGAAGATGAGGAGCCCGATGCTTAGGGCGCTTATCAACAGCAGAAGAGCGATTGGGGGGAGCAGCCGTTTAAGCAATACGAAGATATGCTTGCGGTAGGTAACTACGTCATTTTCTTCAACCCGCCAACCGAAGCGGCGGCGCCAATTGGCGGATTGTTGCTGTTTGGCTGCTGGCGAAGGAGCGGCGGCGGCCTCGTCCTCATCTCTAACCGGTTCGTAAGCCGGCGGCAGTTGGAAGTGACCCGCCAGCGAGCGGCGCATGGCTGTCTGCGTAATGCCGGCGTCCAGCGCCTGCACCCGGCCGATGAGCCGGTTCAGCGTCAGTTTGACTTCGCGCGGATCGTCGATGTTGTCAAAAAGGACGGTGCCGGCCTGCGAGGCGGTGGTGACGCGCGCGGTGCCGATGTTAAACAGGTTGGATATCAGCGTGGGCTTGTCGATGGTGACGCTTTGCACCTGCTCAATCGGCACCATGACCAGGCGCGTGACGAAGGAGCGCAGCTCGAACTCATGGTGCGTCAGGTGCTGGTTGGTGATCACGAAGTAATCGTTACGCCAATCAATATACCGAAAGAGCAGCAAACCGACGGCAAAAATTTCGCCGATAATGAGCACGGCGTAACGGGCGATGTTCAAATAAAACGGTTCCGTCGGGATCAGCAGGAAGAGAAGGGGCAAGAAAAGGATAAAGAAGACAGGCCAAAAGAAGCGCAGGAAGAGGTACCAGCGGCTGCGCCGCGAAAAATATTCCACCAGTTCATCCGGCAGCAGCGTAAGGTCAGAGGCGCGCCGTTTACGTTCTTTGATGGCCATTTTCTGGGCTTCCGCCCAGGCTTCCGCGCTCAGGCCCCGCAGCGCGCGGCCTTCTTCGTCCAGTTCCGGCTCCAGCTTATCCAGCGCGGATCGATTTTTGGTTAAAAAGGTTAGAAAATCCTGGCTTTTGATGATGAGCAGGCGCCCATCCTCTGAGGCCTTGACGGTAGCTGGATAAGCGCCGGGGGTAAAGAGCCAGCTTTCGCCAAACCATTGACCGGCCGTATAGGCGCGATTGTGGGGTGATTCGCGCACGGGACCCTGGTGGTCCATGACGCGCATAAACAAACGGCCTTCGCGCACCAGGTACATGCTGTCCGCCACGTCACCCTGATAAGCGATAGGCGCGTTTTCTTTGAAGCTGTACTCGTGGCTGATGCGACTTAACGCCGTCAGTTCCGCCTCGTTCAGGCTTTCAAAGATGGACAGACTTCCTAAAAATTCCGGTTTATTCGTCACGGCTAATTTCCTGACGCTATTTTAACAGAAGCGCGTTAGCAGGAAAAGAGAGCGTTTGCTGTGCGTTGCGCCCTGCTGTATGCTTGCCCAGACGGTGTTCAGCGATCGTCTGGGCGCCTGGTTATTTGCACACGATTTTAAACCAAGAAGTTGTTTTTAGACAGGCTTTGGCATGGCTCTAACCGGTTTGTTCAATATTCTCTCTTTGCTGTACATTTTTCGCAGCCTGCAACTGGGCGCGACCGTGTGGCGTGAACGCGCGACGCTGCGCCAGGATCCCCTGACGCGCCGCAAGAAGCAGCTTGCCGAGCAGGCTTCTTTTTTCCTGGCGGTGCCCGTGGGCGTCTTGCTGCACGAGTTTGGCCACGCGCTGGCGGTGTGGGGGGCGGGCGGCACAGTAGTTGAATTCGGCTATCGCGCCTTCTGGGGCTACGTGGTCCCGCAGGGCCAGTTTACGCTGGGGCAGTATTGGCTGATTGGCGTGGCCGGTACGCTGGGTTCGCTCTTGTTTGGGCTGAGCGTGTGGCTGCTTTTGCGCGGGCATTCCGCGCCGGCGCTGCGCTATTTTGGGCTGCGCGCTTTCCGCTTCCAGGTCTACTTTTCGCTGATCTACTACCCGATCTTTACGCTGCTGGGCTTTGAGGGGGATTGGGCGATTATTTACGATTTCCAGGCGACGCCGCTGCTGAGCAGCGCAACGGCCGTTTCCCACGCCGCCATTCTGTTGCTCTTCTGGTATGGGGACCGGATTGGCTGGTTTGAGGCCGTCAGCTTTGAAACGGCCGTGGAACAGCAGCGCTACGCGGCGCTGGCCGGCGCCGTCACCGCCAGCGCCGATCCGCAGCAGCAGTTGGCGTTGATTGACGCGCTGCGCCGCGGCGGGGCGGCGAACAAGGCCAAGACCAGCCTGCGCCAACTGCTGCGGGTGGAGCCGCACAACGCCGCCGCCCACCTGCAGTTGGCGGCCGTGTACAGCGACGGCAAGGCGCAGATACCGCGCCAGGCGCGCGCGAGCGCCCAACGCGCCCTCGACCTGGGGCTGCCCCATCCGCGGCAAACCGCGTTTGCCCATCAACTGCTCGGTCGTTATTACCTGGACGTGAACCGCAGCGCCGCGGCGGCGGAGGCGTTTACAGAGGCGTTGACGGCCGTCTCCTCCGCCGCAGATCCTGACCCGGCCCTGCATGCCCACCTGCATCACCTGCGCAGCCAGGCCTACCGCCGCCAGCAGCAGTACGAGCGCGCCGCGCAGGATATCGAGCAGGCTATCCACCAGGCCCAACTTGTCGGCGACGAAACGGCCGTGGCCCACTACCGCGACGAACAGGCGCTCATTGCGCAGCACGCGCAACGGCCGTTGCGCGGCCGTTAAGCCGGCATTTCAAAACCCCTCCTTCTAAGAATCACCGGACTCTACGAAAACGTAGCGTGATTTGCCAAAATCGCCGCCAATTTGGCAAATCGCGCTACAGTGCAGCGTCATTTTCATTCATCACTTCACTACGTTCAGCAGGCTTGACTTTGCCGTGAGTCTCAGCCAAACGGTGAACCCCGTTCATAGGGAACTTCTTCCTTAAATTAGTTCAATCTTGAGATGGAACCAACCTCTCCCAGCAAGTGTCATAAAAGATTAGTCAATGATCATATAATTTTAGTGACATTTGTTCTTTGTTATTGTGCAGATCGTACAGTAAATTTGTAGGGTGCTGTTAGTATGCATGTTTGGCTTGCTCAAAATTAACTTAGTTGGCGCGGTGGAAGAGCGAACGCAGCCTAATTTGCCGAAAATACTTTTTCGCGAGTGTGCAATGAAAGATTCCCTGACCAAAATATTTCTATCAAAGAAACTGGACAGTTTCCTGCCTTTGCTTGCGGCCATGGCAGCCTTTATCATTGGGGCAATCATCTTGCTCGTCATGGGGACGAACCCGTTGGTCGCCTACAGGGCGATGCTCAATGGGGCTTTTGGTAATCAAAATGCGCTGGTTGAAACCCTTGTTAAGGCTGTCCCATTGCTCCTTATCGGCCTGGGTATCTGTATTGCTTTTCGGGCCAAAGTAATCAACATTGGCGCGGAAGGGCAGATGATTGTCGGCGCGCTGGTGGCCACTGCATTTGGCCTGGCGGTTGAGTTGCCGGGCTGGCTCGTTATTCCCATGGCGATGTTCGCCGGTTTTTTTGGCGGAGCAATCTGGGGCGCGATCCCGGGAGCCTTGAAAGCATATTTCAACGTGAACGAAATCTTGAGTACGGTCATGATGAACGCAATCGCCGTACAGTTGATGAACTACCTTCTTGGCGGTCCGATGATGGATCCCCAGCAAGCCGCGGCGCTGGGGAAGCTTCCGGAAACAGCTCGTCTGAACAGCGCCTATCACCTTGCCCGCTTGATGCCGCCAACCCGTTTACACGCCGGGCTTATCATTGCTTTGGTATTGGCTGTACTCGTTTACATTATGTTGTTCCATACGACGTTGGGTTATCGCATCAGGGCGGTCGGGTTCAACCCATTTGCTTCCCGCTATGGCGGTATCCGCGTGCGCCGACAGATAGTAATAGCCCTGCTCTTGAGCGGCGCATTGGCCGGGCTGGCAGGCGCGATCCAGGTATATGGACTGAACTACCGCATGATCACCGATGGTTCGGCAACGGGATTTACCGGATCGGCCGGTTACAACGGCATCGTAACAGCCTTGTTTGGCGGTTTGCATCCTCTTGGCGTCATCCCAGCATCCTTTTTCTTTGGGGCATTGCTGGTTGGCGCAAACTCTATGCAACGCATGACACAAGTTCCATCAGCATTTGTGATCGCCCTCAATGGTATGGTGGTTGTTTTTGTGGTCAGCGCCGCAATTTGGCGGGAAATGCGTGAGCGCAGACGCCGGATGGCAAAAGTAAGTGCTGTGCCTGCTGTTATACCGCCAATTCAGGCAACCGGGCAGGACAAGCAGGAGTCGTGAACATGGATACTTCCCAAATTTTTTCGGCAACAGTTATTATCGGGATATTGACCGCCGGTGTTCGCCTGGCATCACCTTATCTTTTTGCCGCTATCGGGGAAATGTTCGGTCAGCGCAGCGGCGTGTTGAATCTGGGCGTTGAAGGTCAGATGCTGATGGGCGCTTTTTTTGCATTTTATTACACGGTGCAAACCGGAAATCCATGGGTAGGTCTCCTGGCTGCAATTGTGGTTGGCGCAATCATGGGTTTTGCGATGGCTGTTGTGAGCGTAAGGTGGCGCGCTGTCCAGGGCATCAGTGGCATTGGCTTTTTTATTTTTGGGGTGGGGATGAGTGAATTGCTCTTCAAGACATTACTAGGAGAGATCAAGATAATTAACACCGGCTTCAATTCAATCAGTATTCCATTCCTGTCTGATATTCCGGTGCTTGGCACAATATTCTTCCGACAGAATTTCATGACCTACATGGCTTTTCTGCTGGTGCCGGTTGCATGGTTCATTTTGTACAAAACCACCCTGGGTCTGAAAATCCGCGCAGTGGGTGAAAACCCACATGCGGCCGACACGCTTGGTGTCAGCGTTGCCAAAATTCGTTATCTGACGGTCACCATGGGCGGCGTCATGTCCGGTATTGCGGGCGCCGCGCTATCAATCGCCAATCTGAATGTCTTTCAGGAAAACATGACTGCGGGGATGGGGTTTATCGCCGTTGCCCTGGTTTATTTTGGCGGATGGCGGCCTTTCGGCGTGATGTTTGGCGCTCTGCTATTCAGCCTGGTTATGGCTTTGCAATTGTTTATGCAAGTATTCAATGTTGCCATCCCGTCTGAATTTGCGGTCATGTTGCCCTATATCCTGACGATTGTTGTGTTGGTGTTAACGGTGGGGCGGGTACGAGGTCCGTCTGCTTTGACAGAACCTTTTGTGCGTGAATAAAAGATGCAAAGCTGTTCAATAAAGGAGGCAGTATCTGCATAGAATACCAATCTGCTGTTCGTAAAAGCACCAATTTAGTCACTATTCAGTTTAGAAGGAGAGAATGAAATGTCTAAAATAGCGAAACTTTTTGCACTGGTCGCCATATTTGCCCTTGTTTTAGGCGCCTGTTCATCCGCGGACGAAAGCGCGGATGGCGAGATGGATACCCTGCGCATTGCGGTGATCATGCCCAGTTCAACCACCGATCTTGCTTTCAGCCAGTCCATATATGACGCCTTGTTGAAAATCCAGGCTGAGATGGGTGGCCCGGAAAACTTTGAGTTCGTCTTTTCGGAAAATATGTTCCAGGTTGATGATGCCGCTGCAGCCATTCGGGATTATGCGGCCCGGGGCTATGATATGGTGATTGCGCACGGTTCCCAGTATGGCACCTCCGTGCAAGAAATTGCGCCCGACTTCCCCAACACCGTCTTTGCCCATGGCACCACGAACAGAACCTTTGTGGACGATGGGATCACCAATGTCTACGCATATGAAGCGGCCTCTAATGAGGGTGGCTACGTTAATGGCGTGATGGCAGCCAACCTCACCCAGAGCAAGATTGTGGGTATCGTTGGCCCGATCGATGTTGGCGATGCCAAGCTTTACATCGAAGGTTTTGAAAAAGGTGTTCGGGACACGGATCCAAGCGTCCAAATCTTGAAGGTTTTCACCGGTTCCTTCGGTGATGTTGCCCTGGCCCGTGAAGCGGCCGATGCGCACATCGCCGCCGGCGCGGACGTGTTGATTGGCACCGGCCAGATGGTCGTGGGCGCGATAGCCGCTGTTGAAGAGCAGGGCGGCAAGGTTTTGTGGATTGGCACCCAGTCCAGCCAGACCAACCTGGCGCCCAATATCGTTGTTGCCAACCAGATTTATGATTGGTCGGTCACGCTGCGTGAAATTCTTGATAAGGTGGAGAACGGCCAACTGGGCGGCGAAGCCTTAATCATCACGCTGGCAAATAAAGGCCTATACATGGAGTACAACGAAGGTTTTACCCGGCTGGACGAGGTGAAAGCCGCCGCTGAAGCGGCCGTCCAGGGAATCATTGATGGTTCCATTGATGCACTTCCGCCAACCGAATAGGTTTAGGTAGCTGGTTGGTTAGTTAGTAGTTGGATAATCGGTTGGTTGGTTGGTTGGTTGGTTTGCCAGCCTACCAACCAACTAACAAACCAATCAGCCTGGCAGTTACGGTGAAAATATTTGAAAATTTTTTGGTTGTAGCCGCGGCATTCCTGCCGCGTTTACACCAGCGCGGTAAGGATACCGCGGCTACTTTCAGGAGTTGGCATGTCTGAAAATCAAATCACCGCCAATAAGCGCCAAAAGATTGAACATCTTGAGATGATCGATATTACGAAGCTGTTTCCAGGTGTGCTGGCAAATTCGCAAGTGAATTTCGATGTGAAGGAAGGCGAAGTTCATGCCCTGTTAGGGGAGAACGGCGCTGGAAAAAGCACGCTGATGAAAGTCCTGTATGGCCTTTACGAACCAAATGAAGGTGAAATTCGGATCAATGGCCAACCTGTCAGCATTAAGTCGCCAAACGACTCCATTCGCCTGGGCATTGGTATGATTCACCAACATTTTATGTTGGTAGATTCACTGACAGTGGTTGAAAATATCGCCTTGGGATTACCTTCATCGCGTGGTCTAATGACCGATTTGGATCTTGTGGCAGAGCGCGCTTTGGAGTTAGGGGAAAAATACGGCCTGCACGTTGATCCCCATGCTTATATCTGGCAGTTGGCGGTTGGGCAGCGCCAGCGGGTTGAGATTCTCAAAGCCCTTTACCGTGGCGCAGATTTATTTATTCTCGATGAGCCGACCGCAGTCCTGACGCCCCAGGAAGTGGATGAGTTCATGGGCACCATGCGCCAAATGACTCAAGAAAAGCACTCGATTATTTTCATTTCCCATAAATTACATGAGGTGATTGACAGTTGCGACCGGGTTACCGTTTTGCGGAATGGGCGGCGGGTAGGCTCTCGCCCAGTGGCCGGCGCTACCAAGCTGGACCTGGCGCGCATGATGGTTGGGCATGAGATTGTGCTGCCGAAAATTACATCTGAACCCAAATTAGGCGAGGTACGCCTTGAAGTACAAGATGTCCATGCTATGAGCGATAGGGACACGCCTGCGCTGCGCGGCGTCAGCCTACAGGTTCGGGCGGGAGAAATTGTTGGCCTGGCCGGCGTATCAGGAAATGGCCAATCTGAACTGGCCCAGGTGATCACCGGCTTGCGTAAGCCTACCCAGGGCAAGGTGATTATCACGGGCAAGGAATTGACCGGTAAACTCCCGGGACAATTCCTGAAAAGGGGCATGGCCTATATTCCTGAAGAGCGTATGCGCGATGGCGTGGTTGGTAAGTTTTCTGTCTCTGAGAATATCATCTTGCGTGAACACAACAAATCGCCATATTCAAACCGCGGGATGTTGGTCCATCGTATTATCGGTGAAATTACCGATAAATTAATAAAGGTGTTCAATATCAAAACCCCCTCGCGCAACACCAATGCAAACAGCCTGTCTGGTGGAAATATCCAAAAAGTGGTGCTGGCCCGCGAGCTAGCACGAAATCCAAAGTTGTTGGTTGCCGCCCAACCGACCCGTGGCGTTGATATTGGCGCGATTGAGTTTATTCATAACAATTTGCTTGAGCAACGTGAAGCGGGCGCGGCCATTTTGCTTATCTCTGAAGACCTGGATGAAATTTTGGCGCTATCGGATCGGGTGGCTGTCATGTTCCACGGGGAAATCATGGGTATTCTGGCAAACAAAGATGCTGAACGAGAGCGCGTCGGTTTGCTAATGGCTGGCGAAAGACTCGAACATATTCAAAAAGATAGCGTATCCACTTGACCTGTTTATCATTGGCGAGACTTTGGGGGTTCAGATTCCACCTGGTTAGAGGCTGATTGCCTGCGGCGCCGAGTAAAGCGCCAGGTGAGGAAGAGGCCCGCCGCCAGCGCCAGGCCGGCTGCTTGCCGGAGGCGCAGGTCGGCAACGGCCGTCCCTCCCGCCGCCTCCCCGGTTTCCGCTATCCACTCAAACGTTTCCAGCATCCCCGTCTGCAGCGGGCGCGTTTGCCAGCCCAGTTCGGCGCGCGCCTTGTCGGAACGCGCTATGCTGGTCGTGCCCAGGATGCTCAACGCCTGCGGACTGAAAACGGCCGGTATCCCTACAAACGACTCCACGGCTTCCATTAGCGGCGCCAGCGGCCGCAGCACGCCCGCGGGCACGCGCGCCGGGGGTGCGGGCCGCCCCGTCAGGTGGGCCCAAAAATCCATCATTTCACCCAGCGGGATGGCAGGCCCGGCCAGGATGTAGCTTTCGCCGACCTTGCCCCTGGCGGCGGCCAGCATAAAACCCTGCGCCACGTCATCCACGTATGCATAGGTCAAAATTGTTTCCGGCCCCGGCGCGAAGGGCACGCCGCGGTAGAAAAAGCGCATGGCCTCGGCCAGAAAACCGCAGTCGCCCGGCCCGTAAACGCCTCCCGGCAGCACAATTACGATTGGCGCGCCTTTTTCCAGCAGCGGCAGCGCGACCTTGTAATGGGCCAGCCACTTGGTGCGGGCGTACTCGTTGCGAAAGGGCCCGGCGTAGAAATAATCCTCATGGACGGACTGGCCATGGGTATCCCCAAAGACGTTGACCGTGCTGGCGTAGATGATTTTGGGCACGCCCAGCGCGTGCGCCAGGCGCAGAACGTTGCGGGCGCCGTCGACGTTCACAATTTCGACCTGCGGCCAGCTTGCGCCCCGGCCGGGATACGCCGCCGCCAGATGAAACACCACGTCGCTGCCCTGTATACCGGCCTGTAGCGAAGCCTCGTCCAGGATGTTGCCGGGTACGGCCGTGGCTCCCAACTCCGCCAACACGGCCGCGCTACGCGGGGAACGCGCCAGCGCGCGCACCTGATAACCCCCTTCCACGAGCCCACGTACCAGCCGCCGGCCGATGAACCCCGTCCCTCCGGTTACAAACGCTATCATGATCCTTCCCTTCCTTGA
>Ga0114946_10000371_pt1 | contig 29338 bp, 29 predicted proteins | sample WalLakDeSediment_FD_88676 | JGI IMG/M metagenome (GOLD analysis project Ga0114946, IMG submission 88676) | Lake sediment microbial communities from Walker lake, Nevada to study Microbial Dark Matter (Phase II) - Walker Lake 11/02/13 Deep Sediment | ecosystem: Environmental > Aquatic >... | reverse complement strand
GCCGGTTAGAGTGCTGGCCTGTCACGCCAGAGGTCGCGGGTTCGAGCCCCGTCAACCCCGCCAGAAAAAAACAAAGGGAAATCAAGCGAGCATGCTTGGTTTCCTTTTTGTTTTTGGGGCCTCGCCCATCACCCAGCCCTAACCCTTTCATTGCGGCGTCACAGTCCCCCAATTCTCGAGAGTATCGAAGCAAACCGGCTTCGACTAACGCAATGGCTCTGCGATCAAAGTCTGGCGATTTGAAGTTGGCGGTATTTTTTCCTTGCCGCCTTTTAAACTAATGCGGCAAACAATTCGCGCGATCTTATCAAAGGGCAACCGAGTATTGCTCAAATAAAGTTCAGAGCCCAAAATAAATGGCTTGGCGGCACCCATAATAGCGCTACTGTTAATGATTTTTATGGAGACTCAGCGTGGAAAATCCCTAACTATTGCCGTGCTGCTCGAGGAGCAATGAATTTTTAATTGGTTGAAGTCAGGCGGGGGATAGCGGCAGGCCGAAGATCCAGCGCCAGGGTTTCCCGGTTCGAGGCATTGCCAATCATCCCTCGGCGTGCTATGTTGCTTCCCGATCCGATCTTTTGGGCTGTGGCGCTTGCAGGCCTGACCTCGAGCGGCCTGGATGGGGCGCCATGATTGGCCGGATCTTAAGAATTGCTGTTCCTGATAAATCGCAAGCGCTGACCTGGGCCGGTTCCGTGCTTTCCCGGCCCCGCCATCTCAAGAAAGGGGATATGTTATGATCAAACTTCTGTTGGCTTTTTTGGTGCTGACCGCCATGATGTCGGTCGTTGGAACCCAGGCGGTAGCCGCCGAGCCCGTTAAAATTGTTTTGCAGACCTCGGAAGGCCGGATCATGCTGCGGCTGGACCCGGACAAAGCGCCCGAAACCGTCCGGAACTTCCTGGGCTATGTTGAGGCCGGCCATTACGATGGGACTATTTTTCATCGGGTGATTCCGGGTTTTATGATTCAAGGAGGAGGCTTCACCGCCGGTTTTCAGCAGAAGCCGACCCGATCGCCGGTCAGCAATGAAGCCGACAACGGCCTGAAAAACCGGCGGGGCACCATCGCCATGGCCAGAACCATGGATCCCCAATCCGCCACGGCCCAGTTCTTCATTAACGTTGCCGATAATGAGTTTCTCAATTTCCAGAACCCGACTCCCCGGGGCTATGGTTATGCGGTTTTCGGCGAAGTTGTCGAAGGTATGGAGGTGGTTGATCGCATCGTGGCAATTCCGACCGGCCCCGCCGGACCATTTCCTTCCGATGTTCCAAGGACTACGGTCCTGATCGAGAAGGCGGAAATGCTCAAGCCGGCGGCGGAGCAGTAAGCCGGTCAATCGGCCGGTTTCGGCTTTTGCTTGCACTTGTGTTGGCTGCCGGGGTGCCGGCCGGCCCGCTGATTTGGCCGCTATTAAGGCACCGGGGATATTTTCCCTGCTTTGTAACAGGTCCGACTACCGCCCCCTATTGCTCCTGAATCATTGATGGAAACTGGTTTATGCTGGCACACATCGAGCGCCTGGGAGAGCGTACTCTCTATTTTGTCCGCGATTTGGGCCGGATGGGAATTTTCCTGGTCCTGGCCATCCGCGGCATCTTCAGGCGGCCCTTCCGGCTCGGGGCGGTGGTGCGTCAGACCAGGTTGATCGGGGCCAATTCCTTCGCCGTCATCTTTTTTACCGCCGCCTTTACCGGGATGGTGCTGGGTTTGCAGGGTTATTATACCCTGCGCAAGTTTGGCGCCGAAGGGGCCCTGGGGTCGGCGGTGGCTCTTTCCTTACTCCGGGAACTGGGGCCGGTGCTCACCGCCCTGATGGTCATCGGTCGAGCCGGTTCGGCGATGTGCGCTGAAATCGGCATCATGCGCAACTCCGAGCAGATCGACGCCCTCGAGTGCATGGCCGTGGATCCTTTTCGTTACCTGATCGCTCCCAAGTTTCTGGCTACCATTATCTCCATCCCGATTCTAACCCTGATCTTCAGCGTGGTGGGCATTTTCGGCGGTTATGTGGCCGGGGTACTGCTCCTGGGGGTCAATGCCGGCTCCTATTTCTCCGGGATGGAGTTGAGCGTGGTCAACAAGGATATCAGCATGGGCATCATCAAGTCCTTTGTTTTTGCCGTGCTGGTGGTTTGGATCTGTACGGCCCGCGGCTATTTCGTGCATGAGATCCGGGGGGCCGGTTTCGGCGCCGAGGGCGTCAGCCGGGCCACCACCCAGGCGGTGGTGCTTTCCTCCATTTCCGTCCTGGTCTGGGACTATCTCCTGACGGCAATTCTTTTATGAGCAGTCCGATCATTAAATTCGAATCGGTCAGCAAGTCTTTTGGTCGCCAGATGGTGCTGGACGAAGTCGATTTTACCATCCTCGACGGCCGGACCACGGTGATTGCCGGGGCCAGCGGCCAGGGCAAGAGCGTGACCCTGAAGCTGATTCTGGGCCTGCTCAAGCCGGACTCCGGCCGGGTGCTGGTGATGGGCAAAGATATCGCCCGGATGCGGGGCCGGGAACTAAACGAGCTCCGGATGAATTTCGGCGTTCTCTTCCAGGGCTCCGCCCTGCTCGACTCGCTGACCGTTTTTGCCAACGTGGCCTTGCCCCTGGAGGAAAGAACCAACCTGGGCGATGACGAGATCAGGTCCAAGGTCCTCACTACTCTCGAGCAACTGGGGCTGGCCGGTCACGATGATAAATATCCGGCCCAGCTCTCGGGCGGAATGAAAAAGCGGGTCGGCCTGGCCCGGGCTTTGATGCTGCAGCCAGAAATTATGCTTTTCGATGAGCCGACCACCGGCCTTGATCCAGAGAAAGCGATGGAAATTTACCAGCTTTTTCTCGAAACCCAGCAGAAATTCGGCTACACTTCGGTGATTGTCAGTCACGATATCCCCAAGATCTACAATCTGGCCGACCAAGTGATCATCATGGGCAACGGCAAGGCCAAGAACTTCGCCAGCCCGGAGGATATCCAGCGCAGCGATGATCCGGAGATCCGGGAATTCGTCCGGATCACCATGGGTAATATTTATCTGAGCAGAGACCTGGAAAACCATTATGAAAAGAGCAAACCTTGACTTGGTGGTGGGGCTCTTCGTCCTGGCCGGCTTTTTCTCCTTTGTCTACCTCTCGGTCCAGTTGGGCGAATTTTCCCCTTTTTCCATGAAGAGGCAATACCAGGTCCAGGCTGAGTTCGGCAGCATTTCCGGCCTGCGCCGCGGCGCAGTGGTGGAGATTGCCGGCGTCAGCGTGGGCCGAGTGGCCAGGATCGACTTAAGCGATCGGCAGCGGGCCCTGGTCACCATTTACATCGACTCCGGCGTGGAGTTGAGCGAGGATTCCATAGCCTCCATCAAAACCCAGGGCATCATCGGCGAAAAGTATATCAGCATCAGTCCGGGCGGTTCTGACCTCTTGCTGGCCGATGGCGACTGGCTGATGGAAACCGAGTCCGCCCTGGACCTGGAAGAGTTGGTCAGCAAGTATATTTTCGGCGGGGTATGACCGCAACCGGCTTGTTATAATTGCGAGGCTTAGGGGTTGGGCCTTATGGGTACAAAGGGTAGTAGGGGCAAAAAACAAAATCGGAGCTTGCTTCTGGGGCTGGGGCCGGTTCTGGTGGTCCTGTTTTGCGGCTTGGCCTGGGGGCTGGGGCCGGCGGCCACCGCCTTCGGTTCGGCGGGAGCGCCCGGGGCGGAAGATGGAGAATTCCATGATCCCTGGGAAGATGACCCTTGGGGGGATGAGCACTCAACCCTGGCGGATCCCCTGGAGCCGATGAACCGCTTATTTTTCGCGTTCAATGATCGGCTTTACATCTGGGCCCTGGAACCGGTGGCCAGCGGCTATGCCAAGGTCCTGCCCGAAGATATCCGTTTGTGCGTGCGCCGGTTCTTCCGCAATCTGACCGCCCCGATCCGAGTGGCCAACCATCTGCTCCAGGGCCAGTTACAAGCCGGCGGCAGCGAGTTGGCTCGCTTCGCGATCAATACCACCATCGGCGTGGCCGGTTTGGCCGACCCTGCCGCCGACAGTTTTGGCATCAAGCATCGTCACGCTGATCTGGGTCAAACCCTGGGAATTTACGGCTTCGGTGACGGTTTTTATATCACCTGGCCGCTGCTGGGGCCTTCGACCCTGCGGGACTCGGTGGGAATGGCGGGGGATGCCCTGGTCAATCCTCTTTATTATATCGCGGCCTCGGATCCTCGGGCCGGCGCCGCGGTTTACGGGGGCAGGACCGTTAATACGGTTTCTCTCCATCTGGGGGAATACGAGCGGATGACCGAGGCCGCTTTTGATCCTTATCTGGCGGTGCGGGATGCCTATTGGCAATACCGCCGCAACCAGGTTCAACGGCGCGACCGGGAAGGGGCCGCGCCGGCCATATTCAGTACGGCGCCGGAATTCACCCCGGCCCGGAAAAGTTCAATTTTGGCGGCTGAAACTCTAGCAGGGCCCGGCGCGCAAGAAGCCGGCGGCGAGCAAACGCAAGCCGTGGCAAGGGGTGCCGGCCTTGAAGGGGCCAGGCTGGCTGTTTTCGGCGAGGGAGTTCCAACTGGCGCTTTGGCCGGGGCCTGGTCGGCCGCCCGCTCGGATTTTACCTCCGGCGATTGCCCCGCCGACAACTACTTCATTCACGTCGGGGCCTTTGCCGATCATAAGCAGGCGTTGGCTTGGCTGTCCACCCTGGACATCGATGATATCAAAGTCTGCCTGGTGGTTCATGCCCGGGATGACTACTATTTTTACGGGTTGATGATTCTGGCCGGGGATGATTTCCCGTTGGCCAAAGCAAGGGAGCGGCACCTCGCCGACCGTGGTGCCCCCGGCCTGCTGGTAACCGCTTTTGCCCCAGCGGTCCGCAGAGACTGATCAAAAGTCGTGGCAAGGAGTTGATGGTGTTGAAAGCAAAGAGTTGTTCGCCGGATATTTTTTTGCGCAGCTTCACCCTGTTTTTTGCCCTGTTGCTGACTTGGGTCTGGCTCGGCCAGGCCGCGCCGGCTCGCGCCGCCGTCCCCGAGCCCAAGGAGACGGTGGCCGAAGCGGTGGATAAAATTATCGGTATTCTCACCGACCCGGAACTGGCGACCTCGCAAAACCGGGAAAAACGCTATCGTCTGGTGGTGGCCACAGTGGAGGAATTTTTCGATTTTGCTGAAATCTCCATGCGCACCCTGGGGCCGCGTTGGCGGGAACTCGACGATGGCGAGCGTCGCCGGTTCATCGAGCTCTTTAAACAATTTCTGGAGAAAAACTATATCGACCGGGTGGACAGTTATAGCGGCGAGAAAGTAGTGGTCAAGGACCAGGAAATTCGCGAGGATCGCCGGGGCAACCGTTTTGCCATGGTCAACACCGACTTTGTCATGAAAAGTCAGACGGTTCCGGTTAACTACCGGCTGCTGTACAGAGGCGGCAACTGGGTGGTTTATGATGTTGACATCGAGGGGGTCAGTCTGGTGCGCAACTTCCGTTCCCAGTTTGAGCCTTATTCCTTTGCCGAACTGATCCGCCGGATGGAGAAAAGCATCGCCACCGGCAAGGATCTCGAGGAGCAATAGTGATGGCCGCTCCCTTTCCCGCCGCTGATGATCCGGCGCCTTTGACCCCCGACCACAAGGAGACCGACGCCGTTCTGGCTTTTCTCGAGCCGGAAGAGGCCAGGCGTCTGGCGGCCCTTTGCCGGCAGGAGGACCTGGCCGCCGGCGAGGTGGTTATGGCCGACGATAAGCCCGGGGAATTTCTCGCTTTTGTCATCAGCGGCAAACTGGCGGTGAAAAAAGGGACGGTTTTTCCTGGTCGTTTCATCCTGCTGGCGGAAATCGAGCGGGGCGGCATGGTTGGTGAGGGAGCAGCGGTTTGCGGTGACGGGCACGGGACCACTGTGGTGGCAGTGGAAAAAACGAGGCTGCTGGTTTTGGGTCGGCAGCAACTGCTGCGACTGTCCAGCGAGGATCAGTTCCTGGCGCAGAAGCTGCTGACCAGGATAATCCAGGTGCTGCGCCAGCGTCTGCGCAGCGCCGGTGAACGCCTTTCATGGATCCTCTGAGGGACCGCGGCCGGCTTTTATTTTCCCGATTGGGTCGCCAATTAAAAGCAGCTGGAAAGGTATCGTCCCACCGCCGGACGGCGGCTGGCCTTCCTCTCCTGGTCCGGCTGGCGTTGCTCTATGCCCTGCTGGTTTTCCTTCCCACCTTTTATTTTAGCCTCAGTCGGGAGCTGGCCCTGCCAGCACAGCTGCTGTTGCTGGCGGGATCGTTTGGGCTGGGTGGTCTTTTTGGGCTAGCGGTCACCCTTGGGGACCGGTTGCTGTTGCCGGCCACGGCTTACCTGCGGCGGGCCGGGCCCGCCTTCGTGGCTCCCTTTCTGCTTTTCTTTGCCTATATTATCGGCTATACCCTCATTTTTTCAGGCCTGGTCGCCCATCCACTGGGCCTGGTAATTGCCCGGACGGCTGCCGATCCCGCTCTGGCCCAGGAATACCGGCTTTACAGTATGAACTTCGCTCTCTTGCTGGCCCTGCTGTCCTGGCTGGCCGCCCAGCGCCGTTCGGGGGTTAAATTCTTGGAGTTTTCAGGAAGCTGTCGGGAAAAGGCCCGGGACAAGGAAACTCCTTGACAGAATGGTCAGATATTCTATATTTGCCCGTTTTGGTATTTTCATCGAATTGCCGTCTCTGCCGCCATGTTGATCAGGTTTGATAAAATTCCGCCCCAAGGGCTGGCTTTCGAGATCGTGGACCAGTCGTGGTTTCCTGGTCATGAGCTCAAGCACCATGGAACACCCCGGGCCCAGGTTACCCTGGACCGTGACGGGGAGCGGGTAATTTTTGCGGGCAGTCTGGAGGCAATGGTCGAACTGGTCTGTGACCGCTGCCTGGAGTCCTATCGCTGGCCCTTGAGCAGCCGGTTCAGCTTGAACCTCGAGGTTGCCCCGGCCATCGCGGAGGAGCAGGCGGGAGGGGAGCGCGAACACTCCTGCCGGGTTGAGGAAATGGACACCGTTTACCTTACCGAGGATCTGGTGGATGTCACCGACCTGCTGGCCCAGCAGTTTTATTTGAGCCTGCCCTTCAAGCATCTGTGCCGCGAGGAGTGCCGAGGCCTCTGCCCCGGCTGCGGGGCGGATCTCAACCGGGGTGACTGCCGTTGCGCTAAAGAGGAGGGGTCTTCCCCTTTCGCCGTCTTGCGGAACTGGAAGTCATCTTGAGGGATATTTTAAGGCCATCAAAGCCGGTCGCCTCTCCGGCGACGGCTGAAGCGGCCGTTATTCTGCCAAACGGAAGCGGGGAAGGGCCAGCGAAGGTTTTTCTCTTTTCCGGTTTTATCGTTAAATAGCTGTAAATTTGAATAATTTGGAGGTTTGAAAAATGGCCCTGCCGAAAAGAAGACATTCCCATTCCCGGACCAGGACCCGCCGGGCCCATGATGCTCTCACCGCCCCCGGGGTTTCCAAGTGCGCCGAATGCGGAGAGCCCAAATTGCCCCATCGTCTCTGCCCCGGTTGCGGTTCCTACAAGGGCCGTTCGGTGATCAAGCTTGACGAAGAGTAACTGAGTCCGCATGGCCGGCAAGCTGCGCATCGCCCTGGATGCCATGGGCGGCGACCGGGGCCCCGAGGAGATGGTCGCTGGAGCGGTTTTGGCGGTAAGCCAGAAAGACGTGGCCGTTACCCTGCTGGGAGACGAGGCCCGGATTCGGGCCGCCATGGCCCCCCATCGTCTGCCGGCGGAGATCGCCAGCCGCCTGGAGATCGTGGCCACCACCCAGGTGGTGGCCATGGATGAGTCGCCCTTTGAGGCGATCCGCCGGAAGAAGGATTCCTCGATCGTACGCGCCTTTGCCCTGCACAAGGAGGGCAAGGTGGACGCGGTGGTAAGTGCCGGTAATTCCGGGGCTACCATGGCTGCAGCCCTTAAGTATCTCGGTCGTCTGAGCAACATTTCCCGCCCGGGGATCGCCAGTGCCTTTCCCACCATGAAAGGGCCGGTGGTGATGATGGATGTCGGAGCCAACGTCGATTGCCGGCCCCGTCATCTTTTCGAATTCGGGGTTATGGCCGCCGCTTTTTCCCGGGTGCTGTTCAATATTGAACGGCCCCGGATCGGCCTGCTCAGCATCGGCGAAGAGGGGGGCAAAGGTAATGTCCTGGTCAAGAAATCCCACCAGCTTTTTCAGCAAAGCTCCCTGAATTATATCGGCAATGTTGAAGGCCGGGAAACCTTTAAGGGCGATGTCGATGTCATTGTCTGCGACGGTTTCGTCGGCAATGTCTGCCTAAAGCTCAGCGAGGGCTTGGCGGAAGTGGTCATCGCCATGCTCGGCGATGAAATCAAAAAGCGGCTTTCCGCCAAGATCGGCTATCTGCTGGCCCGCGACGCCTTTGCCGCCTTTCAGCGCCGGGTTGATTACGCCGAATATGGCGGAGCCCCCCTGCTGGGGCTCCAGGGGGTCGGAGTGGTCTGTCATGGACGCTCCAACGACGTGGCGATCATGAATGCCATTCGGGTGGCGGCCGAAATGGTCCGCAACCGGGTTAACGACCATATTATTGAACTGCTGGCCGCCGACGGCTTTCTGGTTCGCGTCGCCGAGGCGGCTGACGATGAAAACGGGCCTGGAGAGGCCGGATGAAGCGGGCCGTGATTATCGGCACCGGGTCGGCCCTCCCTTCCCGGGTGCTGACCAACGCCGAGCTCGAGGGGATGGTGGAAACCTCCGATGAGTGGATCACCGCCCGCACCGGCATCAAAACCCGGCGGATTGCCGGGGCCGGGGAAAAGACTTCGCAACTGGCCGCCGCCGCCGCCCGGCGGGCTCTGGCCCTGGCCGGCCTCACCCCCGGGGAGCTTGACCTGATTTTAGTCGGGACCATCACCGCCGATATGACCATGCCATCCTGCGCCTGTCTGGTGCAGAAGGAGCTGGGGGCGGTCCGCGCCTTCGCCTTTGATCTCAATGCTGCCTGCTCCGGCTTCCTCTATGCCCTCGATGTTGCCGACAAGTATATCCGCAGTGATCCCGACCTCAAAATTATGGTTATCGGCGCTGAAACCCTTTCCAGCCGGGTTGACTGGCATGACCGCAATACCTGCGTGCTCTTCGGCGACGGCGCCGGAGCCTGCGTGGTCACCGGAGCTGAGAGCAACGGCATCGACCAGCGGGGCTACCTGGCCGCCAAGCTTTACGCCGATGGCTCCCTCTGGGAGTTGCTCCATCTGGAAGGGGCCCCGGGGCACAATCCTGACCTGTTGGGGGCCGATCTCACTGCCAATCCCAGTATCAGAATGAACGGTCGCGAGGTTTTCCGCCACGCTGTCCGGGCCATGGCCGACGCCGTCGGCAAAGTGCTGGCTGACCAGGGCATTACCCCCGCACAGTTGAGCCTGGTTATTCCCCACCAGGCCAATATCCGGATTATCCGCAGCCTCGCCGAGCACCTGGCTCTGCCCCTGGAAAAAGTCTATGTTAATGTGGACAAATATGGTAATACATCGGCGGCCACGATCCCGATCGCCTTGGACGAAGCCAATCGCCAGGGCCGCTTGGCCGCAGGTGATCTGTTGCTGCTCTGCGCGTTCGGCGGCGGTTTTACCTGGGGAGCATCGCTGATCCGCTGGTAGCAAAAATCCGGAACCCCGGATCTCCAGGGGATCAGGCCTCGGCGATCGAGCCTGAGAGCCACGCTTGGGACCGCTCGCTATCCCGATAAATCAAAGTTTTATGCTTGGTTAGACGCTGCGGGGAGTTGGCCTTTTTTGGTGTTTTTACTAGAGACGAGCATGGTCAGATGGGCTGAACGGGGCCGGTTGACCATCAGGGATTGAATTGCGGCCGGCGGCTGCGTCAGGACAAAGGAGGAAGTAGTGGACTATTTTCTCAGTGAAGAGCAGGAAATGATTGTTGATGTGGCCCGGCGGATCACCGATGAGATGATTATCCCTCAACGGGCCCATTTTGATGAAACCGAGGAATATCCCCGCGAGATCCTCAATGCTCTGGCTCAGGCCGATCTTTACGGCCTTTATATTGCGGAAGAATACGGGGGATTCGGCGGCGGCAGCTTTGAAATGGTTCTGGCCCTGGAACAGGTGGCCCGGGGCTGTACCGGGATGGCCACCGCCTTTGCCGCCAGCGCGCTCGGCGCTTATCCCATTATCATTTCGGGCAGCGAGGAGATGAAGCAGAAGTACCTGCCGGAGATCGCCTCCGGCAAGCGTTTCGCCGCTTTTGCCCTCACCGAGTCGGGAGCCGGCAGCGACGCCTCCGGCATCCAGACCACCGCGGTCCAGGACGGCGATCATTGGGTGCTCAACGGCACCAAGCAGTGGATTACCAACGCCGGTGAGGCCGGCATCTACACGGTAATTGCCATCACCGACCGCAAGCGCGGCGCCCGGGGAGCCACCATGTTCGTGGTCGAGGATACCGACCCCGGCTTTTCCGTCGGGCCCAAGGAAAAGAAAATGGGCATTCGCTGTTCCTCCACCCGCGAGGTTATTCTTAAGGATTGCCGCATTCCCGCCGACCGGATCATCGGCCGGGTGGGAATGGGGTTCATCATCGTAATGAAAACCCTTGATGTTTCCCGGCCCGGAATTGCCGTGCTCGGCGTTGGTCTGGGTCAGGCGGCCCTGGATGAGGCGGCTCGTTACGCCAAGCAACGAGTGCAGTTCGGCAAACCGATCATTTCCTTCCAGGCGGTGAGCCACATGCTGGCCGACATGGCCATCCAGATTGAGGCTGCCCGGGCCTTGGTCTATGCCGCCTCCCGCCACGTCGATGCCCATCGCGACCAGGCCTCCAAAGCTGCCTCGATGTGCAAGGTTTTTGCCACCGATGTGGCCATGAAGGTAACGGTGGATGCGGTCCAGGTGCTGGGAGGTTACGGCTTCATGCGCGAGTATCCGGTGGAGAAGATGATGCGTGATGCCAAGATCCTCCAGATCTATGAAGGCACCAACCAGATCCAGCGCAATGTCATCGGCCAGGAACTGAACAAGGAGTACACGAAGTGATTAGGATCGTGGTCTGCGTCAAACAGGTGCCCGATGCCAAGGATGTGCGGCTCGATCCGGTCACCAACACCATGGCCCGGGAAGGAGTCCAGGCGATTATGAACCCTTACGATCGTCATGCCGTGGAAGAAGGGGTGAGACTGGCCGGCGAGCTGGGGGGTAAGGTTACCGTGCTCAGCATGGGCCCGCCCCAAGCCGGGGAGACCCTGCGGGAAGCCGTGTCCTGCGGCGCCGATGAGGCGGTCCTGGTTTCCGATCGGGCTTTTGCCGGCGCCGATACCTGGGCCACCACCCATACCCTGGCCCAGGCCATCAAAACCATCGGCGGGGCCGACCTGGTACTCTGCGGCAAGCAGGCCATCGACGGCGATACGGCCCAGGTGGGGCCCGGCCTGGCCGAGCGCCTGGGGCTGCCCTATGTTACCTGCGTCAAGAAGATGCTTTCCTGCGACGGGCAGACCATCCGCCTGCAGCGGTTGATGGATGACGGTTACGATACCCTGGAGGTCCGTTTGCCGGCCCTGTTTACGGTGGTCAAGGAGATCAACGAGCCCCGGTTGCCGTCGCTGAAAGGCAAGATGAAGGCCAAAAAGCTGGCCATCAAGACCCTGACCGCCACCGACATTGATGCCGATCCTGACCAGATCGGCCTTAAAGGATCACCGACCCAGGTGGTGCGGGTTTTTTCGCCCCAGCCCCGGGGAGCGCGGACGATGTTCAGCGGCACGGTGGATGAGCAGGTGGAGCAACTGGCGGCGGAACTGGAAAAAATTCTCTGATAACAAAGATTGGCTATCCGGGGCCTGTGTAAGCTGGCCAGTCTTTGAGTTGGAAGAATGACCATCCTCATTTAGATCCAAGCAAACAACGAGTTGGAAAATGCTGAAAATTGATACCGAAGCCTGCATCGGTTGCGGGCTCTGCGAGGAGGCCTGTACCTTCGCGGCCATCCACCTGGAAGATGGTGTCGCCGTGGTGGGTGACAACTGTACTCTTTGCGGCGCCTGCGTCGATGTTTGCGAGGTCGGCGCCTTGAGCATCGAGCGGGAAGAGGGAGTGGCTTCGGCCGATCTTGCTTCCTGGTCGGGGGTATGGGTCTACGCGGAGTTCCGCCGGGGCCGGCTTGCTCCGGTGGGCCTGGAATTGCTGGGCGCCGGCCGGCGGCTGGCCGACAAGCGCGGGGTGGAACTGGCCGCGTTGCTGCTCGGGTCAGGAGCCGAGGCCGCCGGCGGTCTTGCCCCTGTGGCGGCTGAACTGATCGCCCATGGCGCCGACCGGGTCTATGTCGTCGATAACCCGGCCCTGGCCCATTTTTCCGATGACGTTTATGGTAATGTTCTGGCCGACCTGATTCGGCGCCATAAACCGGAGATTGTCCTGGCCGGAGCAACCGCCGTCGGTCGTTCCTTTATTCCTCGGGTGGCCACGATAATGGCCGCCGGGCTCACCGCCGACTGCACCGAGCTGGATATCCGGGAGGAGGACGGGGCCCTGTTGCAAACCCGACCGGCTTTCGGCGGCAATATTATGGCCACCATCGTCTGTCCCCACACTCGCCCGCAAATGGCCACGGTCCGGCCGATGGTCATGAAGCCCCTGCCTCGGGACGAAGGGCGGCAGGGCGCCGTCGTCGAGGTCGATCCCGCTCCTGAGTTGCTCGCCTCCCGGACCGAGGTACTGGAAATTGTGACCGCCGCCCTTGATCAAATCAATCTGGCCGAAGCCGATATAGTGGTGGCCGGGGGCCGGGGCTTGGAAAACGCCGAGGGTTTCGCCTTGATTCGCCGGCTGGCCGAGATCATGGGCGGGGCGGTGGCCGCTTCCCGGGCCGCGGTTGATTCGGGCTGGATTCCCTATCCTCACCAGGTGGGCCAGACCGGCAAGACCGTGGCGCCCAAAGTCTATGTCGCCTGCGGAATTTCCGGAGCCATCCAGCACCTGGTGGGCATGCAGTCGGCGGAAACGATCATCGCCATCAACCGCGATCCCGAGGCTCCGATCTTCAACGTGGCCACTTACGGGATTGTCGGCGATGTTTTCGAGGTGGTGCCTAAATTGATCGAACGCCTGCAAAAGCGCTAAACGCCGGGCCAGCCGGCAGTTTAAGAGTTAATCCAGGCCTGGGGAGTTTTCTATGAGCTTAGAAGGTAAAATCGCGGTGGTTACCGGGGCCAGCCGGGGGATCGGGCGGGCGGTGGCCCTGCGCCTGGGAGCCATGGGGGCCCGGGTAATGGTCAATTATGTCAGCCGTCCCGAGGCCGCCCGCGAGGTGGCCGAGGAGATCCGGGCCAGCGGCGGTTGGGCGGAGATCTGTGCTTTCAACGTGGCGGATAGTGGGGTCACCGAGGCAGCCTTCAAAAAAATTCTGGACGATCACGGCAGGATTGATATTTTGGTTAACAATGCCGGCATCACCCGGGATGGATTGCTGGTAAAAATGAAGGAAGCCCAGTGGGACGAAGTGCTGGCCACCAACCTCAAAGGGGCCTTCACCTGTACCAAGGCGGTAAGCCGGGCCATGATGAAACAGCGCTGGGGGAGGATCGTTAATATTTCCTCGGTGATCGGTTTTGCCGGCAACGCCGGCCAGGCCAATTACGCCGCCGCTAAAGCCGGCCTGGTGGGTTTGACCCGTTCGTTAGCCCGGGAATTGGCCCCGCGTAATATTACGGTCAACGGGGTGGCGCCCGGCTATATCGTCACCGATATGACCCGGGATCTGCCCGAAGAGATCAATGAGAAAATCAGGGGAGAGATTCCCCTGGGGGTGCTCGGCGAGGCTGAGGACGTGGCCGGCGCCGTAGCCTATCTGGTCTCCGAGGATGCCCGCTATGTTACCGGTCAATTTATCCATGTCAATGGCGGCATGTACATGGGGTAATTTTGCTAGCCCCCGGGTTTGCCCCTCTTAGCCGGGACAGTCTGGGAGCTTGATTATGAAAAAGAAAATTTTGACCGGCCGGACAAAATAGTTGTGGCAGTTTGGTGGTTATTGGTGCCAGGGCTGACGCCCTACTTTATATTAAGCTATTTAACAAACATTTAAGGAGAAGCGATCATGGCAGTTGAGGAAAAACTTGTTGATATCATTGCGGAACAGTTGAGTGTGGATAAGGCCAAGGTGGTTCCCGGGGCTTCCTTTATCGATGATCTCGGAGCTGATTCCCTGGATCTGGTCGAGCTGATCATGGCCATGGAAGAAGCCTTCGATATTGAGATCGCCGACGAAGTGGCGGAGAAGATCGTCACCGTTCAGGACGCCATCGATCACATCAAGAAGATTTCCTAACCATTTTACGGGAGTTCAATGGTGAAGAGACGAGTCGTGGTAACCGGGGTCGGCCTGATTACGCCGGTGGGGACCGGGGCGGCCAAAAGCTGGGATGCCCTTTGCGCCGGCCAGGGCGGGGTGGCGCCGATCAGCCGTTTCGACGCCTCGGCCCAGGGGGTGCGGATTGCCGCCGAGGTCAAAGATTTCTACCCGGATGATTATTTCGAACCCAAGGTGGCCCGTCACCTGGAACTGTTCGTCCAGTATGCCCTGGCGGCGGCCGGCGAGGCCCTGGCTGATTCCGGCTTCCAAATCACCCCGGAAAATGCCACCCGGGTCGGCAGTATCGTCGGCTGTGGACTGGGGGGGCTGCCCACAATTGAGAAATATATCCAGATTCTCCATGAAAAGGGGGAGCGCCGGATAACCCCCTTCTTCATTCCCATGGTTATTCCCAACATGGGTGCCGGGCAGATTTCCATCTTTTACGGAACCCGGGGTCCCAACCTTTCGCTGACCACGGCCTGCGCCGCCGGAACCCACGCGGTGGGCGAAGCTTTTCGCGCCATCAGCCATGGTGATTGCGAGCTGGCCCTGACCGGGGGCAGTGAAGGGGTGATCTGCCCGATGGGCTTTGCCGGTTTCCATGCCATGAAAGCCCTTTCCACCCGCAATGAGGAACCTGCCAAGGCCTCCCGGCCTTTTGATCGCGATCGGGATGGCTTCGTGATCGGCGAAGGCGGGGGGATTCTGCTGCTGGAAGAGTTAGAGCACGCTAAGCAGAGGGGTGCGAAAATATACGCCGAAATGGCTGGTTACGGCATGTCTGGTGATGCCTACCACATCGCCGCCCCTCCCGAGGACGGGGCCGGCGCCATTCTCTGCATGCAGAATGCCCTGGCCGACGCGGGGATGAGCCCCAAGGACGTCGATTATATCAACGCCCACGGCACTTCCACCCCCCTTAACGATGTGATCGAAACCAGGGCCATCAAGGCGGTCTTCGGGGCCCATGCCGGCAAAATGGCGGTCAGTTCCACCAAGTCGATGACCGGTCATCTGTTGGGTGGAGCTGGTGGGATCGAGGCAGTGATCACCGCCCTGGCGATCAAGCACCAGATGGCGCCGCCCACCATCAACCTGGAAAATCCGGACTCGGAGTGCGATCTTGACTACGTCCCCGGGCAGGGCCGGGCCATGAATATCCGGGTGGCGATGTCCAACTCTTTCGGCTTTGGCGGCACCAATGCGGTTATGCTGATGAAGCGCTACGAGGATTGATGATGAAAGTAGCCCTGGGTTGTGATCATGGCGGTTTCGGCCTCAAGGAAACTTTGCTGGCCCTGCTGAAACATTTGGGGCACGATGTGGTCGATTGCGGCACCATGAATGGTGAATCCGTCGATTATCCCGATATCGCCGCCGCTGTTTGCGATCGGGTGGCCGCCGGAGAATGCGAGCGCGGCATTCTGATCTGCGGCACCGGTATCGGCATTTCCATGGCCGCCAACCGTAACCCCGCCATTCGCGCCGCCCTCTGTGCCGAGAGTTTTTCCGCCCGGATGAGCCGGGAGCATAATGACGCCAACGTCCTTTGCCTGGGGGGGCGCACCCTGGGCCCCGGCCTGGCCGAAGATATCGTCAAGGTTTGGCTGGTGACGGAGTTCGCCGGCGGCCGGCACCAGCGCCGGATCTCCATGTTTTAAAAGGCGCCGGGGCATGCTGGCGCGAGATCGCCAAGCGCCTTGCGGCAACACTTTCCCGGCGGCGAAACCCGGCCCTGAAGCCTCCGACCAGCTTTCGGCCCCAGCGCCGATTGACCGATCCTTATTCAACCTTATTTGCAGGAAGAGCCGTGTCCTACCTAGCCAGCAGTGATCCGGAAGTCCACCGCGCCATTCGTGGGGAATTGCGTCGCCAGTACAACCAGCTGGAAATGATTGCCTCGGAGAATATCGTCAGCGAGGAGGTACTGGAGGCCCAGGGGTCGATTTTCACCAACAAGTATGCCGAAGGCTATCCCGGGCGCCGCTATTACGGCGGTTGCCAATATGCCGACCAGGTTGAAGAGTTGGCCGCTACCCGGGCCCTGGAACTGTTTGGAGCCGAATATGCCAATGTCCAGGCTCATTCCGGCAGCCAGGCCAACATGGCCGTCTATTTCGCCTGTCTCCAGCCAGGGGATACGGTGCTCGGCATGGATCTGGCCCACGGGGGGCATCTGACCCACGGCAGCGCGGTCAGTTTTTCCGGCCAGCTTTATCGTTTCATCTCTTATGGGGTTGCCCGCGACACCGAGCGGATCGACATGGCCGAAGTGGAACGCCTGGCCCTGACCCACCGTCCCAAAATGATCGTGGCCGGGGCTAGTGCCTATCCCCGGGTCATCGACTTTGCCGCCTTCCGGCGAATCGCCGACCAGATCGGGGCCTTGTTCATGGTGGATATGGCCCATATCGCCGGGCTGGTGGCGGCCGGGGTTCACCCTTCGCCGGTGCCCCATGCGGATTTTGTCACCACCACTACCCATAAGACCCTGCGCGGTCCCCGGGGCGGCCTGATCCTGGCCCGCCGCGACTTCGCCAAGATGCTGGACAGCAAAATTTTCCCCGGAATCCAGGGCGGTCCCCTGGTCCACGTCATTGCCGCCAAGGCGGTGGCCTTCAAGGAGGCGATGACGGCTAAATTCCGCTCGGACTCTGAGCAGGTGGTCAAAAACGCTAAAACCCTGGGTAAAGCTCTGGTTGCCAGAGGTTTTCGCCTGGTTTCCGGCGGCACCGACAATCACCTGCTGCTGGTCGATCTTACCCCCAAAAAAATCACCGGCAAGGAGGCCGAGGAAATCCTGGAACAGGCCGGGATTACGGTCAACAAAAACGCCATCCCCTTTGATACCGCGAAACGCTTTATCACCAGCGGGATCAGGATCGGCACGCCGGCGGTGACCACCCGGGGTCTCAAGGAGCCGGAAATGGAGATGGTCGCCGCCTGGATTGACCGGGCTTTGACCACCGGGGGTGTCAAGGCCGGCGGTCCCGAGCAGGCCAAGGAATTGGCGACGATTCGGCGAGAGGTTGCCCAAACCTGTGATCGCTTTCCCATCTACCCGGCCATGGAACCCGACCGGGATGCGGCGCTGGTCTCTCCAGAAGCAGTCTGAAGCCTGATGCCTGCTGAATTGGAACGACCCTCCTGGGAAGAGTATTTCATGGCGATTGCCGACCTGGTAGCCCAGCGGGCCACCTGTCTGCGCCGCAAGGTGGGCTCCGTCCTGGTCCTTGACCGACGGGTGGTGGCCACCGGCTATAACGGCGCCCCCAGCGGCATCAAGCATTGCCTGGAGGTCGGCTGCCTGCGGGAACAGCTGCAAGTGCCCTCCGGGGAACGCCATGAGCTGTGTCGCGGGCTGCACGCCGAACAGAACGCCATCATTCAAGCCGCTCTGCACGGGGTCAGTCTCAAGGGGGCCATGCTCTTCTGCACCAACATGCCCTGTTCGATTTGCAGCAAGATGCTGATCAACGCCGGGATCGTCAAAATTTATTACCGTGAAGGATATCCCGACAACATGGCGGCGGATATGCTGGCTGAAGCCGGGGTTCCGTTGGTTCAGTTGCCTGTAGAGAAGGGGCCGGGAACCGAGCAGTGACCGGCCGGCAGAAGCGATAACCGTAGATGGAGGAGTCAGGGCGGGGGATCTAGGAAGGAGGAGAGGGAACGCTCTGTCCTCTGCCATCGGTTCCCGGTCCGCTGAAGCCATGAAATGTCCCTATTGCGGCCATCTGGAAAACCGGGTGGTTGATTCCCGGCTCAACAAGGATTACACCATCACTCGGCGGCGACGGATGTGCGATGCCTGCCAGCGCCGCTTCACCACCTATGAGCGCTTGGAAGTGACCATGCCGATGCTGGTCAAGAAGGACGGCCGCCGGGAGGTCTGGGATCGGCACAAGGTGGTGGAAGGCATCAAGAAGGCCTGTGAGAAGCGACCGGTAAGCGTCGAGCAGATTGAAGAATTCGTCGATGAACTCGAAAGGGAGCTGCAGGACCTGGGGGAGCGGGAGATTCCGGTGCGGATGGTGGGCGAACGGGTGATGGACGGCTTGCGTCGCCTTGACGGGGTGGCCTATGTTCGTTTTGCTTCCGTTTACCGCCAGTTCAAGGATCTCAACGAGTTCATGCATGAGCTGAAAAATATGCTTACCACCCCCGAGGAGCATAAATAGCGGTTTCTGCTTGACCGGGGCATGGGGGGCTCACCTCCTACGTTTGCCATGCCGGCGCCTCACGCGGTCCCATGTTGCCCCATTTTGCCGCCCCTGGCTAAAGCGGCAAACCTTTCTCTTTTGTTGGCGGCCTCTTCCCGGTCTTGTCTTTATGGTTACTTCCAGCGACTCTGAATATATGAGAATGGCCCTGGCCCTGGCCCGCAAAGGGTTGGGCAAGACCTCCCCCAACCCTTGCGTGGGGGCGGTGGTGGTCCGGGGAGGGGAGGTGGTGGGCAAGGGTTGGCATCGGCGGGCCGGAGAGCCTCACGCCGAAGTGAACGCCCTGCGCGATGCCGGCGCTCGGGCCGCCGGGGCTACCATTTATGTAAGCCTGGAGCCCTGCAATCACCAGGGCCGGACGCCCCCCTGCACCGAGGCGATCCTGGCGGCCGGGATCAGCCGGGTGGTGTTCGCTCTGGACGACCCCCATTCCCAGGCCGGCGGCGGCGGGGCCTATCTGGCCGGCCGGGGTGTGGAAGTTTGCGGCGGGGTGCTGGCAGAGGAGAGTCGCCGGCTCAATCGGCCCTTTATCAAGCGGGTGACCACGGGCCGGCCCTGGGTGTTGCTCAAGGCGGCGGTCAGTCTTGACGGCCGCCTTGCCACAGCGGGGGGGCTGAGTAAATGGATTACCGGGGCGGACTCGCGCCGGCTGGTCCATCATTTGCGTTGCCAGAGCGACGCCATCCTGGTGGGGGTGGATACGGTGCTGGCCGATGATCCGTCCCTGACCACCCGCCTGCCGGGTCGGCGCGGCCGTGACCCCCTGCGGGTGGTGTTGGACACCAATTTGCGCACTCCACCCACCGCCCGAGTGATCAACCCCGCTTCCACCGCCGCGACCTTGATTTTCTGCGGGCCCGGCCCCTCTGCCCAGCGGACCCGCCGGCTCCGCGAGGCCGGGGCCGAGGTTTATCGGGTCGGCCTGGCCGCCGGAGGCGGCTTGGACCTGGCAGAAGTTCTGGACCGGTTGGGAACGGTGGGAGTCACCACCCTGCTGGTGGAAGGCGGCGGCCGGGTGCATGGCGCTTTTCTCCGGGAAAGCCTGGTTGATGAGGTGGCTTTCTTCATCGCTCCCCTCTTGATCGGCGGCGACGGGATTGCCGCCGTTGGTCCCTTGGCTCTCACTGATCTCGCCCAGGCTCCCCGGTTGACTGAAATCAGCCGCCGCCGTTGCGGCACCGATATACTGGTGCGGGGGATCTTGGCTCATCACTCCGGTCCCGCTTCCTGACCGGTTGCTGACGGATAGCCAGGGCCCAAACCAGGCTCAATTTCAAACTTGCCAACTTGGGCGGGAGGCTGAATATGTTTACCGGAATCATTCTCGGCAAAGGGAAAATCACCGCCAAGCGACCGGCCGGCGGGGGTATGATCTTCGAGTTGGAAACTGACTTTCCCTTCGATGACCCCGTGGAAGGGGAAAGCATCGCGGTCAACGGGGTTTGCCTCACCGCCCGCGATATTCGGGCCCGGCGCTTTCTGGCTGATGTTTCCCCCGAGAGCCTGGCCCGGACCAACCTCGGCCGGCTGGGGGCCGGGGAGAGGGTGAATCTGGAGCGGGCCCTGCGGCTCAGTGATCGGCTCGGTGGCCACCTGGTCAGCGGTCATGTCGATGCCGTGGCCGAGGTTCTGAGCCGTCAGCCCCTGGGCGATTTTACCCTTTTTAACTTCGCGGTGCCTGCCGGCCTGGGAAAATACATCATCGCCAAAGGCTCCGTGGCCATCGACGGGATAAGCCTGACGGTCAACGAGGTGGACGAGCGCAGTTTCAGCGTTTCCATCATCCCCCATACCCTGGCGCTAACCACCCTGGGGGGCCTTAAGCCCGGGGGGCTGATCAACCTCGAGGTGGACCTGATCGGCAAGTACGTGGAAAAACTGCTGAGCCCCAAAACGGGGGGGAAGGGCGCCCAAGCCGCCGGCTCCGCCGGGCTCGATCAGGCTTTTCTGGCGCAACACGGTTTTTTAAGGTAATATTCGTTTTTTAGTTTCCAGACAGAACAAACTTGCGGCAAGCGTCACCCCCCTTGACTTTGCATACGGCAAAGCCATCAATTAACGGGGGGCCGGTCAATGGAGAAGTTGCCGCGATGGCCGACAAATCAGCTTTGCGGGAGCAAGAGTGCAAGATGATCAGTCCCATTGAAGAAGTAATAGAAGATATCAAGGCCGGTAAAATGATCATCCTGGTGGATGACGAGGACCGGGAAAACGAAGGCGATCTTTGCATGGCGGCGGAAATGGTCACCCCAGAGGCGATCAATTTCATGGCCACCCATGGCCGGGGCCTGATCTGTCTGACCCTGACTCCGGAACAACTGGAACGGCTGCAACTGCCGATGATGGTCCAGAACAACCGCTCCCCCTTCGAAACCGCCTTCACCGTCAGCATCGAGGCCCGAACCGGAGTAACCACCGGGATTTCCGCCGCCGACCGGGCCCGGACCATTCTGGTGGCCGCCTACCCCGAAGCCCGGCCCGAGGACCTGGTCAGCCCCGGTCATATTTTCCCGCTGCGGGCCAAAAAGGGCGGGGTCCTGGTCCGCACCGGCCAGACCGAGGGCTCGGTGGATCTGGCCCGCTTGGCCGGCCTCAACCCCTCCGGGGTGATCTGCGAGATCATGAAGGACGATGGCACCATGGCCCGGATGCCCGACCTGCAGGAGTTTGCCCGCAAGCACGAGATGAAAATCGCCACCATAGCCGATCTGGTGGCCTACCGGGTCCGCAAGGACAAACTGGTTCACCGGGCCGCTGAAGTTCAATTGCCCACCATGCACGGCGAGTTCAAAGCTATTGTTTATACCAACGACGTCGACAATCTCGAGCATGTCGCCCTGATCAAGGGGGCCATCGATTCGGACAAGGAGATTATGGTCCGGGTTCATTCGGCCTGCCTCACCGGCGATGTCTTCGGTTCCAAACGTTGCGACTGCGGCGGTCAGCTCTTTAACGCCCTGCGGATGATCGACCGGGAAGGAACCGGGGTTCTGCTCTACATGATGCAGGAGGGCCGGGGCATCGGCCTGGTCAATAAGTTGAAGGCTTACGCTCTGCAGGACCAGGGGATGGATACAGTGGAGGCCAATCTGGAACTGGGCTTCAAGCCCGATCTGCGCGATTACGGCATCGGCGCCCAGATTCTCCGCGATCTTGGCGTCCGCAAGATGAGGTTGATGACCAACAATCCCAAGAAGATCATCGGTTTGGAGGGTTACGATCTCCAGGTCACCGACCGCTTGCCCATCGAAATGGAAGCCGAACCGGAAAACGTGCAGTACCTCAAGACCAAGAAGGATAAGATGGGCCACATGCTGGAACGCCTGGCCTACAGCAAGGCGCTCAATCAGATGTCCCGCAATGAACCATAGCTCGGCCGCCGGCCCTTGAGTTGCCGGCGCTCGGAACAGCGGCTTGCCGCCAAGCCGCCAATACTGATTTTTAACAGGGAGTCTGGAGATGGTTAAATATTTCGATGGTAATTTGCAGGCCGAGGGCAAAAAGTTCGGAATCATTGTTTCCCGGTTCAACTCCTTTATCGCCGAGCGGTTGCTGGAAGGGGCATTGGACACCCTGGGCCGTTCCGGGGCCAGGACCGAAGACATTGAAGTAGCCCGGGTGCCGGGGGCTTATGAAATCCCCCTGGTGGCGGGCAAGATGGCCCGCTCCGGCCGCTATGACGCGGTAATCTGCCTGGGGGTGATTATCCGCGGGGCCACCCCCCATTTTGACTTTGTCGCCAACGAGGCGGCCAAGGGCATTGCCCAGGTGGGCATGGAAACCGGGTTGCCGGTGATCTTTGGGGTCCTGACCACCGATACCATCGAACAGGCCATCGAACGGGCCGGCTCCAAGGCCGGCAACAAAGGATCGGAATGTGCCGCCGCCGCGGTGGAAATGGTCGATCTGCTCAAGAAGCTGGCCTGAGTTTTCATGGGCACCCGCCGCAAGTCGCGAGAACTCGCCCTCCAGGCCCTTTATCAGGCCGATATGACGGCCGCCTCTCCGCTTGACACATTGCCGATTTTGTGTGATAATTTTGAAGTCAGCCGCAAGGCGTTACCCTACGGCCGGGAACTGGTCGAGGGGATAGTCGCCAATTTGCCGGCCATCGATGCGTTTATCGAAGAGAGCGCCGCCCATTGGCGGCTGGCCCGTATGTCATTGATCGATCGAAACATTATGCGGATAGCTGTACATGAATTCCGTTTCCGTACCGACGTCCCGGCCAGTGTGGCGATCGATGAGGCCATCGAACTGGCCAAGCGCTTTGGCGCCGAAGATTCTCCGGCCTTTATCAACGGTATTCTTGACGCGGTCCGCAAAAAAGTTCCCTGAACGTCCGGCTTCTGCCATATGTCAGGGTCAATAGCTCCGGGGCGATGGTGTTGCGGTTAGCGCCGCGATCGTCGCTGGTTGTCCCGCGGTCCGGCCGGCCGTTCAACCAGTAATTTTTGCCCAAGTCCCCTGGCGAGGGCGATTTATTCGGCAATAGCGGGTATTTTCTGATTATATGGCAGCCTCCAACGAACAATCTCCCGGCTTGGGGCAGGAAATCGCTGCCGTTACCGGGCTTTTTCTGGCCCTTTTCCTCTTTATCTGCCTGGGCAGTTATTCTCTGGCGCCGGCTGCCGGGGGCGGGGAGCTGCTCTGGGCGGACGTAGAAGCCGCGGCGGTTGCGACAGGCGGCCAAGCTTCGGTCAACTGGGGCGGAGCGGTCGGGCAGATGGTCGCCGGGATGGTGATGAGCTTTCTCGGCATCAGCGCTTTTCTTCTGCCCCTGTTGTTGCTGGCAGTTTCCCTGCAAGCCTTTTCCCCCTCCTTTACCTTGCAGCGCTTGCCCTTCGTCCTGCTGGGGGGCAGCGGTATGCTGCTGGCCGGCAGCAGCCTGGCCGGCCATAATGGCGGCGAGGTCCTGGCCCTTTTCGGCAATCTTTACCCCAAGGCCGGACACCTGGGCGGCCTGTTGGCCGACTTGGGCCATCGGGCCCTGGGCGGGCCGGGATCGCTGCTCTTTTTCCTGGCCCTCTTCGTGATTTCCCTGATGCTTACCCTCGATTTTTCCCCCTATCTTTTTTTTCGTCGCATCATAACCGGTGGCTGGAGCGCGACTCGCCGCGCCTGGGGCTTGAGCGCCAGCTTGCGGTCTTGGACCGAGCAGCGCTGGGTGCGGGGACGTTCGGCCGGCAAACCAGGGGCAGCCCAGATCGAAATGCAACCGGGAGTTGGTGAAACTCCCGCCCTTAATTTTTTCGATCCGGATATCGCCCTGCTGGAACTTGACGGAGAGACCGGGCAGGCCGGGGCCGGTGGTTCCGCTAAGGCAGGCAAGAGCCGCAAGGACGAGCAAGGCGGCAAAGCCGCAAGCGATAAGGGCTTCCGGTTGCAGACCGCCGATCCCCCCGGCGGCTACCGGTTGCCGCCGCTGTCCCTGCTGGATCGGCCGCCCAGCCGGGAACAGAACCTTGATAAGGAATATTACTTTGAAGTTAGCCGGCAGCTCGAGGAAAAGCTGGCCGATTTCAACGTGGTCGGCAAAGTGGTGGGAATCTCTCCCGGGCCGGTGATCACCACTTACGAGTTTGCCCCGGCCCCGGGGGTCAAGATCAACCGGATCGTGGCCCTGGCCGAGGATCTGGCCCTGGGCTTGAAAGTGGAAAGTGTCCGGATTGCCGGCTCGCTGCCCGGCAAAGGGGCCATCGGGATTGAAGTTCCCAACCCCCGCCGGCAGATTGTGCCGATCCGCGACATCTTCACCCACGAAACCTTCCAGCAGGCCGCCTCCCGCCTCACCATGGGGCTTGGCATGGATGTGGTGGGCAACCCGGTGGTGGCGGACCTGAGCCGCATGCCCCACCTCTTGATTGCCGGGGCCACCGGTTCCGGCAAAAGCGTGGCGGTCAATACCATCATCTGCAGTATTCTTTATAATGCCGCCCCGGACGAGGTCCGGCTGTTGCTGGTTGATCCCAAGCGGATCGAGCTTTCCGCCTATGAGTCCATTCCCCACCTGCTGCATCCGGTGGTGGTGGATCCCAAGCTGGCCAGCCGCGCCCTGCAATGGGCGGTGCGGGAGATGGAGCGGCGTTATCAGCTGATGGAAGAGGCCCGGGTTAAAAGCCTGGCCGGCTATAACCAGGAGGCCGAGGAGAAGCTGCCCCTGATCGTGATCATCATCGATGAACTGGCCGACCTGATGATGGTTTCCTCCCGCGAGGTGGAAGATGCCGTGGCCCGCCTGGCCCAGATGGCCCGGGCCGCCGGCATGCACCTGATTCTTGCCACTCAGCGTCCGTCGGTGGATGTGCTCACCGGCCTGATCAAGGCCAACTTCCCCACCCGGATGTCATTCAAGGTTTCCTCCAAAATCGACTCCCGGACCATTCTCGACGGCAGCGGGGCCGAACATCTGCTGGGAGCCGGTGATATGCTTTTCATGCCCCCGGGCAGCTCTAAGCTGCAGCGCATTCACGGGGCCTATATTTCCGAAAAGGAGATTGAGCGGGTGGTTTCCTTCCTCAAGGCCCAGGGGACGGCGGACTATGACCCGGCGGTGCTGGAAATTGCCGAGGCACCGGAAGACGGGGAATCCAGCGAGGATGACGGAACCCTTGACGAACACTATGACCGGGCGGTGGCCCTGGTCACCGAAACCGGCCAGGCCTCTATTTCCATGGTCCAGCGACGCTTGCGGGTCGGTTACAACCGGGCCGCCCGGATGATTGAAACCATGGAGAAGGAAGGTATCGTCGGTCCGGCCGACGGCGCCAAGCCCAGAGAGGTTCTCGTTCGCAAGAGCTATTGAAGAAATCGTATTTTTTCTTGACAACGGTGTACATTATTGAGTTGGATAATCATTGAGGTCGGTCGCGGCTTTTTCCCCTGATCCGCCGAATTGATAAAAACCTGATAGAATAGGCCTTAATTAGGCATTGGTTTTTTTTATTTGCGGACTGTTGATATACTTTTCTACAAAACCATACAGTCAAGATCCTGAGGTACTTATATGGAGGAATCATACGGAACTCCGTATCCCTCCCCCTTGGAAAATGGGGTAAAGGTTTTGGAGAATATTCAGGAGGAAGGCAAGAGGGTTGACAAGGGTCATCTCATTAACAAACTTAATTTCATTAATTTTCAGGATGGCGTCATCCTGATCAATTTCGTCCATCCCCGCTTCAAGCATAGCTGTTCCCGTCCCGCCAAACCCCAGGCCTGTTTCGGCGAGTATCTCGAGTGCCTCTGGCTCGAAGATAATACCGCCGAGCCGCAACAGGATCTCTCCGCTTTTCAGGTCCGGAATTTCCTGGTCATTGATGGTAAAAAGGCCCTGGTAGTTGTTCCCCAGGAGACTACTATCCACTCCCAGGGGATCAGCTTTATGCTGCCGGAAACCTGCCGGGAGATCAACTCGCGCCGATTATATCGCCACCGCTGCGAGGGCATTACCGCCCAGTTGATCCAGAACGGCACCATTTTTCAGGGGGCGCTGCTAGATTTCTCCGCTGTTGCCTTCCGGGTTGAACTGTTTATTTCCCCGCCTCAGACCTTTAACTGGCTCAATCCGGATTTACCGGTAACGCTGCTGCTCGCTGGTAGCGGGGAAACACTCTACTCCAGTGAATGCATGGTCATAAGGCATACCCGTGAGCAGCATAAGCGCACCTATGTTCTCGATGTTTCTAAGGAACAGGTCCAGCGTTTTCGCCCCAAAAGATTTCGCAGTCACCGTTACCAGCTGTTTCCCTCTCCCAATCTTTGCTTTTGTCACCCCTTGTCGGGAAAGTCCGTGACGCTTAAGGTTATCAATGTGTCCGGCTCGGGTTTTGCGGTCGAGGAGAGTGAACACCTTTCGGTTATGGGGCCCGGGATGATGATTCTCCGTGCCGAATTGAGTTTTGCCAATTCCCTGAAGATCCCCTGCCGGGCCCAGGTTGTTTACCGGCGGGTGCATGGCGAAAAACATGGCAAATCGATGGTCCGGGTCGGTGTTGCCATCTTGGACATGAACATTCGCGACCATGGCAAACTGCTGGGAATTCTTCATCAGACCGATGACGAGAATACTTACGTCAACAACGAGGTTGACCTTGATTCCCTGTGGAACTTTTTCTTCGAAACCGGTTTTATCTATCCCCAAAAGTACGCCCACCTTCAGACGCGCAAGGAGCAGCTCCGGGAAACCTATCGCAAGATATACAATGAGAGCCCTGACATTGCCTGCCACTTCACTTACCAGGAAGAGGGCCGCATTCTGGGACACGTTGCCACCTTGCGCTTTTACAATAACTCGTGGATGATTCACCACCATGCCGCCCGCAAGGCTGATCATATGCGGGCCGGCCTTATGGCCCTGAACCAGATCGGACAGTTCGTCAACGATTCGCTTAACCTCTATTCTTTTCACATGAACTACCTGTTCTGTTTTTTCCGGCCCGAAAACCGTTTTCCCCAGCGGGTCTTCGGCGGGGCCGCCAAAGGCATTAACGATCCCGGCGGTTGTTCCCTGGACAGTTTCGCCTATTTCCATTTCTACAAACATGCCGGCGGAGCTTTGGAATTGCCTGCCCCGTGGTCCTTGGAGGAGACCAGTACTTCCGACCTTCTCGCCCTCAAAGGGTTCTATGATTTTGAGTCGGGTGGGCTTATGTTGCAGGCATTTGATTTAGAGCCCGAAATGATCGACCTGAGTGGACTTTCCCGTGAATATGAACGAATAGGCCTGACGCGGAGGCGTTTTCTGTTTTCTTTGAAGAAGCATGCGCGCTTGCAAGCGGTTATTGTTCTGAATCTCTCCGATATCGGCTTGAATCTGTCTGATCTGACCAGTTGCATCAAAGTACTTCTGGTCGATCCAGCCTACGTTCCCCGGCAAATTGTACATTTGATATTGTCCATCCTCTCGTCCAAGTTTGCAGAAGAGGAAATACCCATCCTCCTGTTTCCGCGTTCATATATGGAAGAGCACGGTATGGCTTCGGAAAAAACTTACAACCTTTGGGTTTTGAACACCCAGTATTCGGACGCCTATTTCGATCATGTTCAAAAACTGATCGACATGGCATCGCAACTGGAGCGTGGAAGAAAATGAAGCGTTTTCAGAAAAGCGATAACCCCGCTATTTATAACAGTCGGCTTATAGACACCTATCTTAAGTTGATTAAGCGTAAATACAGTTTTGTCAACGTCGGTGAACTGTTGAGTTATGCCGGGATGGAGGCATATGAGGTGGCCGACCAAGGGCACTGGTTCACCCAGGAACAGGTCAATCGGTTTTCTGAAAAGGTGCGAGAGCTGTCCGGTAATCCCAATATCGACCGGGAAGCCGGTCGCTATTCCGCCTCGCCGGAATCGATCGGTATCATGCGCCAGTATATCCTGGGGATGATGGACCCTGGCAAAGTGTATGAATTGCTCGGCGGGTTGGTGGCGGGGAATTTTACCAGGTCGGCTGACTACAAGGCGAAGAAAGTCGGCTCTAATAAAGTGGAAATTGTCGTGACTCCTCGGGCAGGTTACCAGGAAGAGCCTTATCAATGTGAAAGTCGCATGGGCTATTTTGAAGCTATAGCCAATATTTTCAACCATAAGGTTCTTGAAATTGAACACCCTGAGTGCATGTTTCGAGAGGGAGAAGTCTGTCACTACACTATTTCTTGGAAAAAAGGCTTATCTGATCAGTTGAAGATGATAAGAATAATTGCCGGTGGAGCCGCTTTGCTTTTCTTTTCCGGTTATGCCGTTGTTGACCACAATTTGGCCTTTAACAGTATATTTTCTCTAGTTGTCATCCTGATGCTTACTCTTTCCATGCTCATAGAAAGGGTTGAAAAAAAGGAGATGTCGGGAGTCCTCGACAATTTTCGCGGGTCAACGGACAAACTGATTGAGCAGACCAACATAAATTACAACAATGCTTTGATGACCAATGAGATCGGACAGGCCATCAGCCGGCAGAACAGTTTGAGTATGGAGGAATATGCCGATAGCCAGGTTAATATCGAAAAAATCCTGCAGAACGTGGTCCAGGTTTTCGAGAAAAGGCTCGATTACAGAAGGGGCTTGGTGCTGCTGGCCAATCGCGATAAGACCAAGTTGGAATTGAAAGCCGTCTTCGGTTACGAAGACCACATGAAGTTGCTTGAAAAAGTCACCTTTCACCTGGATAGACCGGAATCGCAGGGGGTTTTCGTGGTCAGCTACCGGGAGCAAAAACCCTTTCTGATCAACGATATGGCGGAGATCGAAGATAAACTTTCCCTGCGCAGCTTGAAGTTGGCGAAAAAATTGGGGGCCAAATCATTCATCTGTTGTCCGATTGCCTGCGATGGTGAGTCGATCGGTGTGCTGGCGGTGGACAACCCCCGCGCGAATCGCCCCCTGGTTAACAGCGACATGAACCTGCTGATGGGGATCGCACCAATGATCGGCATCAGCATTCGCAACGCCGAGTTCCTCGATGCTCGCAACCGGCAGTTCAAGTCGTTGATGCAGTTGCTGGCTGCAACCATCGACGCTCGAGACTCTTTGACCGCCGGCCATTCCGAAAAGGTTACCGAATACGCCGTTGGCATCTGTCAGGAGATGGGACTTCCGGCCAATTATCGTGAAATGATCCGGGTCGCCGCCCTTCTTCACGATTATGGCAAGATCGCGGTTCCCGATTCAGTCCTGAAGAAGAATGGTCGTTTGACGGAGACGGAGTACGAGATCGTCAAGACCCACAGTGAAAAGACCCGCGAAATCCTTGAGCAGATCAGGTTCGAGGGTATT
>Ga0114946_10000370_pt1 | contig 29366 bp, 25 predicted proteins | sample WalLakDeSediment_FD_88676 | JGI IMG/M metagenome (GOLD analysis project Ga0114946, IMG submission 88676) | Lake sediment microbial communities from Walker lake, Nevada to study Microbial Dark Matter (Phase II) - Walker Lake 11/02/13 Deep Sediment | ecosystem: Environmental > Aquatic >... | reverse complement strand
GCTCCAGCAGCCTCAGGCTCCCAGCGCCACCATCTCCTCCTCCACCCGCTCCAGGAGCCCAAGCTTGGCCTGGTAGGGGAGGAAGGCGGCCTGGAACCCAAGGAGGGCCACTTCCGTGAGCTCTTCCCAGGTGAACCCCAGGTGCCGGTGGGCCAGCCAGTACTCGTCGGTGAGGGTGGTGGCGGAGATGAGGCGGTTGTCGGTGTTCAGGGTCACCACCTGGCCTGAGTCGAAGTAGCGCCGAAGGGGGTGGGCCTCGAAGGTGGGGGCCACTCGGGTGTGGACGTTGGAGGTGAGGCAGACCTCAAGGGGAATACGATGGTCGTTGACGAAGGCCTCCAGGGCGGGGTCTTCCAGGAGGCGGGTCCCGTGACCGATGCGCCTGGCGTGGCATTCGTGGAGGGCCTGGGCGATGGAGTCGGCACCTTCCCCCTCTCCGGCGTGCACGGTGATGGCCAGGTTGTGGCGGGCGGCGAAGTGGAACGCCTCGGCGTGATCCCGGGCCGGGTGCCCCGCCTCACGGCCCGCCAGGTCGAAGGCTACCACCCCCCTGTCCTTGAAGGCCACCGCCAACTCCGCCATGCGGAGAGACAGGGAGGGTTGGAAGCTACGGATTCCGCAGACGATGATCCCAGTGAGGATGTGGAAGTCCGCCTCCGCCCGGGCCAGGCCCCGAAGGGGGGCCTCCACGGCTTCGTCCAGGGTCATCCCCTCGGTGGTGTGGAGAACGGGGGAGTAGCGGACCTCCAGGTAGCGTACGTTCTCCCGGGCGGCGTCCTCCGCCAGCTCGTAGGCGGCCCGCTCCAGGGCTTCCGGGGTCTGCATCAGGGAAAGGGTGACGGCGAACTTCTCCAGGTACTCTGCCAGGTTATTGGAGCCGGACGCCCGCATGGCCCGGGCCAGAATACCGGGCTCCGAGGCCGGGAGGGGCACTCCGAGCTCCGCCGCCAGCTCCACCATGGTTGCAGGACGGAGACTCCCGTCCAGATGAACGTGGAGCTCGGCCTTGGGCAGGGCCAGGAGCCGATCCCGGGTCACGCCCTCCACTGTCACGAACCCTCCATGAGCATCGGAAGCAGCGGGCGCACCGGAGTTCGCGAACCGCTCTGCGACCCCTGCTTCTGCCTCAGCAGCACCCGGTATCCTCGGGCCCGATGAGGCCCTTTTCCAGGTCCACCAGGGGGGCAGTGTAGTCGCCGGAGAAGCAGGCGTTGCAAAAGGGCCCACCCTCCTTCACCGCCTCCTCCATCCCCTCCAGGGAGAGGTAGCCAAGGGAGTCCACCCCCAGGTGCTTCTCGATCTCGGCGATGGACATGCGGTGCCCCAGAAGCTCCCCCTTGGTGGGCATGTCGATGCCGTAGTAGCAAGGGAAGCGCACGGGGGGGCTGGCGATCCTCAGGTGCACCTCCGACGCTCCCGCCTCCCGGATGATGTTCACCAGGCTGCCGGAGGTGGTGCCCCGGACCAGGGAGTCGTCCACCACCACAACCCTACGGCCCTCCAGAACCTCCCGCACCGGAGCGTACTTGATGCGGGCGCTGAAGTCCCGATCCTCCTGGGAGGGGCGGATGAACGTCCGCCCCACGTAGTGGTTCCTCAGGAGACCCAACTCGAAGGGAGCACCGCTCCCCTCGCTGAATCCCAACGCCGCCGAGTTGGCACTATCGGGCACCGCCAGGACCGCGTCGGCTTCTACCGGGTGCTCACGTGCCAGCTGTCGTCCGAAGGCCCGCCGGGCCCGGTCCACGCTGATCCCGAAGATCCTTGAATCGGGGCGCGCGAAGTAAACCAGCTCAAAGATGCAGGGCGCCTGCCGCAGCACAGTCACCAGGTTCCGAAGGGGGGTGATCTCACCTCGCCGCAGCTTCAGAACCTCTCCCGGGTAGATGTCCCGGATGAGCTCGGCCCCGATGATATCCAGGGCACAGGTCTCGCTGGCCACCGCGAACCCGTCCCCCTTCCGCCCCAGGACCAGGGGCCGGAACCCCCGGGGGTCCCGGACGGCGTAGAGGGTGTCTCCCACGGTGAGGACCAGGGAGAACGCTCCTTCCAGATAGGTGAGGGCGTCGTCGATCTGCGCCTCCACGGTCTCGTGCCTGGAGCGGGCGATGAGGTGGATGATGACCTCCGAGTCCGAGTCGGTCTGGAAGATGGCTCCTTCCTTCACCAGCCGGTTCCGGACGTCGTAGGCGTTGGTGATGTTGCCGTTGTGGGCGATGGCCAGGTCCCCCATGGCATAGCGGACCATGATGGGCTGGGCGTTGGCCAGCTGGCCGCCTCCCGCCGTGGAGTAGCGGACGTGTCCCACCGCCGTGTCCCCCGGGAGACCCTTGAGCACGTTGGCGTCGAACACCTCCGCCGCCAGGCCCAGGCGTTTGTGCAGGCGGCCCACGCCCTGGTCGATGGCGCAGATCCCTGCCGACTCCTGCCCCCGGTGCTGCAGAGCGTAGAGGGCGAGGAAGGACAACTCCGCCGCTCCCTCCATGCCCGTGATACCCACCACCCCACACTCGTCCCGGGGGGACTCGTCCAGGAGATGCATAAGAATGGGGTCTGATGGTCTCGTCATAGCTAAATCTCAGGCAGAGTCGTCGGGCCTCGGGGTTTCGTCCTGGGCATCGTTTCCTCCACGGGGGCTCCGCTTCCGTCCCTTACGAAAGCGCGCCGGCGCCACGTCCCGGTAATCCACGTCCCGGACCTCGGCTCCCGAATCGTCCATATCCTCCTCCTCCTCCTCGTCCAGGAGGGGGTCCCGCTCCGGAGGCCGGTCCAGGAGTCCCAGGAGGAGGGATTTCACGAGGCCCCAGGTGGTGTAGAGGACCAGGGCCGGAAAGAAGTAGTACCGGGGCACGGTGATGGCCAGCAACACCCCGGCCGCCATCCAGGTGAGGTTGAAAAGCCCCCTCCGGGTGCGGAAGCTGATGCGGGGCACCACGGCATAGGGAACATGGCTCATGAGGAGGACGGAGAGGATGACCGTCACCATGACCATGATCTGGGGCCACGGGAGGTGTGCCAGATGGGCCTGGAACAGGGGAGTCTGGCTGAAAGGATAGAACGTGGCCAGGATCATCCCGGCGGTGGGGGAGGGAAGGCCGTGGAAGTGCGCCTTCGCCTCTCCCGCCTGCTCCACGTTGAAGCGGGCCAGGCGGAGGACCACCGCTGTCACGTATACGAAGGAGAGGATCCACCCCCACCCGGCGTCGGCGAAATATAGCTGGTACAGGATGAAGGCGGGGACCACCCCGAAGGAGATGGCATCCACCAGGGAGTCCAATTCCGCCCCGAAGCTGGAGCCGGTCCGGGTGAAGCGGGCCACGCGTCCGTCCACCAGGTCCAGAATGGCGGCGAAGACGATGTACCAGCCGGCCCAGATCAGGTCTCCCCGGGCTGCCGAAACCAGGGCATAGATCCCGAAGAAGAGGTTCGCCAGGGTGAAGGCCGAGGGGAGGATGATGATCCCCCGCTGGAGGGGAGGACGCCCGAGGCTTCCCCCGCCGGGCCAGCCCAAACTGGGTCTCTTCATCGTACCGCGCCTCCTTCTCGCGGTGAATGGCCGCTGGATGCCCCGGCGTCCCACTCACGCTCCGGCGAAGTCGCCCTCATTCTCCCACCCTTTCCCGTGGTATCCGGGCCAGCACCGAACGGCCACCCACGGCCCGATCCCCGACCTCACACGTGATCTCCCACCCGAGTGGGACGAAGAGGTCTACCCTGGAGCCGAAACGGATGAGGCCGATCCGGCTGCCCTGCCCCACGAAATCCCCCTCCCTGGGGTCCGTGACCACCCTGCGGGCAACCAACCCGGCGATCTGCCGGATAAGGACCCGGTGGGGTCCCGAGGCGATCCCCAGGGTGGCCTGCTCGTTCTCTTCGCTTGCTTTGTCGTGCCAGGCCGCCGCGAACCCTCCTGGCTTGTAGTCCCTGAGGCCCACCCTCCCGGTGATGGGAGCCTTCTGTGTGTGGACGTTGAAGATGCTGAGGAAGATGGAGATGCGAAGGGCGGGGCCCTGGAGGAACTCCGGCTCGTCCACCTCCGTGATCAGAACGATCCGGCCATCCGCCGGAGCCAGGACGTCCCCCACGCCGGCCTGATTGTGCCGGACCGGATCCCGGAAGAAGTAGGCGGTGAAGGCCGTGAGGATGGCCATGAGGGCCGCACCGGCCATGAACCATCTGGCCAGCGCCGGGGATCCTCCCGAAAGTAGAGATCCACCACCACCGAAAACGATCACGAGGAGCAGGCCCACAGCAATGAAGGGCCATCCTTCCGGGGCGATCCTCATGGTATGGACTCCTCCGAATATATGGGGGTCACCCTGCAGCCTTTACGCGAAGCGGGGGGGGACGTAGGAGCGTAGCTCGGTTTCGGTAAGGCGGCGAAAGGTCTCCAGGTAACGGTCCTGGCTGGCCCTCACCACCTCCTCAGGGAGGTCGGGCGGTGGGGGCTTCTTGTCCCAGTCCGACAAGCCGTCCAGGTAATCTCGGATGGGCTGCTTGTCCAGGGAGGGCTGTCCCCGGCCCGGCTGGTAGTGCTCCCTGGGCCAGAACCGGGAGGAGTCGGGGGTCAGAACCTCGTCGATGAGCAGCAGGTTCCCGCCGGGGTCCACGCCGAACTCGAACTTGGTGTCCGCCAGGATGATCCCGCGTTTCTCAGCAGCCTGGGCGCCGGCGGAGTAGATCTCCAGGGACCGGCGCCGGAGCTCGTTGGCCAGGTCCCGGCCCAGGAGGTCCACCACGGTCTCGAAGGTGATGTTCTCGTCGTGGTCACCCTGCTGGGCTTTGGTGGCAGGGGAGAAGATGGGGGGATCAAGGCGCTGGCTCTCCACCAGGCCCTCCGGAAGGCGCTCACTGGCGAGGGTGCCCTGGCTCCGGTACTCCTTCCAGGCGGAGCCGGTGATGTAACCCCGGACCACGCACTCGACCAGAACAGGCTCGGTCCGTTTCACCAGCATGGATCGCCGCTCCCACTGATCCCTCGTGTCCGCCAGCTCCGGGACCCGCTCCAGGATCTCTTCCGGCGTCACGGAGATCAGGTGATGGTCCCGGGTGCCCTCCAGGTGCGACAGCCACCAGGCCGTGATCTGGGTGAGGACCTCGCCCTTGCCCGGGATGGGCTGGGGGAGGACCACGTCGAAGGCGCTCACCCGGTCGCTGGCCACCATGAGGAGCATGCCGGGGCCGGCTTCGTAGACGTCCCGGACCTTGCCCTGGCTCAGGAGGGGGAGGGGCAGTGTGCTCTGGTGAAGGGCGGATTCGCCGGCTTGCCGACCGGCTCCATGGTCAGACACGGACATCTGGGTCTCCAATGGCTTGTCGTGAGAGGTCGAGGTGTCTCTTAAGCGCCGGGTCCACCCATTCGGTCAGGAACTGGTCCACCTGTTCCGGGGCCCGGCCCACGAACCGCAGAGGGTCCACAAGAGAGTAGAGTTCTTCCAGGGTCATCCCGAAAGCGGTGTCCGCGGCGATGCGCTCCAGGAGGTCGGGCCGGGCTCCATCCTCCTTCATCCGGCCGGCGGCATCCATGGAGTGGCGCCGGATCCGTTCGTGGAGATCCTGCCGGTCTCCTCCCTTCTGGGTGGCCATCATGAGGACCGTCTCCGTGGCCAGAAAGGGGAGGTGCTCCTCAAGGTGGGTCCGGACCACGGTGGGGTTCACCACCAGCCCCCGGGCCACGTTCTCCACCAGCACCAGCACCCCGTCCAGGGAGAGGTAGGCGTCGGGGATGGACACCCGTCGGTTGGCGGAGTCGTCCAGGGTCCGCTCCAGCCATTGGGTGGCGGCAGTGAAGGCCGGATCCTGGGCCAGGGTGATGACGTGGCGGGATAGCGCGCAGATCCTCTCGGCCCGCATGGGATTCCGCTTGTAGGGCATGGCGGAGGACCCGATCTGCTCCTTCTCGAAGGGCTCCTCCACCTCCCTGAGGTGGGCCAGGAGGCGCAGGTCGTTGCCGAGCTTGGCGGCAGAGGAGGCCACGCCGGCCAGGGTCGCCTGGAAGGCCTGATCCACCTTCCGGGGGTAGGTCTGGCCCGTGACGCCGAAGGACCGGGGGAAGCCCATCTTCTCTGCCACCAGCTCTTCGAGCCGCTCCACCTTCCCGTGGTCCCCCTGGAAGAGGTCCAGGAAGGAGGCTTGGGTACCCGTGGTGCCCCGGGCTCCCCGGAACCGGAGAGTCTCCAGACGAAAGGCGATCTCCTCCAGGTCCAGGAGAAAATCCTGGATCCAGAGGGTGGCGCGCTTTCCCACGGTGGTGGGCTGGGCGGGTTGGAAGTGGGTGTAGGCCGTGGTGGGGAGGGCCCGGTGGCTCCGGGCAAAGTCCGCCAGAGCCGCCACGCACCGGACGATCCGGTCCCGGATGAGGGTGAGGGCCTCCCGGTGGAGGATGAGGTCCGTGTTGTCTCCCACGAAGGCGCTGGTGGCCCCCAGGTGGATGATTCCCCGGGCCGCCGGAGCTACCTCACCGAAGAGGTGCACGTGGGCCATGACATCGTGGCGAAATCGCCCCTCATACTCCGCCGCTTTCTCCAGGTCAATGTCGTCCAGGTGGGCTCGCATCTGGGCCAGGGCCGCCTGGGACACCGGGAGCCCCAGCTCCTGCTGAGCCTCCGCCAAGGCCAGCCAGAGGCGCCTCCAGGTTCCGAACTTCCGGCCCGGCGAGAAAATCCGCTGCATCTCCCTGGAGGCGTACCGGTCCGCCAGGGGATGGAGGTAACGGCTCAAAGGGTCGTTGTCGGTCACGTAGTCTTCCCCGATCGAATGCCCGGCTGGGGGCTGGGGTTGTTTGCGGTCACCACATGGTGGCGACGGGACTGGCTCCACCGGGATCCGGGTTTCATCCCGGGTTCCTTCACCGGCTTCGAGCCCGGGCTCACCCCCTGGTGGTGAACTCCCTGAAGTACGCTGCGCCTCCCCGCTCGAAGTAGAGCGCGACCCGCATCCCTGCACGGAGCTCCCGGAAAACCCTGGCCGCATCCTCGGCGGTGCGGACGGGGGTGTTGTTGATCTGGAGGAGGACGTCCCCCCGGCGGAGTCCCAAGCTCTGTGAAAGAGCGGGAGAAATGCCGGTGATGAGGGCCCCCGCCTCGGATCTCAGGTCCTGCTCCGCCCGGATCTGAGGCGTCACGGTCACCACCTCGAGGTCCTGGAGGATCTCTACCCGCTCGGCCCTGGTCGTGGGAAGGGGCTGAGTCACCAGGTTGAACGGCCGGGACCGCCTCTCCGCTTCCAACACCACCGGATCCCCGGCCCGGAGGTCCAGGAGGACAGCCTCGAAGTCCAGGGGTGTGCTCAAGGGCCGACCGTTGGCCCGGATCAGCCGGTCCCCCACCGAGAGTCCCGCTGCCACCGCCGGAGACCCCGGCGCCACGGACGAGACCCTCACCCCGTGGGTACGTCCCCAGTCATCGGCCTGGGCGGCCTCCACCCCCAACCCTGTCCACGCCCTCCTTACCTCCCCGAACTGCATGAGGTCCTCCGCCACCCGGAGGGCCCGGTCGATGGGGATGGCGAATCCGAGCCCTTCGCTTCCTCCGCTGCGGGAGAAGATAGAGGTATTGACGCCGATGACCTCCCCCAGCGCGTTCACCAGAGGCCCCCCGGAGTTCCCAGGGTTGATGGAGGCGTCGGTCTGGATCATGCCCAGGTAGAACCCTTGATCCTGGCTGGTGGGAATGATGTGCCGCCCCACAGCGCTTACCACCCCGGCGGTGACGGTGGGTTCCGAGTTCGACAGGAGGTAGGCGAAGGGGTTGCCGATAGCCATGGACCACTCGCCGATGAGGAGTCCCTGCGAGGTTCCCAGAGGTGCCTGGGGAAAAGGTCCTCCCTCGACCCGCAGGACGGCGACGTCCGTGAGACCGTCGGACCCAACGAGCTGGGCGTCGAAATCCCGGCCATCCGGAAGGGTGACCCGGATCTGTTGCGCCCCCCGAACCACGTGATCGTTGGTGAGGATGTAGCCAGCCTCGTGGAACACGAACCCCGACCCGTATCCGGTGGACCGCCGGGAGGTGGAGGGTGGGAGGAAGAACTGGTCGAAGAAGGTCTGGGGCCGGATCTGCTGTTCCCGGAGAACACTGATGCTCACCACCGACGGGGCGACCCGTTCCGCCGCTCTAACCAGGGCCGTGGCCCGGCTGGCCTCCACAGATTGCCTCGGCTCCTCCACGGACAGGCTGGCGGCCCCTTGCCACCTGCCATCCGGCAAGCTGGAGTCAGGGGCTCTCGTTTCCGGATAATTCCCGGAGGATTCCTGGGACCGGACGGCAGTCCCTGTGGCATCGGGCCCCCCGGCTCCCACCTCCCTGGCCAAGGCCTCGTCTCGCGGACCGTCACCGGCCTCAGGGGAACAGGCCAGGAGAACGAGTACGGTCAGAAGTGCCGTCCTGATCGTCGGTGTCTCCACGCCCCGACGCACCGGGACGAGCCACCGGTCATGACGACGGTCCGAAGCCGCCGCCACCATGCCGGGGATAGAGAGCCTCCGGCGACCCTGATTCCTGCACTGCGGGAACATGCCCTCGTCCCCCCTCTACAGCTCCTGCCCCAGGGACTTCCAGTCCTCCAGGAAACTCTCGATTCCCAGGTCCGTGAGGGGGTGTCTCACCAACTGCCAGAGGACCTTCGGAGGAATGGTGGCACAGTCGGCGCCCATGAGGGCCGACTCTACCACGTGCTGCGGATGCCGGACGGAGGCCACCAGGATCTCCGTGTCCATCCCATAGTTGTCGTAGATCTGCCGGATCTGGGAGATGAGTTGCATCCCGTCGGCCGAGATGTCGTCAAGCCTCCCCACAAAGGGGGAAACGAAGGTGGCTCCCGCCTTGGCCGCCAGGAGGGCCTGGGAGGGGGAGAAGCAGAGGGTGACGTTCACGCCGATGTCTTCACTTCGAAGCTGCCGGCACGCCTTCAGGCCGTCCTCCGTGAGGGGCACCTTGATGACGATGTTTGGATGAAGGGCCGCCAGACGGCGCCCTTCCGCAAGCATGGTCTCGGCATCCAGGCCCACCACTTCGGCGCTGACGGGACCGTCCACCATTTCGGCGATCTCCCGGAAGATCTCCTTGGCGTCCTTGCCGCCGGAGGCCCGGGCCAGAAGGGTCGGGTTGGTGGTGACTCCGTCGATGAGGCCGGCCTCGGCGGCTCGCCGGATGTCCTTCAGATCTGCGGTGTCCAGGAAGATCTTCATGCGTATCCGATGGGATTGAAGGGAAAGAAGTTAATTTAGCTCCGAACTGCCCTCCGGGTAATGGACCCGGTACAGGAATAGGCCCCCGGGAGGGGCCGGTGGGGAGGTCTCCAGGGGTGTGGCCGGGTCCATGAGGAGCTCTTGCAGCTCCGCCATGGACCTCCGCCGCCGCGCCACGTCCACCATGGATCCCACCAGGTACCGGACCATGTGGTGGAGAAAGCGGTCCGCCGTGATGTGAAAGGCCCATCCCAGGTCCTCCCACGGAAGCCACCGGGCTTCCCCTACGTTGCATCGCTCTCCCCGTTCCTCCTGGCCGGCCTTGGCAAAAGGCCGGAACGAGCGTTCCCCCGGGATGAGGGCTGCAGCCCCGTGGAGGAGATCCGGGTCCACGTTCCGGCCCAGGGGCCAGCACCATGGCCGATGGAACGGAGAATGGGCTTTGGCCGAGAGCCCCAGCTGGTATCGATAGCTCCGGGCCAGGGCGTCATAGCGAGGGTGGAAGGCCGCGCCGACGGGCAGCACGGATTCCACCCAGATATCGCCGGGCAAGAGAGCGTTCAGGGCCCGATGAAGCTCCCCGGCTTCCCAGCGGGAAGGCAGGGTCACGGCCGCCACCTGGCCCACGGCGTGGACTCCCCGGTCGGTGCGCCCTGCGGCCACCACGGGACGCCGAGCTCCGGTGAGGCGCTGAAGTACCGCCTCAACCTCACCCTGAACCGTACGTCCACGGGGTTGAAGCTGCCACCCCAGGAACTCGGACCCGTCGTAGTGTAGGGTCAGTCGGAACCGCTGCTTGCCGTCGGGATGCACGCCCACAAAGTAGAATGGAGCGGTGGCCCGTCAAGAAGGACCTGCCAGCTCCTGCCGTTCATCCCGACCACAGGGGCTGATTTCCGGGACCGGAATCCCGCCATGGAAATCCCGACTAGTGCACGGACCCCGTCCCGGGCCAGGGCAGGAGTCGTGAGGGCCGAATCATGGCCCGGAGGGTCCAAGGGCCGGGGAAGGGTGGGGAAGTGGGCCCGTCCACCACGATGATCTCACCCACCCCGGGGGTGATGCGTCCCACGAGAAAGGTGGTCCTGGCGGTCCGGGACCGATGCGGCTCACTGGACGAGGCAATGGCTTCTACCCGGCCCGGCGCGCTGGATGTGACGGTGGATGAAGGGGTCGTGGGCGCCCTGTTCCCATCAGGTGCGGCGGATGCGGCGGCGGACGCAGCTGCAGTGGCGGCCTCCCTGGACCTGGCCGGACTCAACTCCAAACACAACAGCCCGTCCAGCTTCTTGGTTCTTCCCATGCCCCTTCTCCCATTTCCGGAGACTCAACTCCGGGCTCGACTCTGGAATTTCCGGATCAGGCCCACGACCACACCCTGGACCACCACCTCGCTGGCATCCACCACGAGGGGTTCTATGGAGGCGTTGGCTGGCTGGAGGCGGATGCGGTTGCCCGGTTCCCGGAAGAGCTTCTTCACTGTGGCCGAGTCCCCCCCAACCAGGGCTACCACCATGTCACCGTCGGAGGCCGTGGGCTGGGAGGTCACCACAATGTAGTCCCCATCACGGATCTGCTCGTCGATCATGGAGTTTCCCTCTACCCGAAGGACGAAGTTGTCCTTTCCGTGCTTGACCATGTCCCGGGGGACAGAGAGAACCTCCCGGTCCGGGATGGCTTCGATGGGGAGACCGGCGGCCACGGCTCCCAGCAGCGGAAGCTCAAGAGAGGGCTCTGCTACGTCCCTGGGCACCATCTCGATGGAGCGACTCTCGTTGTAGGCCTTTCGGATGTATCCCTTCCGCTCCAGATTGCCGAGGTGCTCATGCACGGTCGCCAGGGAGGAGTATCCGAAGGCCCGGGCAATCTCCTCGAAGCTCGGGGCGTAACCATGGGCTTGAATGTACCCATCGACGTAGTCAAGGATCTCTTTCTGACGCTTCGTGAGGGGCATCGTTCCACCTCCTGTCGACAGTACCCGAATAAGGACCGAATGAACAATACCCGAACGTGGCCCGAAATGCAAGGTGTCGGCCGGGTTCGTGTAAGGCATGGGATCGTCGGGCCGGGTGTCTCGCTCCTGCACGAAAAAACCGGTGTGCTTCGTGTCCCGCTGAGTTATCTTGTTGTAAGGACTCGATTGTCGCGTTCCTCCCTCTCCCGCCCCGGCATCGCAAGAAAGCGGGGCAAGGTCGTCACGGGCCGGAGGGAGGTTCCAGACCTTATCCCCATGAGCCTGTGACCCAGACACCCTCGGATCCAGAGACTCTCGACGCCGTGGCTGCCCCCGATCAGGGTGACCTGGCTCCGCTTCCCTATGCGGAGATAGGGGAGCTCTTCGTGGTCCTGTCCAAGGCTCTCCGGGCCCACCAGCTTTACGACGAGAACAATCCTGTCTATCAACGTTTTGTTTCCCAGCTCGCCGAGGCGCTCCGGGGACTTTGGCAGGACATGGACCGGTTCCACGTCCACGTGGAGGAGGATCGGTTTCTCTGGATGGGTGAGCAGGTCTACCGGAGCACTTCACGGACCGATTCCCTGGCCTTCCTGCTCTACAAGGACGGCATCCGGGACTTCACCTTCCATCCAGGTCTGGAGGAACATGAGCTGACCGACCTCCTTCTGGTCCTGAACAAGGCACGGGACCTGAGGCCTGAAGGGGACGATCTCCTCACGGTACTATGGGAGAAGGATCTCCAGTACTTCACATACTCCTATATCGATCTCCTGGCCGAAGGAATCCACCTGCCCTCCGCGGGGGAAGGCTATGGCGGCGGCTTTCAGGATATCATCCAGGCTGAGCTGCAAGCCGATCCGGAGGACCTGGCGGCGGCAAAGCAGGGAGTGGAGGGGGAACAGGGGGAGACGAGGGAGGCGAGCGTCGTCAGTGCTGAGGACTTCAACCCGACCCTGTACTCCCTGGATCCCCTGGAAATGCAGAGGATCCAGAGCGAGGTCGAGTTGGAGATGAGGCGAGATCTCCGGGGCGACGTGCTCGCGGCACTCTTCGACCGAGTGGAGGAGCCACGCTTTCCCCAGCGCCAGCAGGAGATCCTGGAAGTCTTCCGGGCTCTGCTCCCGAACCTGCTCAGCAGGGGCTCCCTGAGGGCTGCGGGCTCCATCATCGAGGAGATCGCCCGCTTGAGGGCCTCTGAGAACGCTCTGGCGCCTGAGCAGCGCGCCCTGGCCGAGGAGATCCTGGATCAGCTCAGCGGGTCGGGCAGCATGGGCGAGCTGATCAACGCCCTGGAAGACGGGACCATCAGCCCGGATCCGGTGGAGCTGGCGGCTCTTCTTCGCCACCTCCGGGCCGGTGCCCTGAAGCCGCTGCTTCGGGGAGCCGAGGGTGTCGAGGACAGGAAGATCAAGGCCGTCATCCAGGACGCTGTCAAGTCCATTGGCAGCAAGTATTTTGAGGCAATCATCGATTGCATGGGCTCGGAGGATCCAGTGGTGGTCGTAGGTGCCTGCAGCCTGGCTGGGAAGATCCAGTTGGCCGAGGCGGCCCCCCTGGTGGCCGACCTGGTCTACCACGAGGTCCCCAGCGTCAGGCTGGCGGCCGTGGAGGCTGCCCTGGATCTGAAGGCTTCCACCGCCGCCACCGCTCTTCAGGAGGCTCTGACCGATCCTGACCGGGCCGTGAGGATCGCTGCGGCCCGGGCCCTGGGGGCTCTGCGCTACCGGCCCGCTGCCCAGGCTTTCAAGGAGGTGATGGAAAGGAAGGCCATCCGGGCGGCGGACATCTCCGAGCAGATCGCGTTCTTTGAAAGCTACGGCCTGGTGCAGGACCCCGAGGGCGTGCGGTTCCTGGACGGGTTCCTTAACGGCAGGGGGTTCCTGGGCCGGAAGGAAACGGGAGAGATCCGGGCATGCGCCGCCCTGGGGCTGGGTAAGATCGGGACTCCCGAGGCCATGGCCGCCCTGGAGAAGGCCCGGGGGGGAGAGGATCCAGTGGTCCGGAGCGCCGTGAACCGGGCCCTGAGGGGAGAGGGATAGGCAATGACGGCTCGCGCCTCCCAACCTCCCAAGGACTCGGCCCGCCTGCAGGATGTGGGGCGCAAGGTGCTCTCTGCCTTCTACGCCGCCCTCCGGTCCTTGAAGCTCTATCCCCTGGAGAACTCTGCCGTCCAACGTGCACTGGATGACCTGCACCGTCTCCTTTACGAACTGGTGGAGCAGGAAGGCGGGATGGAGCTTCGGATCGTGGGAGACTTCTTCTTCTTGAACGAGACACGCCTCCGCCTCGACCTGTCCAATTACTCGACCTTCGGGAGCTTCGCCCGTGCCCTTTCGGACCATGGTCTCGGGGCCGTGGAGGTACTGCCTGGGATCGACAGGGCCGAGTGGGCGCCCTTCCTCTCCCTTCTCCTCCGGGAGCCTGGAGGGGTGGATCCCTACGAAGCGTTCATGGTTGCCATGGGGGGAGCGCCCATCCTCCACATCCAGGTGGTGCCGACGAAGGAGGTAAAGGAACCCGAGTTGGAGGAGGAGGCCCTCCACGCAGCCAAGCGGACCTACGCCCAGTCGGTGCGGGTCGCCCAAGAAGCGCTGACCGACGTGCGCATGGGCCGGGCGGTGAACGTCCGGAAGGTGAAGAGGGCGGTCCAGGGGATCGTGGACCAGGTCCTGGCGAACGAGCCGTCCATGATCACCATGACCACCCTAAGAGACTACGACGAGTATACCTTTACCCACTGCGTGAACGTCAGCATCTTCAGCGTCATCATCGGACAGCGCCTTGGACTCGACAGGGTCCAGCTCTATGAGCTGGGGTTGGGAGCTCTTTTCCACGATCTCGGGAAGAGCCGGATCGACGTCGGCATCATCAACAAGCCCGCAAGCCTCGACGAAGCGGAGTGGTTCGAGCTCCAGCAACATCCCATCGAAGGCATGCTGGCTCTCTTCCACCTTCATGGGTTCTCGGAGGTGCCGTATCGGCAGATGCTCATGGCTTACGAGCATCACATGCGCATCGACCTCGCCGGGTATCCCAAGAACCGCCGACGAAGGAGCCCGACCCTCTTCTCACGGATCGTTGCCGTGGCCGATGCCTTCGACGCCGGGACGTCCATACGCAGCTACCAGTACCAGCCGAGCCCGCCGGACGTGGTCCTGGAGGAAATGAGGGACAATCCCAGCCGGGGGATGGACCCGGTGTTGGTGAAGGCCCTCATCAACGCCACCGGGGTCTATCCGGTAGGGACCCTGGCCATCCTCGACACCCTGGAGATGGCCGTGGTGACAGGAGTGCAGAGGGATCTGGACAAGCTCCACCAACCGGTGGTCAAGGTGATCTCGGATTCCATGGGCGTGCCCATGGCAGAGCCTCTGACGCTGGACCTCTCAGAGAGGGATCCAGACTCAGGTCTGCCCATCCGCACCATCATCAAGACTGTGGAAGCCGAGCGGTACGGAGTCCAGGTTTCCGACTATCTCCTCTAGACTCCTCACCGGCTTCCTACCCAGGCTCGTCGAGCCTCCGGGGAAGCTCGGGATCCGGCTCTACGAACAGGGTCTGGACCCGGTCGGGACGGACGAGCCCGGGAGGTGCCTTCCGGGGCTTCCGCACGTATTTCCTCCTGGTCCAGTCCACGGGCGCTAGCCCTGCATGGCGTGCCCGGGAATGCAGGGCCGCCAGGACAGCCGCTTCGGCCAAATCCCTGGCCGGAGGGCTCCCCTCGTCCGTCCAGCGGAGGATGACGTGAGCACCCGCCGCGTCCCTGGCATGGAGCCAGATCTCCTCCGGCCCTGAGTGCCGAAAGGTGAGGGCGTCGTTGTCGGAACCTCCTCGACCCACCCTGATCTCCAGCCCGCCGGAGCTCTTGAACCGACGGTAGGGGAGCCTCCCCTCCCGGGGTCCAGGGGGTGCATTTCCCTCCCGAACGGTCTCCGGGAGCCGGGACTCCGCTTCCGATGGAGAGATGGTCCCTTCCAAGAGGCCCGTTCGAAGGAGGTCGAGCTCCAAGACCTGCTTCTCGGCCTCCTCCAGGAGGGTCGGCAACCGCCTCCCGGCCCGCTCCGAACGGGCCGCTTCGCGATACATGGCCTGCACGTTCTCATGGGGGCTCAGGGAAGGTTCCAGCGGAATTTCCACCGCCTCGCCGTCGAAGCCCCTGAGCGTCACGCTCTGGGCTCCCCTTTGCACCTTCCCGAGATGGGCCAGGAGAAGGTTCGCGGTCTCCCGGAGACCCTCCCGGGCGGATCCCTCAGCCATCTCACGGCGGATGGCTTCAGCACGTTTCCCGGCGCGGCGCAGGGCCGCTTCCAGGCGCGCCAGGACCTCCTCCGAGACGTCGGCCTGTCCGGCTCTCCCTTCGGCCACACCCGCCATGGCCTCTAGAACCGATGTCAACTCATGGTATCGAAAACCATGCAGCGGAATCGGATAGGGCTGTTTGCCTCCCGGGAGCTCGAGTAGACAGGGTTGGAGGGGCTCCAGGTTGCGGAGCCTTTTCCAGAGGAGGAATCCGCCAGAAGACTCGTCCAGGAGGGCCGGGAGGTTCACGGGGGAGGAGAAGGAGAGGTGTTCCAGAACAAAGCTCTTCCGATCTTCCCGGTCCGGGTCCTGGGTGATCCTTCTCCACTCCTGGAGGGTCAGGGACTCATGAATTCCCCTCCGCTTCGACGCCTCCGGGGGTACGTAAGGGTGCCCGACGGAGAGGGTGCGCCCCACTTGCCGCCGGGTCCAGAGCAGATGACGGATCCTCTCTTCCCCACCTTCCACAAGAAGGGCGTTCCACTGATTGGTCATGAGCTCCACGATGACCTGAAGTGGATGGCTGCTTCCCCGGATCTTTCGGAGATGGACACGGAGCAGGCGTTCGTCCGGGGGAGCCTCGACCTGCACCACCCGGGCCGACAAGGGTCTGGCGTCGCCGGGGAGGGCCTCCGGAGGAGAAAAGGTCACCCACCCCCGGCTGGGGTGGAGAAACCAGCGGAGGGTGCCGGAGCGGAAGAACAAGTGGAGCTCCCGCTCCTCCCAGCGGAAGCGATGGCCCCTCAATCGGGCGTTCTTGAGGAGTGTGTCCAGCTCCCGTGCGACGGAGGCGGTCAGGGGTGCGTCCCATTTCATGGCCATGGTCACAAGCTATTTCGCCGAGGCGGCGGCGGCGAGGCCGGGACTGCAGGGGCCGGGCGCCGGCTCGGGGAGGGCGGCCGACAGATTGGACCCTGCAGGGGACGCTGGCTCGGAGAGGGCGGCCGGCGTCTTCCCCCGGGGCCCCTGGAAGAAATGGGGAAGTCCCCGTGCACGTGTTTGACACCCCTGGCCGCGATCTCTAACCTTGAAGCTTGGCCCTCCAGGATGGGGGTTCGAGCCGACGCCGCCGCCCACGGGAGAGAACGCTCCTTGTCTACCGAAACGGAAGCCCCGAAGCCCAGTGGTTCCATTCCCCGGTTTCTTGACATGAAGAGAAGAGGGGAGAAGATCGTCGTCCTGACAGCCTACGACTTCCTGTTCGCCCGGCTGGTGGAGGAGTCAGGGGTGGATCTCATCCTCATCGGTGATTCTCTTGGACAGGTCGTTCTGGGGTACACCTCTACGATTCCCGTGACCCTGGAGGAGATGATCCACCACGGGAAAGCGGTGCGGAGGGGGGCTTCCCGCACCTTCCTGGTGCTGGACATGCCCTTCTTGAGCTACCAGGTGTCTCCGGAGGACGCCCTGCGGAACGCCGGACGGGTGATGAAGGAGACCGGGGTGGAGGCCGTGAAGTTGGAGGGTGGAGGGGCGAGTGCGTGCCGAGCCGTGGAATCCCTCGTCCAGGCGGGCATCCCCGTCATGGGGCACATCGGTCTGACCCCCCAGTCGGTCCACGCCTTGGGTGGGTACAGGGTCCAGGGGAGGGACGAAACGGCGGCGGAACGCTTGCGGCACCAGGCCCGGGCCCTGGAGGAAGCCGGCTGCTTCAGCATCGTCCTGGAGTTGGTGCCGGCAGAGCTGGCCGGGGAGATTTCCCGGAGCCTCACCGTCCCCACCATCGGCATCGGAGCCGGAGGTGACTGCGACGGCCAGGTCCTGGTGCTCTACGACGCCCTGGGCCTCAATCCCGGGTTCCGGCCCAAGTTCCTCAAGCGGTTCGGTGACCTGGACGCAGAGGCCCGAAGGGCCCTGGCGGACTATGTCAGTGAGGTCCGGGACGGGAGCTATCCCGGGCCCGAGCACAGCTTCTCCAGGGAACCGTGATCGTCGCCGCCACCCGGCGCGACCTCAGGGAAGCGCTGGCCTCCGCACGAGGCGAAGGGCTCCGGATCGGCCTCGTCCCCACCATGGGATATCTCCACGAAGGACACCTCTCCCTCGTGGACCTGGCCCGGGGGAGGTCGGATTTCGTGGCCGCCTCCATCTTTGTGAACCCCCTGCAGTTCGGTCCCCAAGAGGATCTGAGCCGGTACCCAAGGGATGTGAAGCGGGACCTGGCTTTGCTCAGGGGGAAGGGGGTCGACCTGGTGTTCCACCCAGGACTCCAGGAGATGTATCCGCAGGGTGACCCGGTGGTCATGGTGGATCCTGGTACGCTGGGCCAGCGACTCTGCGGCGAGTTCCGGCCGGGCCACTTTCGGGGAGTCCTGACGGTGGTGGCCCGCCTCTTCGGTCTCTTTCGTCCCCAGGTGGCCGTGTTCGGCCAGAAGGATTACCAGCAGGCGGTCCTCATCCGCCGGATGGTCCGGGACCTGGAGTTGCAGGTGGAGGTCCACCTGGGGCCCATCGTGCGGGAAGCCGACGGCCTGGCCATGAGCTCCCGCAACGTGTTTCTTTCCCCCGAGGAACGTACCCATGCCCTGGGAATCCGCCGGGGCCTCCTGCACGTTCAGGACGCCTTCCAGGCGGGGGAGCGGTCCATGGGCGCTCTGCGGGACCTCCTGGCCCGGGAAGTGGAAGCCTACCACCTCCTGGAGCTCCAGTACGGGGAGATCGTCCATCCCGAGAGCCTCGAGCCTCTGGGTGCGGTGCTGCCCGGGGCGGTGGTGGCCGTGGCGGCCCACTGTGGAGCGACACGTCTCATCGACAACCTCATCCTGAAGGGAGAGGCCAATGGGTCTGCCGTCTGAGCCCGGCACCGCCCCCCCCCACCCCCTTGTGACGGCGGCCTCCAGGGGCGTTCTTCCCGACTGGGCCAGGGCCCGTGAGAGTCGTCGGCAGCACATGGCCAGGGTTTCGACCCTCCTCATGGAATGGGCCACCGCAAGGCGGGAGGCTCCGGAGGAGATCATAAGGTGGATGGCTGCCGGCCACCTCCATGACGCACTCCGGGACGAGGACCCGGAGGTCCTGCGGGGCATGCTGGACTCCCCCTTCCGGGAGCTGCCGGGCAAGATCCTCCATGGCCCCGGTGTCGTTCGTCGCCTCCGGGAGGAAGGAGTGGAGGACGAGGAGCTCCTGCATGCCATTGCCTTCCACACCCTGGGCTCGCCGGCCTTCGGGGTACTGGGAATGGCCCTCTTCGCCGCAGACTTCCTGGAGCCCGGGCGAACCCTTCGGGAAGAGTGGCGCAGAGAGCTCCGGCAGCGCGCTCCCGGGGACCTGGGAGGGGTGGTCAGGGACATCCTGGGGGCTCGCATCCGTCATCTCGTGGAGGAGGCCCGCCCCCTCCACCCAGACACCGTGGCATTCTGGAATAGGATGTCGGGGGGGCAGACATGGGCCAGCGCCTCAGAGGTCTAGTTCTGATCGTCGTCCTGGCGAGCGCCGGGATCCTCCTGGGATCGGGCCTCTCCCAATGGTGGAAGGGAGGGGTGGGTCCGGCTCCGCCCTCCGCCCTCCCGGGAGCTCCCGGAAGGGTCAAGGTGGAGGTCCTGAACGCTGGAGGTCTCGCCGGAGTGGCCCGGGAGGCGACTCGAAACCTCCGGGACCGAGGCTTCGATGTTGTATACTACGGGAACGCTCAGCTCTTCTCTCAGGATTCCTCGGTGGTCCTGGACCGGTCCGGGCGCCTGGATAGGGCCCGCGCGGTGGCCGAGGTGCTGGGCATCCGGACGGTCCGTTCGGAGCCGGACTCGAGCCTGTACCTGGACGTGACGGTTCGTCTGGGGCCCGAGTGGATCCGGCCCGGCGCACCGCGGGAAGAAGGGATAACTGCGTCACCCTGGTGGGATCTTCGTCGGCTCCTCCGCCGGCCGGACCCATCGGGTTCCAACAACCCTACGGGCTCATAGGCATGGCGAACAAGCGTCGTCGCAGAGAGAGCACAGAGGAAGACCGGCCGGACCGCAAAGGACAGGGTCGGGAGGGCGACACCTCTCCGGAGGGGGAGGGAATCGGGAAGGAGCCCGGGGAGAACGTCTTCCTGGAGTGGGTGAAATCCCTTGTGGTGGCTCTCGTATTGTTCCTCTTCATTCGTAGCTTCCTCCTCCACACCTTCGTCATCATCTCCGGATCCATGGAAGACACCCTCCTGGTGGGGGACCTTCTCCTGGTCAACCGAGCGGCCGTGGGCAGTCCGGTTCCCGGGACCTCCTGGCGGATTCCGGGCTATTCCACGGTTAAGAGGGGGGACGTCCTGGTGTTCGATCCTCCCCACGAGCAGGATCTGAAGCTCGTGAAGCGGCTGGTGGGGCTTCCCGGCGACACGGTCGAGATGCGTGACAAGGTCCTGTTCGTGAACGGCCAGCCCTTGGACGAGCCTTATGTCCAGCACCAGGATCCCTACCGGGACGATGCGTCTCCATGGATGTCCTGGCAAAACGACTTCGTTCTCCGGAACGCGGCGAACGGAGTGTACCGGCCCACCCGGGACAACTGGGGGCCTCTCCTCATCCCGCCGGACCGCTACTTCACGCTGGGGGACAACCGGGACACGAGCCTCGACAGCCGGTACTGGGGCCTCCTGGAGGGATGGCGCCTGGAAGGCCGTGCGGTCGTCATCTACTTCTCCTACAACAGGGACTCCCTACGGCCCTTCCCGGCCCTCAGGGAGATCCGCTGGGGGCGGATCGGAAGCCGGGTGCGGTAGGGGCGTTTCGTCCGTCGGAGTGGCTTGGGGCGGATCGGAAGCCGGGTGCGGTGCCCCGGCCTCGCCGGCCGTCCCTTCTCCTGACAGTGCGTTGGCCCTGAGCTGCCCGCACGCTGCGTCGATGTCCCTTCCCCTGGGTTCCCGGACCGCCATGGCGACTCCTCGCTCGTCCAGGATGGCAGCGAAGGCTCGGATCCGGTCCGGCGGGCTGGGTCGCCAGTCCTGGTAGGGGATGGGATTGTAGGGGATAAGGTTCACGAAGGCCCTCAAGTCGTAAGCCAACTCCCCCAGCTCCCGGGCCAGGCTCGGGTGGTCGTTCACTTCGTGTATGAGCGTGTACTCCAGGGTGATTCGCTTGCCGCCGGCGGCGTCGAAGGCCCGGAGAGCGCCCACCACCTCCGGAAGTGGGTAGCGGGTTTCCAGGGGGACCAGTGTACGACGCAGCTCGCTGTTGGGGGCGTGTAGCGAGAGGGCAAGGCGAAACTGCTCCGGACGCTGGGCCAGCTCCAGGATCCCAGGCACCAATCCCACCGTGGAAACCGTGATCCGTCGGGCGCCCAGGTCGTAGCCTTGGTTCAGAATGGTCAGGGCAGGGAAAAGGGCCCTTCGGTTCGCCAGGGGCTCCCCCATCCCCATGAAGACGACGTTCCTGATCCTGCCGAGCCCTTCCTCCAGGGCCCAGCGCTGGGAGGCCCGGTACTGGGACGCGATCTCACCGGGTGTGAGGTTCCTGCGTAGCCCCCCGAAGCCGGTGGCGCAGAAGGTGCAGCCCATTCCGCAGCCTGCCTGGGAGGAAATGCATAGGGTCAGCCGGTCTTGGGTAGGAATGAGGACCGACTCCACCAGCTCACCGTCGACGAGCCTCCACAGATGCTTCACCGTGCCGTCGGAGGACCTGGAAACCACGGCGCACTCGGGCTCCGCCATGGAGAAGGCCTGGGCCAGGCCTTCCCGCTCCTCTCTCGGCAGGTCGGTCATGGCTTCGAAATCTGCAGCCAGGCCCTCCAGCACCCACCTGCGTACCTGGCCAGCCCTGTACCGAGGCTGGCCTCGAGCCGCAAAGTGCCGGTCCAGCGCCTCGTCCATCTCCTCCGGAGTCATGCCCAGGAGATCCCGTTTGTTCGTCATGGCCTCTCCCTCGGGCGGCTCAGGGAAACCGGATGGCCGCCCGGTAGAAATGGATGGCTCCGAACCCGTTCGCCATACCTTCACGTAGCACGGAAAGGGAATACCGTCCCAAGTCTGCCCCCAATGACCCGAGAGGGGTCCAGCCGCTCTGTTCACCCAGGTACGACAGGCCCACCCCGGCATGGATCTGCTCCATCCATGACGTCCGGAGGGATATGCGATGCTCCGGGGGGTCGAAGCTCCGTCCTGTCTGGAAGCCATAGCCGGCTCGGATGGGCACTCGGGATGACGCAAAGGCCGGCAGGGAGACCTCGAGACCGGCCAGGGCGGCCGGGCTTCCCCCCAGACCCTGGATGGCCAACCCCATCCGAGGAGTCAGTGGCAGTCCGGACCGGTAGTGGATGCCCACCTCCCCTTCCAGGTAGGTCCGGGTATCCCCACCCATGGAACTCTGCCTCACCCGAATGGAAGCGCCCCCTCCGGTCCTCCCGCCGAGGTCCCGGGCAAGGCCCAGCAGTGCCACGTCCTCCGCCACGTTGATATCGCCGAACTCTATGTTGGGGGAGTCGATGGTCCTGGGAATGTCCCGGACTCCCAGGTGCCAGTAGCCCAGCCCGCCCCGGAATCCGAAAGGCAGAGTCATGACTCCCGCTCCCGCAACGCCACGAACCCCCGTGGAAGCGGGCCCCACGATGTGAGTGAGCCAGATCTCCTGGTGAGAGCCCACGCTACCGGCCATGCCTCCAGGGTTCCAGAACACGACCCCGGCACTCGTCAGCACCGCCTCGGGCTGGAGGGCGGCCCTGATGGGCCAGTCGAAGATTCCCTGCGCATGAGCTTGCCCGGGGAGCAAAAAGGCCGTTACGGCCAGGGTCAACGGTAAGCGAATTCGAGACAACGGGATTCGGGCTCAGGTATTCTTGAAGGACCAGTTTCTCCGGGTAACTTAGCGAACCTGGCGAGGGTTCGGAACGCAAGCCCGGGTACCGGGTTTCGACGCGGCGGTCGCCCTTTCTTTTTCTTTCGGGGGTTGGGAGCGCTATTTTGCCAAGTGGCGTCCTATCGGCTACGCTACCGTGTAGCGGCTGACGGAGACCTCCGGATCGGGGCCACTGGAGCCATGAGACCGTAACCCTTCAACCAGTGACGTCCATGCCGGCCGAGTTCGACATCCAGATCGAGAGTACATCCAGCCGATCCCGAATGGTGGGGAGGATCACCCGGGCTGATGCGGGATCCACGTTCAGACTCTGCGGGTGGGTCCATCGTCGAAGGGACCTTGGGGGGCTTTTCTTCATCGACCTCAGGGACCGTACCGGCCTCCTCCAGGTCTCGGTGGGTCCGGATTGGACCGAGACCGCTTCCCTGGCGCTGGCCCGGGAGTTGGGCGCCGAGGACGTGGTGGAGGTGGAGGGGGAGATCCACCCACGTCCGCCGGAAGCCAGGAACCCCGAGATGTCCACCGGTGAGGTGGAGATGCGAGCGGTCCGGCTGCGTCTGCTGAACCGGGCGGCCACCCCCGCCATCCCCGTGTTCCGGTCCCCCGAGGAAGAGCTTCCCTCGGAGGACCTCCGGCTGCGGCACCGGGTGCTGGACCTCCGACGCCTGGAGATGCAGCGGAATCTCCGACTACGGCACGAGTTGGTGCTGGAGGTCAGGAATTACCTCGGGGGCCTGGGGTTCGTGGAGGTGGAAACCCCCATCCTCACCAAGCCCACGCCGGAGGGAGCCCGGGACTACCTGGTTCCGAGCCGAAACCATCCTGGCGAATTCTTCGCCCTTCCCCAGAGTCCCCAGCTCTACAAACAGTTGCTCATGGCAGCCGGGTTGGACCGATATTTCCAGATCGCCCGCTGCTTCCGGGACGAGGACCTGCGGGCCGACCGCCAGCCAGAGTTCACCCAGATCGATATGGAGGCTTCCTTCATTCAGCCGGAGGACATCTTCAGGTGGATCGAGGGCCTCATGGCTGCCCTGGGCAGGGTGGGGGGGGTGGAGGTTCCGACCCCGTTTCCCCGCCTTCCCTACGCCGAGGTCCTGGAGGCCTACGGCTCCGACCGTCCGGATCTCCGATATCCCTCCAGGATCCATGATTGGACCGAGGCTCTGGGGGGCCTGGACTTCGCGATCTTGCGGGCTGCGGTGGCGGAAGGGGGACGAATCCGGGGTCTTCTCCTGGACGGGGGGAGTGCCCTTTCCCGGAAGGACATCGAGGCGCTGGAGGCCGTGGCGAAGAAGGCTGGAGCACCGGGGCTTCTCTGGGTGAAGCGTTCGGAAGAGGGAGGGTCCGGGCCTCTTTCCCGATTCATGGCGGATCAGGCGTATGATGCTCTGGGGATGCGTCCAGGGGATTTGGCTCTGGTGGCAGCGGGGCCTGACCGTGTGACCTCTCCCGCCCTCGGGGCCGTCCGGGTTCCGGCCCTTCGAGCCCTGGGACGTGGACCGGAACGGGGGGCGGCGTGGCTCTGGGTGACGGACTTTCCCATCTTCGAGGTGGAAGAAGATGGAAGCCTTGAGGCTGCCCACCACCCGTTCGTGCATCCCCATCCCGACGACGAGGAAATGCTGGAGTCTGATCCGGCCGCCACCCGGGGGCAGGCCTACGACCTGGTCTACAACGGCGTGGAGCTCGGATCCGGCAGCGTCCGGAACCACCGGCCGGAGGTGCAGCGGATCATCCTGCGACACCTGGGTCTCTCCGACTCGGAGATCGACCGGAAGTTCGGTTTCCTCCTGGAGGCGCTGGCGTCGGGTGCCCCCCCCCATGGTGGGATCGCGTTGGGGATGGATCGGATCGTAAAGGAGTTCGTGGGAGCCCCCAGCCTGAGGGACGTCATCGCGTTTCCCAAGACCACAGCTGCCCGGGCCCTCTTTGAGGGAGCCCCTATCCTTCTCTCCGACGAGGAGCTCCGGGAGCTCCATTTGCGGAGCCTGGGGCCCAGCCCCGCCGGGGGGTCACCCCCGGAAGCGGGGGATTGACGGGACCGGACACCTCCGACTCAACCCAGGAGGCACATGGCCGAGAACGCGGAAACGATCCTGGAGCACCGCCTCGACGCTGAGGGGGCTGACCACCTGCTCCTGGCGGGGGTCAATGACGCCAACTTCGGAGAGCTGTCCCGCACCTTTGGGATCAGGGTGGTGCTCCGGGGGGACCAGATGGTACTCTCGGGGGGAAAGGAGGCGGTGGAGCGCGCCATCCCCGTCGGCCTGCACATGCTGGAGCTGGCACGACTTCGGGTTCCCTTCGACGCGTCCGACATCGCTCGGTTCGCAGAGGACGCCCGGTCCCAGGGGGAGGTGGGGCTGGTCTCCCCGGACCAGGAGATGCGCATCGCTTTGCCGGGCACGCGGAAAGTCATTTCCCCCAAGACCGAGGGCCAGCGGCGCTACCTGGGCGCCATCCGGGAGAACGACGTGGTCATCAGCATCGGTCCGGCAGGCACGGGAAAGACCTACCTGGCCGTGGCGACGGCGGTGGACGCGCTCTACAAGAAGCGGGTCAGGCGCATCATTCTGGCTCGGCCCGCAGTGGAGGCCGGAGAGAATCTGGGCTTCCTCCCGGGAGACCTTCAGGAGAAGGTGGATCCGTACCTGAGACCCCTCTACGATGCCCTGGAGGACATGATGCCCGGGGAGCGGGTCCGGCGGGCCCTCGAGTCCAGGACCATCGAGATCGCCCCTCTGGCCTACATGCGTGGCCGAACCCTTTCCGACGCCTTCGTGATCCTGGACGAGGCCCAGAACGCCACGATCCTCCAGATGAAGATGTTCTTGACTCGCCTGGGGTTGAACTCCAGGGTGGTGATCACTGGAGACAAGACCCAGATTGATCTTCCTCGCAAGGAGGATTCGGGCCTCTTGCAGGTGGAAAGGATCCTGCAGGGGATCGAAGGAATCGCCCTCGTCTACCTGACTGGCAGCGATGTGGTCCGTCACCGCCTGGTCAAGGATATCATACGGGCCTACGCCCGGGATGAAGGAGAGGACGAAGGATGAATCGAAGGAAAGATGGCTTCAAGGAACCGGCTGTTCTGAGAGAGCTCTCCAAGCCTCCGGGAGACGTCTGGCCCCATGGAGCGCTGCATCACGGAGCCAGGGTGGCTCTCCTGGTGCTCCTGGCCCTGGTGGGGGCACTCCTCTTTCCATCCGAGAGCCGTCGCGCCGTGGCGCCTCCGCAGGAGGGGGCGGTGGTCCACGAGGACATCGTGGCCGTGATCCCCTTTGACATCCCGAGGCCTGCCAGAGAGTTGAACCTGGCCTGGGCCGAGGCGGAAGCGGCCGTCCCGCCCATCTTCGTCTACCGGTCCGAGGCCGGGGACTCCATGGCCGCCCGCCTGGACCGTTTCTTCGACCGCCTCGAAGAGGCCGTGGACGAGGGGGAAGTCCGGGCGGTGCGGAGGGTCCTGGACCTGGAGGGCATTTCCACCCTGGAGGGCCAGGCCGAGCAGTTCCTGGATCCGGCGACGCTCCGTACGCTCCGGAGGGCTTCGGCCACAGTGATACGGGAAGTGCTCCCCAGGGTCCTGGACCCCAATGACGCGGAAGAGATCACCACGGACCGCATCAAGGTCCGCTACCCCTCCGGGGAGGAGCGGACGATTCCTGCCGAATCCCTCCTCTGGGGGAGGGAGTTCTACAACAAGGGAGAGTTGGAGCTGGGACCGAGTCCGCCGGACCTCCAGACCATCTTCCGGCTGATCCTCATCTCCTTCCAGGAGTCGCCCTACGTCTTTGACTTCCTGTCCACGAATCGGGAGCGGGAGCAGGCCCGCCAGGCCGTATCCACCGTGGAGGGGAGTGTGCCGGAGGGACAGGTCATCGTCCAGAGAGGGGACCGCATCGGAGAATCGGAGCTGAGGGTCCTGGGTGCCTACGAGGAGGCTCTGGCGGAGCAAGGCCTCCTCCAAACGCCGGGGCGGGATTGGCTCTCCTTCTTCGGAAGCCTCCTCCTGAACCTCATTCTCATGGGGCTCTTCGGGGCTCTCCTCTTCTTCTACCGCAGGGAGGTCTACGGCAACTTCCGGTGGGTCGTTCTCATCATGGGACTGGTGCTGGCCTATTTCCTGGCGGCTTCCATCGTGGACCGGCAAGGCTTTCCCTTGGAGCTCCTCCCCATCGCCTTCGCCGTGCTCCCGGTGGCCGTGCTGTGGGATGGGCGGATGGCCTTGATCCTGGCCCTGGTGTTGGGGGTTCTCACGGGGGTGCAGCCTCCCTTCAGCGACCCGTATGTCCTGGTAGTAACCCTGGTGGGTGGTGCCACTGCCGCCCTCTCGGTCCGGGCCATCCGAAGTAGGGCTCAGACCTGGGTCTTCATCTCCCTCATCAGCCTCGGGTACACCCTGGCGATAGTTGCCCTGGGGTTCCTGGGGAGAACCGGTCCCGAGTCCGTCCTCCTGGCCATCGTCTTTGCCGTGGTGAACGCCACGGTCAGCGCCATCCTGGCCATGGGGTTCATACCGGTCTTCGAGTGGTTCACCGGGATCACCACAGACCAGACCCTACTGGAATGGGCCGATCCGAACCGCCCCCTCATGAAGCGTCTCTCCATGGAGGCGGGAGGGACCTACGCCCACACCATCAACGTGGCGAACCTGGCAGAGTCGGCTGCCGCCTCCATCGGGGCCAACGGGCTCCTAGCCCGCGTGGGCATCTATTACCACGACGTAGGCAAGATGCTCAAGCCCCAGTACTACGTGGAGAACCAACCGGGGGGCAGGAACCCTCACGACAAGCTGAAGCCACATACTTCCGCCGCAATTGTCAGGGAGCACGTCATCGAGGGGATGCGGATGGCCCGGGAGGAAGGAGTGCCGGAAGTGATGGTGCGATTCATCCCCGAGCACCACGGCACCCAGCTCATCGGCTTCTTCTACGACAAGGCGAAGGAGGAGTCGGAGGAGGAGCTGGACCCCGACGATTTCAGGTATCCCGGCCCGAAGCCACGATCGAAGGAAACGGCCATCGCCATGCTTGCCGACTCGGTGGAGTCGGCCGCCCGGGCTCTGCAGGATCCGTCTCCTGAACGGGTTCGGGAGCTGGTCCGTAACATCGTGGACGGCAAGATCCGGGACAGCCAGCTTTCCGAGGCTCCTCTCACCCTCCGGGAGATCCACCTGATCCAGGAGCAGTTCGTCAAGGCCATGAGCGGGATGTACCATCAACGCTTGGACTATCCGGCTACCCGGCACCTCACCGAAGCCCCTGATGAGGCAGCGGGGAGCTTGCCACCACAGCTTCCGGAGGCGGAGGCGGCGAATGCGTCTTCCGAGGCCGGAAAGGAGGGTGGCGAGCCGGCCTCCCCCGAGACCCGGCAGGGGGCGGAAGAAGTCTCGTCCCCCAAGGGCAGGAGGGAGGGGCCAGGTGATGAGGCCTGAGGTGCCGGCGCCGAATGTCCTGGTGAACAAGGTGGGTCCCTGGGCCGTCCCCACCGAGTTGGTGGATAGGGGCGTCAGGGAGGTGCTGGCCGCAGAGGGAGCCCTTGAGGGGGAAGTCTCGATCACCTTTCTGGACGACACAGGGATCGGGGCCATGAACAGGGAGTATTTCGGCAAGGATCACCCCACCGACGTGATCGCCTTCGTTCTTAACGAGCCGGGGCAGCCCATCCTGGGAGACGTCTACGTGGGATACGAACAGGCCCGGCGTCAGGCAACGGAGCTCTCGATTCCCCTGGACGAGGAGCTTCTGAGGCTTGCCATCCACGGTGTCCTCCACCTTTTCGGTCACGACCACCCCCAAGGGGAGGAGCGGGTCGGGAGCGAGATGTTCCGTCGCCAGGAGGAGATACTGGAGAAGGTCCTGGGACGGGAGGTCCCTTCTTGACGGCATCCCCATCCGAGGAAATCGACGGCGTCCGCCTCCGGCTTCAGGAGATGGCTGCGGAGGGGCGTCTGGAGGATGCCTGGGACATCCTTGAGACGTTGGCGCCCGCCGAAGTGGCGGAGCTCCTCCAGGATCTCCACCCAAGCGATGTGGCGGACGTGGTGGAGGCTCTGGAGTCCGACGAGGAGCGTGTGGCCCTCATGCGGTCTCTCCCGGCAGAGCTCGCTTCGGAGGCCCTGGCCGAGATGGACCAGGGCGAGGATCCCGGGGATCTCCTGGCGGCTATGGATCCTTCCATGGGTGCCCAGCTTCTCCGGGAGCTTGAGTACGACGATGCTGCGGATCTGGTGGCCGAGCTCGAGCCGGAGGAGCGGGCGAGGATCCTGGCCGCTCTCCCCATAGAGGAGGCGGGCGAGATTCGCGGGCTCCTCCGCTACGACGAGGAGTCTGCCGGCGGCATCATGACCACGTCCCTGGTCTCCATCGAGGGCGAGCTCACGGCGGGGGAGGCCATAGTCGAGGTCCGTAGGAGAGGCCAGGACGTTGAGGACTTCTACACCGTCTTCGTGGTGGACAACCAGCGGCATCTCATGGGGACGGTGTCGCTGCACGACCTGATCCTGGCGGACCCCTACCAGCGCGTGGCCGACCTCATCGAGCCGGCCTTGGTCTCCGTATTGCCCTCGGAGGACCAGGAGGAGGTGGGGCGCCTCATGTCCCGCTACAACATGGTGTCCATCCCCGTGGTGGATGGGTCGGGAGCCCTCCTGGGACGCATTACCTTCGACGACGTCCTGGACGTCATGGAGGCCGAGCAGACGGAGGACATCCTCCTCCTGGCCGGAACCTCGGACGAGGAGGAACTCGAAGGGGGCTGGCACGAAGCGGTTCAGGCACGCCTTCCGTGGCTCATGGTGAACCTGCTCACGGCGGCGGCCGCCTCGTCCATGGTGATCCTCTTCCACGATGCCGTGGACGCAATCTGGTTCCTCGCCTTCATCATGCCCATGGTGGCGGGGTTGGGTGGGAACTCCGGAACCCAGTCTCTGGCGGTGACGGTCCGACGGATCGCCCTCTCTTCGGGGCCCGTGAGTCGCCGGTTCGGCACGGTGTGGAAGGAGGGCCTGGTGGGAATCGTGAACGGCATGGCCGTGGGGGTGCTGGCCGCCGGAGCGGCCCTGGTGGCGGTCCACTACCTGGGCCTCAACCCCCGGCTCCCCCTGGTGGTGCTCCTGGCCTTCTGGTGGAATATCGGTCTCGCGAGCTTCAACGGC
>Ga0114946_10000369_pt1 | contig 29381 bp, 33 predicted proteins | sample WalLakDeSediment_FD_88676 | JGI IMG/M metagenome (GOLD analysis project Ga0114946, IMG submission 88676) | Lake sediment microbial communities from Walker lake, Nevada to study Microbial Dark Matter (Phase II) - Walker Lake 11/02/13 Deep Sediment | ecosystem: Environmental > Aquatic >... | reverse complement strand
TGTACTGGACGAGTACTGGGGGTTGCATTCTAGCCTGAAAAGTGCTATACTTCGCGCACAATGATTTGGATTAAAGTGGGTTTCACCCACTTTTTTGTTGGTCGGAGTAAAGCGGTGTTGGAAAAGGAGGCCAGGCAAGATGAAAACTGATTTTCTACTTGCCATCACCCAGCTAGCTGCGGAAAGAAACTTGCCCAAAGAGATAGTTTTCTCGGCGGTTGAGGCGGCGCTGGCCACTGCTTTTAAGAAGGACGAGATCGGAGCACGCCAGAACATTTCAGTAAAGATTCACCCGGTTAGCGGTGATGTTAAGGTTTATACTACCAAGGTCGTTGTGGAGGAGCCGACCGATACGTACCAGGAGATATCACTAGCCGATGCCCGAAAGACACAGAAAGATGTCCAGTTAGACGAGTTGATTACTCTTGAGACCGCGGACTTCCATTCCGGGCGAATCGCAGCGCAAACTGCCAAGCAAGTAGTGTTACAGCGTCTTCGAGAGGCTGAGCGTGAGTTTATCTTTGGGGAATATGCCGAACGTGAAGGTGATATCGTCAGTGGCGTTGTGCAAAGAATAGAGCCGAGACAGGTTGTCATCGATCTGGGCAAAACTGAAGGTATACTTCCTAGCGGTGAGCAGGTCCGGAATGAGCGCTATCGCGTGGGACAAAGGCTCAAATTATTCCTGTTGGAAGTAAATCGAACGAATAGAGGCCCAAGACTCATAATGTCGCGCTCCCACCCCAATCTAGTGCGCCGCCTGTTCGAACTAGAAGTCCCTGAGGTTTTCAATGGGATCGTGGAACTCAAGGCAGTTGCCCGTGAAGCTGGCTATCGCAGTAAGGTGGCGGTGGCAGCAAAGCAAGAGGGGTTAGATCCTGTGGGCTCCTGCGTTGGGCTGAGGGGTGTGCGCATACAGAATGTGGTTAATGAGCTCAATAATGAACGCATAGATGTCATCCAGTGGGATGATGATCCCGAAGTGTTCATAGCCAATGCACTGAGCCCAGCGCAGGTATTCAGTGTGAACATAAATCAAGAGGGGAACACTGCTGTAGTCGTTGTACCAGACAATCAGCTATCCTTGGCAATCGGTAAAGAGGGCCAGAATGCTAGGCTTGCAGCAAGGATCAGCGGCTGGCGGATTGACATAAAGAGTGCAAGCGCCGCTGAGGCGGAGAAGGCAAAACTAATACGGGAAGAGGCAAAGCCGGAGGTGTTGGCTGAGGAAGCGGTGGCAGTAGGTAAAAAGGCTGGAAAGCTGCTTGCTGCTATACCTCTGGAGTTATACGAGATGTCATTGGAACAGCTTGGTCTTTCGGCGCGTACCTTGAACTTGCTGCTCGGCGGTGGCGTCACGAAGCTTGGGGAGGTTGTAGAAAGAAGCGATAAGGATTTGCTTGGGCTGAGGGGCTTTGGCCAGAAATCTCTGACTGAGGTAAAGGAGCGCCTTGGAGCGCTTGAACGGCGTCCCGAGCCATCGGAAGAAGAGCTAGAGTTGCCGAGCTCTGAAGTCGAGGGCGGTGTTGGGGAAGTGCTGGATTTGACTCAAGAAGTTAAGGGGATAGTAGAAGAGGAAGTCGAGTTAATCCCCTATACAGCACCTGCTGAGACAATAGAGCCCGAGAAACCGCAGCTTCGCTTTGCGGAGGATATTTTTGGCACCAAGGCTGCTGTAGTTGAAATTGCAGGCGGCAAGAAAGGCAAGAAAAGGAAGAAGACTTCACGAGAAGAGAAGATAGAGGATAGTAAGTCGAGGAAAGGGCGGAAGACACGTGACTTGGAAACGGACGATGGGTACGAAGATTTCTCAGAGGAGAGTGAGAGTTAGTGATGACAGTGTCCCACAAGCGTGTCAAGCATGTACCTGAACGTACATGCATCGCTTGCAGGCAGAGAAGGCCAAAGTGGGAACTGGTTAGGGTTGTGCGTACAGTGCCGGGCGGTTTAGAGATTGACACAAGAGGCAAGAAGGCAGGACGAGGCGCTTATCTTTGCAAGCTGCAGGAATGCTGGGAGATCGGATTGAAAAGGAACAAGCTTGCACACGCTCTAAAGTCTGACATTATGGCAGAGCAGCATGCTGAACTTGTGGCGTATGGCAAGACTCTGCCTTCTGCTGCCGAGGAGAAGGAACTGTCGCCCTGAAGTCGGTCGTCTAGGAGTTTGTGGATGAGGCAAAGATATGGACGAAGTAGAGGTAGAGCTAGAGGCACCAAGCGTGCTGCGAAGGCCGAAGCACCTGCCGCTGGCAAGTCAGAAACTAGATCAAATGTTGTCATTCCCCGTGCGCTGACGGTAAAGCAGTTGGCGGATATTCTGGGGGTTAGCGGCATCGAGGTGATCAAGTATTTGATGCGAAACGGTATTATGGCCAACATCAACCAGGTCATCGACTTCGATAGCGCGGTAATTGTCGCAACTGAACTTGGCTGCGAAGCTACGGAGGAACCCCAAACCGCCGGAGGGGATGTCGAGAAGTACGACTTTAAGGAGGAGGATAGCGCAGCTCAAAAGCAGCGGCCTCCTGTAGTCACCATTATGGGCCATGTTGATCATGGCAAGACAAAACTCCTCGACACCATACGGGAAACTAACGTTGTCGACACCGAAGCTGGAAACATCACCCAGCACATCGGAGCCTACCAGGTCGAAGTTCATGGGCAAAAGATCACCTTCATTGATACCCCTGGCCACGAGGCCTTTACAGCGATGCGTGCTCGTGGAGCAAAGGTTACTGATATTGTGATTCTGGTTGTCGCGGCTGATGATGGTATTATGCCACAGACAGTGGAGGCCATTGACCATGTACGTGCAGCGGATGTGCCTATCGTTGTGGCTATTAACAAGATCGATAAACCGGATGCTAATGTGGACCGTGTAAAGCAACAGCTTGCTGATAACAACCTCCTTATTGAGGAATGGGGGGGTGATATTGTCTGTGTTCCGGTCTCTGCTAAACGTGGGGACGGCATATCTGATCTTCTGGAAAACCTGCTTATCGTAGCTGAGGTTCAAGAACTCAGGGCTAATCCCACACGGCCTGCTATTGGAGTGGTTATTGAAGCAAGCTTGGATAGCAGCAAGGGCTCTCTGGCTACCGTGTTAGTGCAAACCGGCACTCTAAACATCGGCAATAACGTTGTGGTGGGTGAGACTTGGGGCAGGATTAAGGCGATGTTTGATGACAGAGGCAGGCGGATAAGGGGGGCTGAGCCAGCTATGCCTGTCGAGGTATTGGGCCTAAACAGTGTTCCACAGGCGGGCGATCTTCTGACAGTGGTCAGCAGCGAGAAGGAAGGGCGGGCCGAGGCACAGCGCCGCCAGTCAGAGAGAGCGGGAATAAGTCTGTCTATGGCTCCCAGATTAAGCAATCTCTTCGCTCGGATTCAGGCAGGGCAGGAAAAAGAGCTGAATATTGTACTAAAAACTGATGTCCAGGGTAGTCTGGACCCAATAAGAATTTCTCTAGAGCGGCTTGGAAGCGATGAACTCAAGGTGAGGATTGTCCATTCCGATAGTGGTAATATCACCGAAAACGATGTCATGCTTGCTATTGCCTCCAAGGGGATTATCATCGGGTTTAACACTCGTCCGGAGCCAGGGGCGAAACTTCTTGCTGACCGGGAGGGCGTTGATATTCGTTGCTATGAGGTGATATATAAACTAGTTGAGGATGTCGAGAAGGCGCTAGTTGGCTTGCTGGAGCCGACCTACGTGGATGTCGTTGAGGGCCATGCCGAGGTAAGGGCTGTTTTTGCCGTTAGGCCGGTGAAGATAGCGGGTGCATATGTGACTGATGGGAAGTTCAGTCGCGGTGCACAGGCCAGAGTTCTTCGCGGTGGCGAGATTATCCATGAATCGTCTGTGTCCAGCCTGAAGCATTTCAAGGAAAATGTTCGGGAAATGGCAGCTGGATTTGAGTGTGGAATAGGTGTTGAGGGCTTCTCAGCATTCGAAGTTGGCGATATCATCGAGTCCTACAGAAAAGAGAGGATGGGCTGAACGCGATCTAGAGCGGAGTGAAATGAGTACGCGGCGCATGGCCAGGGTCAATGATGTTATACGTAGGGAGATAAGTGAGCTACTAATGCGCGAGATCAGGGATCCCAGACTTAGCGGCTTATTGAGCGTAACCGAGGTGGATACTTCTCCTGATCTAAGATGTGCTAAGGTCTTTGTCAGCGTTATGGGTTCTGAGGAGGAGAAGAAGCGAGTGGACCAAGGGCTCGCTGCAGCCTCTGGTTTTTTGCGTCGCGGCTTGGCTGAACGTGTCACGCTGCGCTATATTCCGGAACTGGTTTTCCATAGGGATGAGTCTATCGAGCGAGGGAGTCGCCTTCTTGAACTGATTGATGAGGTGGCTTCCAATGACAGTCCTGGTGAAGTGGACTAGAGGTGGCTATTGACGGGATTCTAAACCTGGACAAGCCCAAGGGGAAAACATCATTTGAGGTTGTGGCTGTCGTCAGGAGATTGAGCGGAGAGCGGAGGGTGGGGCATGGTGGAACCTTGGATCCTGAAGCTACTGGTGTTCTTCCGATCTACCTTGGACAAGGGACCAGGTTGGTTGAATTCCTGGTTGACACAAGGAAGGTTTACCAGGCCGAGATCAAATTAGGGATATCCACAGATACCTATGATGCTACGGGCAGGATCGTTGGGGGAGGCGATACCTCAGCGCTAACTAGAGAAGATGTAGAGGCTGCCACATACTCCTTTAAGGGTTCTGTGGAGCAGGTTCCTCCTATGTACAGCGCTGTCAAGCATCAGGGTGTACCACTTTACCGCTGGGCCCGAGCTGGGATCGAACTGCCGAGAAAAACAAGGAAGGTTGAGTTCTACCGTATTGAGGTATTGAAATGGCGTCCTCCTTTGCTAAGTTTGGAGGTGGAGTGCAGTAAAGGGACTTATATACGCTCTTTGGCTCATGATTTAGGAGCAAAGCTGGGATGTGGTGCCCATCTCAGCAATCTGGTCCGCATTAGTAGCGGGCCTTTTCACATTAAGGACGCGATCACAATTTCCGAGGTCGAGAGTGCCTTTAAGAACAACCGATGGACTGAGCTTATCCATTCCATCGATATCGCTGTTTATCATTTGCCGGCCGTAACTGTTACTGACGACGAGGAGTGTTCAATAGTCAACGGACGCCCGCTTATGTTGGTGAAACAGGACAGCCCGTCCGAGGGACAGTGCAGGGCTTATTCTCGTGATGGGCGCTTTCTCGCTATTCTTTCCCGCGATGAGGAGGGGGAGTGCTGGAGGCCAAAGAAGGTTTTTGCGAAAGGACTTACCAAAGCTTGACATTTCCTATCGCAGATGTGTATATTCTTACCAACTGGAGAGGGGGTGCAAGAGTGCAGGCGTATTGCTTTAAGTGCAGAAAGAAGGTTGACATACAGAGCCCTGCGAATGTAACACTGAAGAACGGTAAGCCCGCAACAAAAGGTAAATGCGGTAAGTGTGGGACAACGGTATTTAGAATCGGCAAAGGCTAGCTGTCGAGTCGCGAAATTCCAAGGAAGCTCACTTTGCGAGCAGCTTGTTCATAAGAGTGAGAGGATTGTGCTGGAGCGCATCTGAAATTTCGTTATTAGTGAGTGCGGCGGCAGCGGCGACAGAATGAGCCAGCTCTGAGGTGAGCAGGTCGAGTTCGGTGTGAGCGTCTGAGTTGATGAGGAGCTTAGCTCCGGCAAGGCGGGCAACCTGAGCAACGTGTTGGTTAGTCGAAGAGTGAAGGCTCCGTGCTGTGATTTCGAGGTAGATGTCATTGGCAGCTGCTAGTTTTGCCTCTTCGAGAGTTATTAATCCAGGATGTGCCAGGATATCAACATGCGGGGAATTTACTGCAGCCAAGTTTGTACCTTGCTCAACGGGTTCTGTAGTGGTTTCACCGTGAATTACCACAATTTTGGCACCGATCTCCTTGGCTTTTTTTGCAGCTTCTGCGATCGCTGCTGCCGGGAGGTGGGTAAGTTCGACGCCAGGGATAGCGACTATGCCCCAGTGTTTTTCTGCCAGGGCGCAATCTGTGGTAATCTCGGTAATCAGCCTTTCTAGATATCCGATACCGACATGGTCAGTGATTGCAATTGCACAGTAATTGTTGACGAGCGCCCTTCGCACTAGTTCTAGTGGCGAGAGGGCGCCATCGCTTATACAAGTGTGGGTGTGGAAGTCATAAATCATCTTTGCTGTATCGAGGATAGCAGAAGATTTTCTCTTAGGCAACTATGTCTTCATACTGTCAGAGGAAAGGAGCATTAGAACTTGGGTAAGATAAATGTAGCCATAATAGGAGTTGGGAATTGTGCCTCATCATTAGTTCAGGGAGTGTACTACTATAGAGAGGCTTCTGAAGATGATTTCGTCCCGGGACTAATGCATGTCAACGTGGGTGGCTATCACATCAGCGATATCAATTTTGTGGCTGCCTTCGACATAGATCGCAACAAGGTGGGCAAGGACCTGGCAGAAGCCATAGCAACCCATCCGAACAATACCATCAAGTTCTGTGATGTTCCCTCTACTGGAGTAATAGTAGACAGGGGTATGACCCACGATGGGCTGGGGAAATACCTTTCTCAGGTTATAACCAAGGCACCTGGACCCACTGCGGACATCGTTAAGATCCTCAAAGACAGGGAGACTGATGTGGTGATCAGCTACCTTCCTGTGGGCAGTGAGGAGGCTACCAAGTGGTATGTGGAGCAGGTGATTGCTGCGGGCTGTAGTTTCATTAATTGTATTCCTGTATTTATTGCGAGAGAGAAATACTGGCAAGGTAGATTTGAGGCTGCAGGCTTGCCAGTTATAGGTGATGACATCAAATCCCAGGTAGGCGCAACTATTACCCATCGCGTGCTCACCAGGCTTTTCCGAGACCGAGGCGTAAGGATGGAGAGGACCTACCAGCTGAACTTCGGTGGCAACACGGATTTCCTCAACATGCTTGAGCGAGAGCGCCTGGAGTCCAAAAAGATATCCAAGACCAAGGCTGTGACTTCTCAGTTGGACTATGACATTGGCGAGGATAATATACATGTTGGCCCCAGTGACCATGTACCCTGGCTGGAAGACCGTAAGTGGTGTTATATCCGGATGGAGGGGCGCACCTTCGGTGATGTGCCACTTAATGTGGAACTCAAGATGGAGGTGTGGGATAGTCCCAACTCAGCGGGAGTGGTGATCGATGCGATAAGGTGTTGCAAACTGGCTCTGGACAGGGGCTTGACTGGTGCGCTAATAAGCCCTTCTGCCTACTTCATGAAATCCCCCCCAATCCAGTACACGGATGATGAAGCTCGAAAGCTGACCGAGGATTTCATTGCTGGGAATTCTACAGGAAAGGCCACGCGCACTGCGGGTAGCACAGGTAGAAAGCGGCAGAAGAGACAATAAGGAAACCATGAAAATAGCTCTGGTTTCCCCTTATGATTACGCTTACCCAAGCGGGGTAAATATCCATATCTCCCATCTCCAGGGTAATTTCACCCGAATGGGGCACCAGGTGAAGATTATTGCCCCCTCCTCCAATCCCAGGGAGACGCAGAGAAATGGAGATGTTATCGTATTTGGCAGACCAATACCAATTCGTGCCAGTGGCTCAGTTGTCCGGAGTCCGGTATCACCGAAATTGGTTTTCTCCAGACGTATCGGGGATATGCTAAGACAAGAAAAGTTCGATGTTATTCATATCCACGAACCTTTAATGCCAACACTAGCCACTGCTGTGTTGCACCATGCATCGCAGGAACTCACCGTGGGCACTTTCCACGCCTTTCGCGCCCGAAGTTGGGGCTATCCTTTTTGGAAACCGATATGTCTCAACCGATGGTTCAACAAACTCGATGGCAGGATAGCGGTCTCCGAAGCTGCACTTCAGTTCGTTAGTAAGTATTTCCCGGCCGATTACAAGATAATTCCCAATGGGATCGACCTTCAGCACTTCACCGGTGATGTGACTCCTATTCCAGAATACTGCGATGGAAAGTTGAACATCCTGTTTGTTGGCAGGATGGAGAAAAGGAAAGGTTTCAAGTATCTGCTTGGTGCCTATGAACGAGTTAAGAGGGAATTCCCTGAATGTCGTCTCATCGTGGTTGGTCCCCAGGGTCGTTCATGGCAGAAGTATCGGGGCCTTGCCGTCAAGCGCAATCTGAAGGATGTTGTTTTCGCTGGCTACGTATCTTATGAGGACCTGCCTCGCTATTATAAAAGCGCCGACATCTTCTGTTCTCCAGCTACGGATAAGGAAAGCTTCGGCATAGTGTTGCTGGAGGCAATGGCTGTTGGTACGCCAACAGTTGCCTCGGACATCGCAGGTTATGCTGCTGTTGTCCATCATGGTGTTAATGGCCTGCTGGTTAAGCCTAGGGATGAGCAAGCCCTTGCCAACGCTCTACTCCAGTTACTTCAGGATAAGTCACTGCGTGAGAGTATGGGTAATATAGCTGAGTTCAAGGCCAAGGATTATAATTGGGAGACAGTAGCACAGCAGGTGATGTCCTATTACCACGATTTGTTACAGGGCTACCCCGGTAAGGTAAGTGAGGAGATGATCTGTGCTCAACAAGGCTCGACGCAGCTTGGCACAGCGTGTAAATAAAATACCGGCTGAGCTGGTTGCCAAAACGAGGATAAGTCCAAATATTGTAACTGCTCTTGGCTTATTAGTAGCACTTGTTACGGCCTGGGTATTAGCCACAGGCCACTTTTTTTTGGGTGGTTTCCTCGTGTTGGGCTCGGGAGCTTTCGATATGCTCGACGGAGCAGTAGCTCGAATCAGTGGGAGGAGCACTCGATTCGGCGCCATCCTTGATTCAACGTTCGACAGGCTTTCCGAGGCAGCTCTGTTCCTGGGCTTATTAGCCTACTACGCGAATCAAGGCTCCTTTCAGGAGGTAGTGCTGGTTGGTGCTGCGCTGGTGGGCTCGATGATGACTAGCTATGTGAGGGCAAGGGCTGAAGTACTGGGGCTGAAGTGCGAGGTGGGGTTATTTACCCGTCCTGAGAGGGTTATCTTGTTGGCAATCGGCCTTATCTTCAATCAGATGCTGGTGATTTTGTGGATAATAGCAGTGCTCTCTAACCTAGTTGCGTGGCAGCGATTGTTCTACGTATGGCAACAGCTAAGGAAGGCGTGTAAAGAGGAAGACTAGTGCGGCTCAACAGAGATATACTTCAGGCGGGGCATCCACAGCGGGGCTAGTGGAAAGTTCTTAATGTAGGGTTTGGTAAGTACATAGGAGATGTCGAAGTATATCGGAATACAAGCGGCATCGTTGACAATGATTTGCTCGGCGTGCTGGTAAAGATTCATCCGGGCAGTGACATCTGTTTCCTTCCGCGCCTCTTCAAGCAAAGCATCTACCTCGGAGTTGCTGTACTCACCAAAATTGTCCGGCGTATCACTGTGAAACAGTACGTCCAGGAAATTCTGTGGGTCAGGGTAATCGGCTCCCCAGCCAAGCGTAAACAATTCGTCTTTCTCTTGCATCAGAAGGAAGGGGTATTTCTCCGGCTCCAACTGTCTAATCTCCACTTCCACCCCTAAATTGCGGCGCCACATGTCAATCAGGGCTGCCTCTAGGTTGGAGACTGTTCCTCTGCCGTATGAGGTCAGGGTGATAGGTGGCAAGTTGGCGGCAGCGCCATATTCGGATTCGGCAAGCAAACGTTTCGCCAAGTCTGCATCGAAATCTAACCCTTGAACATCCTCGTTGTAGCCAGGCATGACAGGGGGCAGTATGCCATGAGCTGTGTTTACCAGATCCTTGAGGACGAGTTCAACTATTTTGTCCTTGTCGATAGCGTGGCAGAATGCCTGGCGCACACTGGCGTCATCAAAGGGCGGCTTGGTCGCGTTGAAGCCTATAAAAGAGAGGCTGAGTTCTGGAATGATAGAGAGTTCTTCATTCAAAGGGTTGGTAGGATCGAGCACTCTCTCGATATCTCCCAGGTAGACATCTGTGATATCTATCTCTCCTGTCTCGTACATTCTCATGGGCACTCCGCCCCAGAGCAGGAAGACGACCTGTTCTACTTTGGGCGGTTCTAAGTAGTAGAGGCCATTTCTCTCCAGAGTTATGAAGTCGTCCCTTTGCCATTCCTTGAGTTGGAATGACCCAGTACCGTTGGGACTGTGCCACCAGTATGTTCCCGATTCTACATTGGTCTGATCGACAACGTAAGCCACGGGGTGGGCCAGCTTGGATAGGAAGTATTCCTTGGGAACATCGATGGTGATCTGAAGAGTGTTATCGTCAACGACCTGGATACCGCTTACCTCTCCAATCTCTCCTGATAGCTTTTCTCTCGCGCCGACGATATCGCCGAGATAAGTCTCGGCAGTCTGTGATCCGGTTGCTGGGTCACAGGCACGTTCTATAGAGTACTTGAAATCGCTGGCGGTGACTTCCCTGCCGTTGTGGAACTTGACGCTGTCACGCAGGTAGAAGGTATAGGTCTTGCCGTCGCTGCTTATCTCCCATCTTTCGGCGATCTCTGGTACCAGGTTGAGTTCCGGGTCGAAGCTGACCAAGCCGCTGAAAATCTCGACAATGTATGTCAGTGATGTATCAGACCGTGCTAACGCTGGGTCGAGAGTTAACGGGCCAACGTCGAAGAGGGTCAAGGTTCCGTTGGATGTGATGTCACCGGGTCCTGGGCCCCCTGAGGAGCAGGCTGTGGCGAGCAATGCCAGCACGATTAGGACACAAGCGATTTGTAGCAATAACCGTAGTTTCATTATCGCTTTCTACCTCTCTGTGCTCTCAGGCGAATGATCTCGGTTGTACCGGGTATCAAAAGGAAACCCAGTATAGCGAACCCGATTAGATTGCTCTGGCTTGTTGCTCCAGACGTGGCCTGACAACCGAATAGTCCGGTGCTAGGCTCAGGTGTCGCTGTGTCTTGGGGAAGTGTTGCTGGCGGCGACTGTCGAGGCTCAAGACCTAAGCTTAGACGCCACAGGTTATCTAAGCCAGCAGTGTCGAAGCCATATACCGCCAGAAGCGCGTCGTCGTAGCTTGAACCTTGCTTGAAGACATTCAGGAGATGTAGCATTTTCTCTCTATCATATTGTTGGAGCAGAAGCTCGACAATACTGTAACTCTCAGCGTAGGAGAGCATTGCCTCCTCGGTGTCGGAGGGGAAACTACTGGAGATGCTTTGAACCGAGATGAGGTTGTCTTCAGATATCGCCGCGTCGAGTGAAGACTTGAGATCAAATCGCAGATCACCTTCTGCGTATAGTGAGAGCCCTTCATCAAGCCAGGTAGGTATATCGCTGTAGGGATTTGAGGTCATCTGATATGTCACAAGGTGCGCCAATTCGTGAGCTATAGCCCTTTTCCCCCATGCTAGATTGCTCGTATCTACTCCGATGGCCACAATGCCGTATTGGGGGAAGGCGATCCCCCCAACCCACTCTTGGGGATATAACATGGCGTCACGCAGATCGGCTGAGTTGGCGTAGATATACAATGCTACAGATCGTTCAAGATATACGCCTGCATCACGCGCTAGTATTTCCAACGCCTCATTGGCGGAATCCAACAGCACCTGTGCAAATGACATTCCACCATCATACCAAAATAGGGTTATTTCGCCCTCTGTCAAGCTATCCCAGGGATAGCGCTGGTCGTTGAATTGAACAGTTTCCCAGTCGGTCTCAAGCTCGTCGCCAGTAGCGTCTTGAATTCTCCAACTGTATTGAACCTCGGCTCCAGGCGGCAGGCTGCCGAGCATCATCTTCATCTTCCAGGTCCAACTTGTTTCGACAAAGGGAGCGGGGTCAAACTCAGGTTGGACAACACTGGTCACCTTTACGGTGGTTATCTTGTTTACCCTGTAGCGGAGGAAGATCTGGGTGATATCGACAGTGCTTTCGGCTGTCAGGTTGAAGATCAATTCAGTTGGGAATCGAACATTGGCAGTAGAAAATGCAGATATTCCCTGTTGAGCGCGAATCGGTCCGACGGAGGCAATGATGAGAAGAAAGAGTACCAGAGTGAGAGGGATGAGTTTTTTCATCATCCTTGTACGTTGGCTCTCATGTAGGCTTTGAGTAGTTCATCAAGTTCACCGTCGAGCACAGCGGAGGAATCGCTGGTTTCATACCCTGTTCGATGGTCTTTAACAAGCTTATAGGGATGGAGCACATAGCTCCGAATCTGATTGCCCCACTCTGCGGTGATGTGTTCTCCCTTCAGCTTTGCATGTTCCTCGGCTTTTTTCTCCAACTCTAGCTCGAGGAGTCGCGAGCGCAGGATTTTCATTGCCACTTCCTTGTTTCGAAATTGTGAGCGCTCGTTTTGACAGGCAACCGCGATTCCTGTAGGCAGATGTGTCAGCCGAACCGCACTGCTGGTCTTCTGCATATGCTGACCACCGGGACCGCTGGAGCGGAAGGTATCTACCTTGAGATCGTCGGCGTTGATGATGACATCAACCCCGCTCTCAACCACAGGCATGACCTCCACCAGGGCGAAAGAAGTGTGACGGCTGTGGGAGGCATCGAAAGGCGAAATGCGAACCAACCTATGTACTCCCCGCTCTCCCTTAAGGTAGCCATAGGCATAATCACCGCCAATTTCGGTGAGAACGCTCTTTACTCCTGCTTCCTCTCCCGGTGAGACCTCGATGACTTCAGCCTGCCTGCCGTGTTGTTCTGCCCATCGGAGGTACATTCGGAGTAACATCTGGGCCCAATCTTGAGATTCAGTGCCCCCGGCACCAGCATGTATCGCCAGTATAGCGCCTCTCTGGTCATACCTACCGCTAAGTTGTAGTTGGAACTCCAAGTCCTCAAGGGAGCGCTCGACGCTATCTATTTCGTGGGAGATTTCATCTTCCAGAGAGCTATCTTCTTCAGCAAGGGATACATCGATCAGGATTGTTAGGTCGGAGACCTTCTTCTCCAGATCACGCCAGGTGGTCACTATCCCCTTTAGATAGGAGATCTGGCGCATAGTCTGCTGTGCCTTCTCCTGATCCTTCCAGAAGTCAGGTTGAGATGTCTCTCGCTCAAGTTGAGCTATCTGATTTTCCTTCGTAGCGATGTCAAAGATGCACCATTATGCTTGAGATGTGTCTCTTTAGCTCATCTAATCTCTGTTTTTGATCTTCCATCATGCCCTCTTTCAGCGTCAGATGCCAGATTTATAATAGCGAGAGTTGTGAGTTATGCTCAGTTTCTTAGGCCACTATGGCTTTGGGTTGCTTTCCGGCAGCCAGATGTGCAAGTCTCGTGGGCTCAGGGATGCGGAAACCGGAGCAACACCGGAGTACCCAAGCTATGGCGGCTTGCAGGTCTAGTTTATGTCCTATTGATACGTAGATTGGATTGACTCCTCGTCTAGTGCGGAGCACCGCTCCCACCACCTCGTCTTTATCAACGAGTTCAGCGTAGGAGCCTGGCTCTTGTGGCACCAATTGATGCTCGCCACAGAGCCTGGATTTGGCGCAGCCTATGGTTGGCTTATCCCAGAGTAGCCCCAGATGTGAGGCCAGCCCCAGCCTTCGGGGATGAGCAATGCCTTGGCCATCGATCAGTATCAGATCGGGCTCAGAGTCCAGCTCCTCGCAGGCCGCGAGAATCAAAGGAGCCTCCCTGAAGGAGAGAAGGCCCGGAATATAGGGGAAGGTGACCCTTTGTTCAATAATTTTCGCCTCCGCTGTCTTAAGCTCGGGATAGCTGAGGACGACAACGGCTGCTCGTGCAAACCCCTCAGTATCAGGTGCAGAGATATCGACTCCTGCAATTAGGCGGACATCACACACCTCGTTCTGTGTAGAGACCATCGCCGCCAGTTCTAGTTGTGCCTGCCTAGCTTGAAGGGGTGTCATCTGCCAGTCATGTAAATGCTGTGCCTTCATGGATTGTTCAGTGCTTTCAGCCGAAGAACTGGCGCACGGCGTCGAACTCTTTGGGAAGAAGATAGAGCACGAAGGGAAATTTATCAAGTAAGAAGGCTGCAAGTGCAGAATCTGCAACCGTAGCCTCAACTCTTGAGGAGAAGAACTTGCTGACTATGGACAGAAGGACTCCCGCGACTACTCCGCCCATCACTAGGCCGAAAACGAGCCCGCCCAACTTATCAATCCAGCCCAGAAGTAGCAAGCCGAGAAACCCGCGTACTAACTTCGTTACTACTGTTATTGCTATCATGAATAGGACGAAGATTATGATAAAGGCGACTATCTTAGCTTGAGCCGGGCTCTCCAGCCAGCCTGACAGCCAATGATCGGCCACGTAACTGTAGCCCCGTCCCGCGACAACGATACCCAGAACGATACCTACAAGAGGGAGAACGGTTCCTATTAGACCCCTTCTGAACCCTAGAAACATGGGGACTACGAGTATGACGATTATTACTATGTCAAGCCAATTCATATTTCCCTACTGCTGCAACTGGCGGTGTCAGGCTTATTTTAACACACAACAGTATTTTGCCAAACATGCCGGATAGTTTTGAGCTTGAGGGGGAGCATAGTGGTAGTGGTTAGCATACTGAGTGTATTGGATTGAGATGAAAGCATTCCCATTGACTCAGCCGAAGAACTGGCGCACCGTATCGAACTCGTCTGGCAAGAGGTGGAGCACAAAGGGAAAATGATCGAGGAAAAAGGCGGCAAGACCGGAATCTCTAATGGTTGCTTCCATTCCTGGTGAAGAGTACTTAGCAATCAGAGTAAGAATGGCACCGGAGATTATCCCACCTATTGCCAATCCGAATGCCACTCCACCGAGTCTGTCGACCCAACCCACGAGCGGCATCCTTGAGGGTTTACCTGCAATGGAGGATAATATCAAGAAGAGCTCGATTGATGCTACCATGACAATGACAAAGATGATGAGAAATGCAGCTATTGTAGCTTGGTTGCGACTTTCGAACCATGACGATAGCCAATCGGCCACGGGGTTATAGAAGAGTCCTGCCAAGGCTACACCCAGTATAATCCCCGCCAGTGGCAGAACAGTCCTTGTCATTTCTCCCCAGCCAAAACGGAATATGCGCGTGAATCTACGCAGCAGTGAAAGTACTATCACGCCTGCTGTTATGGAAACGACGAATATAATAATGAAGCCAGCTATCTTGGCCTGACCAGGGCTTTCCAGCCATGAAGATAGCCAATCGGCCACAGAGCCGTAGAATACCCCTGCCAAGACAACACCGGTGATAATGCCGACCAGAGGAATAACTGTTTTCGCCAGCCCTCTTCTAAAGCCAATGAATGTGGGAATAACCAGAATCAGGAGGACCACCGCATCAAGCCAATTCATACAGACCTGCCATTTCAATCCAGTTTTGAAGCCTATCTTAACACACGGAAGCTACGATGCCAAGTATGGATCGCTGTGCTGAGGTATGAGGTACACAGTTTTGCTTGACACTCAAAGTGCTCTATGCTAAATTTGTATATGGCTCTTATAGGGCTTTAATTATGTGTATATAAGGGCACTTGGTGCCAAAGGAGGAAGAACTGTGAATTTGATCGTCTGCGTGAAGGAGATTCCTGACCCTGAAACTCCGGCTTCTGCCTTCGCAATCGATCCCGAGGCAAAGAGGGCTATCCCTGCCAAGGATACGCCGCCGGTGATCAGTCCCTTTGACGAGCAGGCGGTTGAAGCCGCCCTTCGTATGAAGGATGAACTTGGTGGCAAAGTTACCGTGATTAGCATGGGCGCGCCATCGGCAGAGAAGGTACTGAAGCACACGCTATCGATGGGCGCTGATGAGGCGTTCTTGCTCAACGATGGTGCATTCGATAACCCGGATAGCACCTCTACCGCGTATGCCTTGGCCCAAGCCATAAAGAAGGTGGGTGAATACGACATCGTCTTCTGTGGCAGACAGGCGGGCGACTTCGATGCGGGCCAGGTAGGCTCAGGTATCGCTGAGAACTTGGGGATACCAAGTGTGACGGTAGCCAAGAAAATCGATGCAGGTGACGGTAAGGCCAGAGTGGAGCGAGTCCTGCCAGACGGCTATGAGGTGGTTGAGGTATCGCTTCCTGCGCTGATAACTGTGAGCAGCGAGTTGGGTGAGCCCAGATATGCTACCCTCAAGGGTATCATGGCTGCTGCAAAGAAGACGGTTCCCGTCTGGAACACTCAAGAAATCGGGGCTGAGCCGTCTAAGGTCGGGGCTTCCGGGGCACGCACCAAGATACAAAAGTTGTTCATCCCGGTTCGGGAGTCCAAATGCGAGATGCTAGAGGGGGAGAACGAGGAGGAGGCTGCGGCTAAATTGGCTCTCAAACTAAGGGAAGCAAAGCTGATATAGCGCAATACCCGAAGGACAATTAGGAGGTAAATCAGATGGCTGATGATAAAGGGGTTCTGGTCTATGGTGAGTGTGTGAATGGTGGTTTGGCCGCAATGACATTGGAGTTGCTTGGAATTGGTAGGAAGCTTGCTGATGATCTCGGCGAGGAGTTAGCAGCTGTACTGCTTGGTGAGAAAGTTAGCGATCTGGCCGAGGAGGCTATCCGTTTTGGGGCGGACAAGGTCTATGTCATCGAGAGCCCATTGCTCAAAGATTATGTGACCGATGCATATGTGGCAGCGATGGACAAGCTTTGCCAGCAGGTCAAGCCTACTATATTGTTGATGGGTCAGAATGCAGTTGGGCGCGACCTAGCACCGCGGCTGGCATTCAGGTTGGATACAGGGCTGACAACGGATTGCCTGGAGCTGAAGATTGATCCCGCTACAAAACTGATGGTGCAAACGAAGCCGGTATACGGCGGAAATGCTCTGGCAGAGATCATTTGTGAGCAGACTAAGCCTCAGATGGCAACGGTCAGACCCAAATGCATGGAGCCACTGCAGAAAGATGATTCCCGGAAAGGTGAGGTTGTTGCCTTTGATGCAGGGTTAGATGCTTCTGCGATAAGGATAAAATGGTTGGAGAAGGTGAAGGAGGAAGTTGAGGGGGTGAAGCTTGAGGATGCCGAAGTTGTAGTGTGTGGAGGAAGGGGAATGGGTAGTCCTGAGGCCTTCGACCAGCTTGCGCAGCTAGCTAAGCTTCTGGGCGGAGCTCTTGGGGCGACGCGACCACCTTGTGACTCGGGATGGCTGCCAACGACTTCCCAGGTAGGACTCACAGGCAAGCTTGTTACTCCTACGCTCTATATTGGTATAGCGCTGTCGGGGGCAAGCCAGCACCTGGCGGGGTGCTCGGGGTCGAAAAACATGATCGCCATCAACAAGGACCCTGATGCCAACATCTTCAAGGTATGTCAGTATGGAGTAGTTGGGGATTATAAGAAGGTGCTACCCCCGTTTATCGAGAAGGTCAAGGAACTCCTTGCTGGGTAGTTGAAGGCGCTTTGCCCCTCTGGGCGAGTGCCTGACTGGGATTGGGTTTGCGGTCGTTTGACCGTAAAAGAAACTCTGTAAGGCTGCATTGAGTTGTGGGGAGAATGCCTAGCCTTGCAGAGTCTTTATTTTGTGGCGAGTGCGCGTTCTTTCGCCTTTGGAAGTGACCTCTGAAATAGAGACGGTAGTGACATCGGACGAGGTAGTCAGGTATCTTTGGGCCATCCTGCCCAATGGTTGAGCCAAGGCTATCGCCGCCAGTGAAGCCAAAATGGCATTGGGCAGATGGTTACTTCCTCGCTTGCCTCTGATTGTGAGCATCGATGCCAGCCCTGCAAGCACCGCTGCTACGGCAAGATTCGTTCCGCATTGCGATGATACCGCAAGGTCGTGTTCCCCATGCTTCAATCTGGCAAGCCCCTCCTCAGCGGCTTGTGATATCGCTTCAGTAGAAATATCTCCATAGATGTAGAATCCGTCGTCGGTTGCTCTGCCAACCATCCTGGGCCTCGCCTTCATTTTGGCCATCAACAATGCTACGGTAGCATGCTCGATGGCGTGATTCCTGCGCAAAGCCTTGACGAAATCAAACCACATATTCTAACTCCTGTACAATTGAATTAGGTTTCCCTCTGAGTCTGATGTAATCCTGGGCGACAGCTTCTGTTGACTCCACTATCAAACCTTTCGCAAGCTGAGGATAGCCAGAGCTAACAGCCCAATCCCAGCAATTACAGCTCCCCACCAACCGATGACAGTTAGAGTGGTGACTATTACTCCAGCAATAACTACTCCCAGAACAATCGCTGGGAAGGCACGCCAGAAGCTCAGACCGAGAAGAAAAGCAACGATGGCCCCGGTCCAAGCTCCAGTCACCGGCAGTGGAATAGCAACGAAGAGTACCAACCCGATCGCACCGTGTCTTTCTATGAGCCCTCCGCGACGCCTCGAAAGCCTGAATATCCAGCTGAGTATGCGCTCAAATAGTCCTATCTTACTCAAAAATTTAGAGACGGGGTCAAGGAATAGTAACAGGAAGGGTACAGGCAGTAGATTACCCGCAAAGGCTACCGGGAAGGCAAGTTGCCAAGACATGTCTAGCTCTAGTATGGCAAACGGTATGGCCCCTCGCAGTTCCGATATAGGGGCGGCAGCGGTAAAGAACACCTGGAGAAAGTCGGTAAGGGTCATGTACGCTCTTTGGGGAAACCCAGCTTTGGGCAGTCTACCAACTTAGTAAAGTGCTGTCAAGTGAAGGATCATGCGGTTGAACTTGAGAGTAAGGAGAACTGTGCTATAATAACGCGGCAGGTCGTAGCTATGCTCCTTCGCTATTTCAATTTGCTCCTAGATGATCCCACGATGTTTTTCTATCTCATAGGAATTGTCACGGTAGGTTTGCTCATTGCGATTACAGTCCATGAATTTGGCCATGCCTTGTTGGCCAACTGGCTGGGAGATCCTACAGCGAAGAGGTTAGGGAGGTTATCATTAAACCCTATTAAGCATCTCGACCCCATGGGCACTTTGATGATTTTCCTCGTTGGCTTCGGATGGGGCAAGCCCGTTCCTGTAGATTATCAACAACTGGGTCGAAACCCGAGGAGAGGAATGGCTCTGGTTGCTGTTGCTGGCGCCTTGTCCAACCTTGTCTTAGCTGCGTTGTTCGGAGCGCTGGTAAGAGCGGGGATAGTAGCCTGGCATTCGCCACGATATCTATACATTGATGGCTGGGAGTTGGGCTCGGTTGCTGCTGATCTGGTGGGATATATAATCTTCTTCAATTTGATTTTGGCGGTCTTTAACCTTATTCCGATCTCCCCGTTGGATGGGTTCAAGGTTGCTGTTGGCATACTCCCCTCGCGCCAGGCTTACGCATTGGCAAAGCTGGAGCGTTGGGGCCCTATGTTCTTGCTGTTGCTTCTCTTTTTCGGATACTTCACTGGGATTCTCTGGGATATCCTGATTCGTCCGGTAGATGGATTTATGCGTCTTTTTGCAGGGCAAGGATTCTAGTCTTTGGGGTGTAGATTGGAAAGGATAGCAATAATAGGACTTGGTCTAATGGGGGGTTCACTCGCGTCAGCCTTGAAGGAGGCAGGGGACGTTGAGGCAGAGATCACAGGATTCAGCAGGCGCTCAGAGACAGTGGCCAGGGCAAAGGATGGCCATCTCATAGATAGGGCTGCTGATGACTTGGCATCAGCTGTACAAGTCGCAAGTTTAGTTATCATAGCCACGCCAGTTATGGCTATCAGAGAGGTGCTGAAAGGTATAACTGGCCACCTTTCTCACGGTTGTGTGGTGACCGATGTCGGCAGCACTAAAGTGAAGGTTATGGAGTGGGCGGACGAGTATTTGCCGCATAATGTTGACTTCATTGGGGGACATCCCATGGCAGGGAAAGAGACCTCGGGTGTAGACGAGGCCGATCCCAATCTCTTTCGTGGTTGTGTGTACTGCCTTACTCCTGCTCCAAGCGCGAGTCCTGAAGGGGTGCAAAAGCTTGGAAAAATAGTGCGGTCTATTGGAGCTAAACCTTTTCTTATCGATGCCAGGACACATGACAGGCTAGTAGCTGGCGTCAGTCATTTGCCTATGTTGCTCTCAGCGGCATTTGTTTCCAGTACGGTGAGCAGCCCATCTTGGCCAGAGATGGCCAAGCTTGCGTCAAGGGGTTACCGGGATCTATCGCGGTTGGCCTCAGGGAACCCGGATATGAACCGCGATATATGTCTCAGCAATAGGGAGGAGATCGTCTACTGGATAGACTGCTACATCGAGGGACTGAAGAAACTCCGTTCTCTAGTGGATGAGAATGGTGAGGGACTTAAAGATGCGCTTGTTCGTGCTCAGGAGGCAAGAGAAAGATGGCTTAAGGAGGAGGGTCAGTGAAGCAGAGAGTGAAGAACGCTCGCGCTCTGGAAGGCGAGATTTATCCTCCTAGTGATAAGTCAATCTCCCACCGTGCCGTGATCTTGAACAGCGTGGCCAACGGCAACGCCAGGATCGTCAACTTTTCACAAGCCGGCGACTGTTCTGCCACAGTAGCCTGTCTACAGGCACTGGGTGTGAAAATAGAGCCCAGCGTGGGCGGGGAACTCCTGGTCCAAGGAGCGGGTAAAGAGGGCTTGAATGAGCCTGAGGATGTTCTCAATGCTGAAAACAGTGCCACTACGATGCGCATTCTCACCGGCCTGCTCGCAGCACAACCGTTCTTATCAGTTGTCACCGGAGACAGGTCGCTACGTTCCCGTCCCATGGGCCGCGTGATTAAGCCATTAAGGTTGATGGGGGCCCGCATCTGGGGACGGCATGATGATACTCGGGCACCATTGGTGATACAGGGTGGGCAACTTCACGGGATTCACTATCAGCTTCCTGTTGCCAGCGCTCAACTGAAGTCCGCTCTTTTACTCGCAGGTCTTTTTTCTCGAGGGGATACCATAATACAGGAGCCAATGCCCTCGCGCGACCATACTGAACGATTGCTCAATGCAATGGGCGCTGAGATCAAGGTATCAGGTGATACCATCACGCTTTCTCCGAGCTCCCTGGGTGCTATTGATTTGACCATACCCGGGGACATTAGCTCTGCCGCTTTATGGCTAGTTGCCGGTGCTGTTCATCATAAGGCCAGAATTCGATTGCTGAGTACAGGCATCAACCCAACCAGGAGCGGTATTCTCGATGTATTGCGCTTGATGGGAGCCGATCTGACAGTTAGCAACGAGCGTGTATTGAGTGGTGAACCTGTCGCTGATCTGGAGGTACGGTCGAGTTCTCTCACTGGCGTAGAGATCGGAGGAGAACTCATTCCCAGGCTCATCGATGAAATCCCGCTGGTAGCCCTGGCAGCTTCTGTGGCGCACGGGAAAACAGTAGTAAAGGATGCTGAAGAACTCCGAGTGAAAGAGACTGACAGAATCAGCGCGACTGTAAAGGAACTCTCGAAGATGGGTGCAGATGCTAAGGAGCTTCCCGATGGCATGATTATCTACGGGGGAAAGAAGCTGCATGGCGCAAGTTGCGACAGCCACGGAGACCATCGCTTGGCTATGATGCTTGGGGTAGCTGCTCTGATTGCTGATGGGGAAACAGAGATTGACAAATCTGAAGCAGCAGATATATCATATCCCACATTCTGGGAGGACCTGGAACGGCTCGCTGCAGGGTAGAAGCTATTACGGCCAAAGGAGAAGGGAGTGAACACAGAATTAATACACGTTGGTTTTGGCAACATCTTAGCGATGAATAAGGTTGTTGCTATTGTTTCACCGGGTTCAGCACCTATCAAGCGCTTGGTCGAGCAAGCAGGTGGTCAAGGGATGCTGATTGATATGACCAATGGCAAAAGGACAAAGACGATCATTATTATGGACAGTGGGCACATCGCTCTGATGGCAATAGGTTCCAAGACTATTGCAGCCAGGGTAGAGGCTAACCGTAACGGCGCTTTTCTTGGCCAGACAAAGCGTTACAGGGAGTAGATGAGTGGAGTCAAACAAAGCTGGAGGCTCGCTACTGATTGTAATTTCAGGCCCTTCAGGAGTGGGCAAGGATGCTCTGCTTCATGGGATGAGAAAGTCGAGCCTACCGTTGCATTTTGTAGTTACTGTTACCACCCGTCCCCGCAGACAGGGGGAGATTGATGGCGGCGACTACCATTTTATATCCAAGTCCGAGTTTGAGCAGATGATAGAGAGGAGAGAGCTCCTCGAATGGGCCAATGTCTACGGCAATTTCTATGGGGTGCCGAAACGCGAACTGCAGCAAGCTCAAGTCGAAAGATTGGATGCGGTAGTAAAAGTGGATGTTCAAGGGGCTGCTACTATCAAGAGTATCCTTCCGGGGGCCTTGTTCATATTCGTGGCTGCCCCTTCAATGGAAGAGTTGAAGGAGCGACTGAAGCAGCGCAAGACTGAATCCGGCGTTGACTTGGACCTGAGGACGAAAGCTGCTGAGGAAGAAATGAGCAGCTTGAATTTATTTGACTACGTGATTATTAATTATGAAGGCCATGTGGAAAGAGCTGTTTCTCAGGTCGAGTCTATTATCACCGCCGAGAAATGCCGGGTAAAGGCGAGATCGATTGAGCTTTAGAAAGACCCCGCAAAGAGACCAACTGCGGGAGCTTGAGCACAGGAAACCCGGGGATATAAGTCTTCGCCGCCCGATGGAGGCGCATCGCTTTCGTCGAGTGTTACATGTGGGGCCAACTATGTTGGCTTGAGTGAAAATATGCAAAGACAAATTCCGGAAGTGGTTGTATCGCGGCTGCCGATGTATGTGCGCGGCCTTGCCGAATTGCGCCAGGACGATATTGACTTCATAAATTCCCAGGACCTGGGGCATCGTTTCGGGATGTCACCAGACCAGATTAGGAAGGACCTGAGCTACTTCGGTAAGTTTGGCAGGCAGGGCAGAGGTTATAACGTAGCTCTGCTGCTTAGTGAGTTGAGGCAGATTCTAGGTCTGGATCGGCAGTGGTGTATGGCAATTGTTGGTGTTGGGCGGTTGGGAAGGGCAATTATGGACTACAGAGGGTTTGTCCCACGAGGATTCAAGATAGTGGCTGCTTTCGATAAAGAGCGTACTGTGATTGGCAAGAGTGTGAGCGGTATAGTAATTCAGGATATGGCAGAACTTGAGACAGCTGTCAGGGATAAAAAAGTTGATATTGCAGTTGTTGCAGTGCCTTCGACTGAGGCGCAGGAGGTTATCGATAAGTTGGTCCGGAGCGGGATCAAGTCCATACTGAACTATGCTCCAGTTTATGCCTACGTGCCCAAGGATGTGCGGTTGGAGGCGATTGACCCAGTGCTGGCCTTGCAAGGCATGACATACTATCTGGCCAGAAGCCAGGATTGCCAGTGAAGCCAATTGACAAATTTGGCAGGAGGTCTAAGCCGGTTTGGTTGGCGAGTGCTTGATCTGTTTATTCATATAACAGCAGAGACCTAAGCTCGGGGACGCCTCTTTCGACTCTTCTCAGCCACCTTAAGCCTCATCAGGGAGCGAAGCATCGCTGCTTGGACGCGGGCATGATCAGCCTCAGTGAATGGTAGGGCTATTTTCTGTTCAGCACGGAGCTTGGCTTCTTCAGCACGAGCGATATCGATCTCCTCAGCCCTCTCAGCGGTGTCAGCCAATACTGTTACCTTATCACCCTGCACCTCGAGGAATCCGCCGCTGACAAAGATCGAGTGTTCCTCACCATCTTGCCTCACCATGAGCTCACCGGGTTGCAGCATGGTCATCAGGGGGGCATGCTGTGGCAGTATGCCGAGTTGTCCCTCGATGCCCGGTGCAATTATTACATCGACATCCGCGGAGTAAACAAGTCGCTCGGCAGTTACGATCTCGAGACTCAGTTTTGCCATTATTCGCTTTGCAGGCTTTTTGCCTTCTCCTCAGCTTCGTCTATGGTGCCTACCATAAAGAATGCTTGCTCCGGCAAATCGTCGTGCTTTCCCTCAAGAATTTCCTTGAATCCGCGCACCGTTTCCTTCACCGAGACATACTTGCCCGGAATGTTGGTAAAAGTCTCAGCGACAAACATAGGTTGCGAGAGGAAGCGTTGTATCTTGCGGGCGTGGGCCACGGTGAGCTTGTCCTCGTCGCTGAGTTCCTCAATGCCCAGAATAGCGATGATATCTTGCAGGTCTCTATAGCGCTGCAGTACCCGTTGTACGCCTCGTGCCACCTGGTAGTGCTCCTCGCCAACGATGAGAGGGTCGAGGATTCGCGAGGTAGACGTAAGTGGATCAACGGCAGGGTAGAGTCCCTGCTCAGCAATAGAGCGTTCGAGAGCGACAACGGCGTCCAGGTGCCCGAAGGTGGTAACGATGCCGGGGTCGGTGTAGTCATCAGCAGGTACATAGATCGCCTGGAAGGAAGTGATTGAGCCCTTTTTAGTTGAGGTGATTCTCTCCTCCAGTTCGCCCATCTCTGTGCCTAGAGTGGGCTGGTAGCCCACCGCTGAGGGCATCCTGCCAAGGAGCGCTGAGACTTCCATCCCCGCGAGGATGTAACGATAGATGTTGTCGATAAAGAGAAGAACGTCCTGACCCTCGACATCGCGGAAATACTCTGCCATAGTCAACCCGGTGAGCGCAATGCGGAGCCGTACGCCTGGCGGCTCATTCATTTGTCCGAAGACGAGGGTGGTCTTGTCGATAACGCCCGAGGCCTTCATCTCGTTCCAGAGGTCGTTGCCTTCTCGCGACCTTTCCCCTACGCCAGCGAAGACCGAGAAACCGCCGTGTTCAGTGGCTACGTTGCGTATCAGCTCCATAATGACAACGGTCTTGCCCACACCGGCTCCACCGTAGGCTCCTATCTTACCCCCTTTGGTAAATGGGGTGATGAGATCCATCACCTTGATGCCGGTCTCCAGCATTTCAGTGGAGGGCTCCTGCTCAGTAAATGGAGGTGGAAGACGATGGATAGGCCAATGTTCTTTGGCGTTGACAGGGCCGAGGTTATCCAAAGGCTGTCCCTCGATGTTGAACAAGCGTCCCAGAGTCTCCCTGCCTACCGGAACTGAGATGGACGCTCCAGTATCAATGGCCTCAGCGCCGCGTGCAATCCCGTCAGTGGGCGACAAGGCAAGGCAGCGTGCCCAATTATTGCCGATATGGTGCTGGGTTTCCAGGACGACTTTTCTATCGCCCAGGGAAATCTCGACAGCGTTATTGAGCGCTGGCAATTCGTCCGGCGGGAACTCAACATCAACGACAGTACCTATTACCTGAGCCACTCTACCTTTTGCCATGGTAGCCTCCTGGTTATTCTATGACATTATTATTGGACGACCCCACCTGCGATGTCGAGGAGCTCTGTGGTTATTAGCTCCTGGCGTGCTTTGTTAAGCATAAGTGTGAGTTCTTCAACCATCTCGTTAGCATTGTCGGTAGCATTACGCATTGCAACCATCCGCGCTGATTGCTCGCTGGCAATGGATTCTAGAATAGCGTGGTAAACTTGCATCTCGACGTAGCGGGGGAGGAGGTGCTCAAGAACTACCGCGGATGAGGGCTCATATATATACTCTGCAGTATCTGTACGTTCCATCTTAGCTGGCTCAATGGGCAAGAGCTCCTGCAGCAGTGGTTGCTGGCTAGCTGTCGTTATGAATTTGGTATACGCTAAGTAAACCTGATCGATGGTTCCGTTTGCATATTCATCGATGACCACGCGTGAAATAGGCAAGGTATCAAGCAGGGAAGGACGGTCACCGAGTTGTGTAAACTCGGCAAGCGTTTCCTCGCAATATCTTGACATAAAGGTTGCACCTTTCCGTCCTACACTGACTGAGGTAACCGGCACACTCTGTTCAGCGATGAAACTGGCAGTCATGCGATTGACGTTGGCGTTCAAGCCACCGCACAAGCCACGGTCAGCGGTTATGTGAATAACCGCGATGCGTTTTGCGTCTCTGCGTTGCAGGAGCGGATGAACCTCTTCACCTGCCTGGGTCTGGGCAGCAAGGTGGGCAACAACCTCGCGCATCTTTTCAGCGTAGGGGCGCCCTGTCAGCACACGGTTTTGTGCCTGCTTCATCTTGGATGCAGCGATCATCTCCATGGCCTTGGTTATTTTGGCAGTACTCTGGATGGAGCGGATGCGGCGGCGAATAACTCGAATAGGAATCATTATGTCGTCTCTTCACCAGGTAGGATGCAGCTCTGGTCATCTGCAAACGATAAGGTCTGTTTGAAATCAGTGATAGCCTTCTTTAGTGCCTCTTCGGTAGCATCGCTTAGTGTTTTCTCAGAAGCGATAGTCTTGCCGATCTCAGGGTGGTTTGTGTCCATAAACCTATAGAATGTGCCTTCTACCGAGCTTATGCTGTTCACAGGGACATCATCGAGATAGCCGTTGGTCACCGTGTAGAGAATCATGACCTGCTTTTCCACGGGCACGGGTGCACACTGAGGCTGCTTTAGTATCTCGGTGATGCGTTGACCGAGTTCAAGCTGTGCTTTAGTAGCTTTGTCGAGGTCAGCAGTGCCGAACTGAGCGAATGTCGACATTTCGCGGTACTGAGCGAGGTCGATACGGAGTCTGCCCGTTACTTTCTTCATGGCTTTAGTCTGAGCAGCACCCCCAACGCGCGATACCGAGAGCCCGACGTTCATCGCAGGCCTTATTCCAGCATTGAACAGGTCGGTCTCCAGGTATATCTGGCCATCAGTAATGGAGATGACGTTAGTCGGAATATAAGCCGATATGTCAGCGGCCTGGGTCTCGATGATTGGGAGGGCGGTCAGGGAACCGCCGCCGTGCTCCGTGTCATACTTTGCCGCTCTTTCCAGAAGGCGTGAATGAAGGTAAAAGACGTCTCCAGGATAGGCCTCACGCCCTGCGGGACGGCGCAGGAGCAGGGATATCTGTCGATAGGCCCAAGCATGTTTGGACAAGTCATCATAGATAATCAGGGCATCACGCCCCTGCTCCATGAACTCCTCACCGAAGGTGCAACCGGCGTAGGGTGCCAAGTACTGCAGAGCCGCAGATTCGGAGGCATTGGCAGAAACCACGATGGTATGCTCCATAGCCCCATATTTCTCCAGTGTTGCGACCGTTTGCACTACCTTGGACGATTTCTGCCCTATGGCCACGTATATGCAGGTGAGATCGCCACCCTTCTGGTTGATAATGGTATCGATGGCGATTGCGGTCTTGCCTGTGGAGCGGTCGCCGATGATTAGCTCACGCTGTCCTCTGCCAATGGGGATCATGCTGTCAATGGCCTTAATGCCGGTTTGCACTGGCGTATTCACTGACGTTCGAGTGACTACATTGGGTGCTATCCGTTCTACAGGGAGGGTTCTCTGGAAGTTGATCGGCCCTTTGCCGTCGATGGGCTGGCCCAACGGGTTCACTACGCGACCGATGAGTCCATCACCTACCGGTACCTCAACGATTCGGCCCGTGCATCTTACCTCATCGCCCTCTTTGATCTCAGAGTATTCGCCTAGCAAGATAGCGCCCACACTGTCTTCTTCGAGGTTGAGCGCTAGACCTATTACTTCGTGCGGGAATTCGAGCAATTCGTTGTACTTTACTCCTGCGAGTCCGTGAATATGTGCGATACCGTCGCCGACCTCAATCACAGTCCCCACATCAACCTCGGTCACCGTGGTGCCGAACTGCTCAATTTGTTGCTTGATAACGTAAGCGATATCCTGAGCTCGTGCCATGGGTCTTACTCCTTTTATCGTGTTTTGCTGAGCTCCGCTCCTATGCTGCTTCGACTAATTTCTTCCTGAGGGCCTTGAGCCTCGCTCTGGTGCTGCCATCTATCAGTTTGTCGCCAATCCTGGCAACGAAACCGCCTATGATGGCAGGATCGATTTCCGTGACGAGTGATACCCGTTTGCCGGTCATCACGGCCAAATGCTCAGCCAGCCTTTCCTTATCCGTATCATCAAGGGCTACAGCAGTGACCACCCTGGCATGCTCCAAACCCTCATGGCTATCGGCCATGCGATTATATTCAGCTACGATCCGGTCCAGTATACCGAGTACCTGCCTTGATACGATAAGGTAAGCTAAATTCAGGGCAAGCTGGTTCAGTCCTGGAAGACATTTACTGATGAGTTGAATCTTGTCATCAAGATGCACTTTAGGGTCTTCCAGAATCGCCGCCAACTGTGGGTCTCCCAAGGTGGCAGCGATGGTCTCCAGTTCAGATCGCCATCTTTCCACTTCATTGCTGTCCAGGGCGATTTGAAATACTGCCTGCGCGTATCGCTTGGCAGAACCTACTGTGGCCACTAGCCTTTCTCCTTCAAATCCGTGCTCTCTCTCAACGTTTCTTCGATAAGCTGCCGATGGGCTTCCTTATCCAGAGCCCTGTTGATCACCTTCTCCGCGGCCTGAATGGCTACTTCGACGAATTCCTTGCGCAGTTGGGCAATAGCCTCTTCGTTCTCAGCCTTGATTTCGCTCCGCGCTCTGGCAACTATGGCCTCCGCATCTTTTTTGGCTTGCTGTCGCGCTTCTTCTTTGAGCCGCTCGCCAATCTGCTCCGCCTGGGCTACGAGGTCCTGCCCCTGCTTGCGTGCTTCTGCAAGCTGCTCCTGTACCATCTGCTCGGTCTTGGTGGTTTCCTGCTTGATAAACTCGGCTTGATCCATGCTTTCCTTTATTCGCTGGGATCGTTCGTCAAGCATCTTCGTTATCGGCTTGTATCCGATAATAATGAGAAGTGCTAACAGAATGCCGAAGCTTACGAACTGCCCAAGCAGGCCGTGCCAGTTTATACCGAGTTCCCCCATCGCGTCACAGCCGCTGAGGATCAGCGACAGCGAGATAATGGCAAGGGCAAGACCGACAAGATACCTCATTGTGTAACTCCCTTTATGCGACTTAGGAGATAGCTGGCTATTTTGCAAATCCTCAAGTCAACTGGCCTACGTCAGTATAGTTGCTACCGGAAGAATTCTGACTATCCTGACCGCATCATGTGCATTTTTAGCCTTTAACCCATTAACGATGGTATGCCGTTATCTGGCGTTTCAGTGTCTTCTCCGCACCATCCGACTACAGCATGCCAAGGATGATGGCTACGATCAGGGCGTAGATGCCGATAGCTTCAGCAAAGGCGATAGCCAGAATCATGTTGGTCATGATCGGCCCTCTGGCCTCGGGATTTCTGCCCAGCGCCAGCATGGCTCCGTAACCCAGGATCCCTATACCAATCCCGGGTCCTATGGCACCCAGGCCCATAGCCAGTCCCGCACCTAGGTACTTGTAAGCTTCAGGATCCATTTGTCAACCTCCTTCAGAATTCTTAATCATGATCTGTTTCATGCGGGGTAACCGCCATGGTCGCGAATACCAGCGTTAATGCACAGAATATGAGCGCCTGGATAGCACCGAGGAGCGTTTCCAGCCCATAGAACGGCACGGCAATGACCCACGGGACGAGAAATGCCATCATCAGTAGCAATACCTCCCCTGCTGTCATGTTACCGAAGAGACGGAAGGTGAAGCTAATGATACGCACAAACTCGCTGAGCAGTTCAAGGATACCAAC
>Ga0114946_10000367_pt1 | contig 29478 bp, 29 predicted proteins | sample WalLakDeSediment_FD_88676 | JGI IMG/M metagenome (GOLD analysis project Ga0114946, IMG submission 88676) | Lake sediment microbial communities from Walker lake, Nevada to study Microbial Dark Matter (Phase II) - Walker Lake 11/02/13 Deep Sediment | ecosystem: Environmental > Aquatic >... | reverse complement strand
CGTTGGCCTGGAGGCGGGACTCGGGCCCCGTGTCCAGGTAGTTGAAGGCCACGTGGACTCCTGAGGCGGCGAACTCCAGGGCGATGGCTTTGCCGATCCCCCGGGAAGCTCCCGTGACCATGGCCACCTTACCCCTGAGGCTGGCGGCCATCCGGGCCGGAGCCGGCAGGGTCTCGGTCTCCATGGAGCCGAACAGATTCTGCACCATGGCTTCTTTGCCCCGTATCGGGGCCTGGGCCACCGGGTCGCCGGCTCCTTCGGGGCTGAATCCGGCGGAAGAATCCGATGTGTCGGACATGATGCCTCGGAGTCCGGTTGGGACGCGTTCCGGGGAGTCCGGGAGGAGCGCTGGAACCCGTCTCGCCGATGTCACGGACAGGGTATCCCTCCAAAGGCCCTCTACGCAACGGATACGTGACGAAAGGAGGAACCGAGGATGGCACGCCGGGAGGGTACGCCTGGAGCACCCGGACCTTGCAGCTCGAGCGCTCAGGGTTGACCCCGGCAACCAGAAGAGTGCCCCGGGGTGCCGGTGCCGTCAGCCCCCGTCCCGGGCGCCCCAGCGCTCGGCGTGGTGCTTGATGGTGCGCCCCTCCACAAGAAAGACCACGTCTTCCGAGATGTTGGTGGACAGGTCCCCGATCCGTTCCAGCTGCTGGGCCACCCGGATGTATTCCAGGGCCGGGACGATCCGCATGGGCTCCTTCCCCATGATGCCCACCAGGATCTCGTGGACAGCCCTCCTCATGTCGTCCACCCGATCATCCCGAATACAGACCTCCCGGGCAAGTTTGGAGTTCCGGGTGCCGAAGGCCACGAGGGAGTCCCTGAACATCCGCTGGGAGAGGACCGCCAGCTCCGCCAGCTGGGGGATCTCCGGGAGGGGGCGGTGGGGAGCGAGGCGCCTGGCCGCCTTGGCGATGTTGTGGGCGTGATCTCCCACCCGCTCGATGTGGTTGGAGATCTTCAAGATGGTGAAGATCCTCCGGAGATCCGACGCCATGGGCTGGTGGAGAGCAATGAGCTCCACGACCCTCTCGTCCACCTCCACCTCCAGGGCGTCGATGCGTTTGTCGCCCTCCTTCACCTGGTCCGCCACATGGGCATCACGATTCAGGAAAGCCTCAACGGAGCGGGCCGCCGTGTCCTCGGCCAGACCCGCCATCTCCATGAGGCGAGCCTGAAGGAGATCCAACTCCGCGTGGAACCGACGTTTCGCCGGGGCCGCAGTCATCCGAACCGTCCGGTCACGTACGTCTCGGTCCTCTCCTCCCGAGGCTTGGTGAAGATCCGATCCGTGGGGCCGTACTCCACCAACTCGCCCCCGTGGAGGAATGCCGTGTAGTCCGAGATCCGGGCCGCCTGCTGGAGGTTGTGGGTAACGATGACGATGGTGTAGTCCTCCTTCAAGGCGTAAATGAGCTCCTCGATCTTCTGGGAGGCCCGTGGATCCAACTCCGAGACGGGCTCGTCCATGAGGAGCACTTCAGGGCCGGCGGCCAGGGCCCGGGCAATGCAGAGACGCTGCTTCTGCCCGGCGGAAAGTCTCCCGGCCGGCTCCGCCAGCCGGTCGCTCACCTCGTCCCAGAGAGCGGCGCGCTTCAAGGACTCTTCCACCAGCCGGTTCAGGTCACCCGAGAACCCGTTGACCCGGGGCCCGAAAGCCACGTTCTCGAAGATGGACTTCGGGAACGGGTTGGGGTTCTGGAAGACCATCCCGATCCGCTGGCGGACTCGGGCCGGATCCACCTCCGGGTGGTACAGGTCCTGCCCGTTGAAGAGGACTTGACCCGTTACCCGGGCGTCGGGGACAAGGTCGTTCATCCGGTTGAAGCACCTCAGGAGGGAGGTCTTTCCGCACCCGGACGATCCCACCAGGGCCACCACCCGGCTCGCCGGGATCGCCAGGGAGACGTCGCGCACGACCTCTCGCACGCCGAAGGCCACGGAGACGTTCCGTGCCTCCAGGGCCGGTGCCCTCTCCCCCAGTTCGATCCCGTAGACGGTGGCCATGCTCCTCCTCACCCCTCGAGCCGCGACCGACTGCGGATCACGAAGGCGGCGGCGTTCATGCTCAGGACAAGGACCAGGAGCACCACGATGGCTGCAGCCGCCAACCCCTTGAACTCCTCCTGAGGCCGGGACACCCAGTGGAAGACCTGCATGGGAAGGGCAGTGAATGGATCGCCCAGGCTCTCGGGGGTGAAGGCGATGAAGCTCATGGCTCCAATCATGATGAGGGGCGCCGTCTCTCCCACGGCCCGGGACACAGCCAGAATGGCGCCGGACACGATTCCCGGAAGGGCCAGGGGAAGGACCTGATGGCGAACCACCTGCCAGCGGCTGGCCCCCAGGGCGTATGCACCTTCTCGGACCCCATGAGGTACTGCCCGGATGGCCTCCTGGGCTGCCAGGATGATGATGGGCATGATGAGAAGGGAAAGAGTGAGGGCTCCCGAGATAAGGCTCCCCCCCAGGCCCAGGGTCCGGACGAAGAGGGCCAGGCCCAGGATCCCGTAGACGATGGACGGGACTCCGGCCAGGTTCGCGATGTTCGCCCGGACGGCCCGGGTAGCCCAGTTCCTGGGTGCGTACTCCTCCAGGTATATGGCGGCGCCCACCGAAACCGGGACGGCCATGAGGGTGGTGAGGCCGAGGAGCCAGAGCGTGCCCATGAGGGGAGCTCGGATCCCAGCCCGCTCCGGGAACCGGGAAGCGTAGTTCGTGAAGAAGTGCCCCGAGAGGTGGCGGGCCCCGTCCAGGAGGATGTCTCCCAGTATCACGGCCAGGACCAGGACGCCAAAGAGGGCAGCGAAGAGGGTGACGACCTCGAAAACCCGGGACCGGGCGAGCCGCCGCCTGCTCCCGGCCCCCCATTCCAGGCCGCTTCCGCCCCCCCCGGCCCCTTCCCTCTTCACGGGATCACCTCTCGGAACCGGTTCCGGACCCAATGGCCCAGGACGTTCATCACCAGGGTGAGTAGGAAGAGGGTCATGCCCACGGCGAAGAGGGTGCGGTACTCCAGGGTACCGGCGGCAGGGCTACCCATTCCCACCTGGGCGATGTAGGCCGTCATGGTCTGGACCGCGTCCAGGGGGTTGAGGGTGAGGTTGGGGGAGTTTCCGGCGGCGATGGTCACGGCCATGGTTTCCCCCAAAGCCCGGGATATGGCCAGGAAGAAGGAAGCCAACACTCCCGAAAGGCCCGCCGGGACCACCACCTGAGTGGCCACCTCCATCTTCGTGGCACCCAGGGCGAAGGCCGCCTCCCGCAGGCCCCGGGGCACGGCCCGGAAGGCCTCCTCCGACAGGGACATGACGGTGGGGAGGATCATGATCCCCACCACGACCGAAGCGGAGGCGGCATTGAAGACCCCGATCCCGGGGAACAGGGCCCGGAGAGCCGGAGTCACCAGGGTGAGGGCCACGTAGCCGTAGACCACCGTCGGAATCCCCGCCAGCACCTCAAGGAGGGGCTTCAGGACGGCCCGGACCCCTGGCGTGGCGTACTCACTCAGGTAGATGGCCGAAAGCACCCCCAGGGGCAGGGCCAGGACGGAAGCCCCCAGGGCCACCAGGACGGATCCCGAAAGGAGGGGAAGGATGCCGAAGCTCTTCTCCTGGAAGAGGGGAGCCCAGCGGGTGCCGGTGAGAAACTCCCACAGCGACACCTGGCTGAAGAACCCCACCGTCTCCGAAGCGAGGACCAGGACGATGCCCACGGTCAGGAGGGCCGAGATGGCGGCACAGAGCCCCAGGACCCAGGCCACCAGGCGCTCCCGGTGCATCCGTGCCCCCGACCGGACCAGCCCGGCCGCAGGCAACGACCCCGCTCCCACCGACACCGGCATCTCAATCATGGCCAGCCTCGCCTTCAGCGGCGGCGGCGGCCCGCTCCAGCAGCCTCAGGTTATCCCTGTAGACGGGCTCCGGAAGGGTGAAGAGCCCCGAGGGTGGGATGAACTCCGGGGCATGGGTCATGAAGTAGTCCATGAAGGCCCGCGTCCCCGGCCGCTGGAGGGAGGCCCTATTGACATAGATGAAGAGCCTGCGGCTCAGGGGAGCGTACCTCCCCTCCCGGACGGTCTCGGCGCCCGGAAGTACGCACCCCTCGCCCCCGTCCACGCCCAGCAACTTCAGCCTTCCCGCATATTCTGCTACGTACGCGAAGCCGAAATAGCCCAACGAATTGCGGTCGCCCATGAGCCCCCGGACCAGGACGTTGTCGTCCTCGCTGGCATGGAAGTCGGCCCGGCTGGCGCCCATCTCCCCCACGATGGCCTCGGTGAAGAATTCGAAGGTGCCCGAGTCCGTGCCTGGGCCGTAGAGCTGGATGGGCACCGGCGGGAGCTCGGCACGAACGTCCCTCCAGGTCCGGACGGTGCTCCCCGGGCGCCAGATGCGGCGCAGTTCCTCCACGGTCAGGCAGTCCATGAAGGTGTTCTGAGGGTTCACGATCAACGAGAGCCCGTCCAGGGCCACCGGAAGCTCCAGGTACTCGATCCCGTTGGCGGCGCAGCGAGCATCTTCGGCCCCGGTGATGGGGCGGGAGGCTGTGGCCACGTCCGTAGCCCCGCGGCAGAAGCGCTCGAATCCGCCTCTGGTGCCCGATCGCCCCACCGCCACCACCACCCTTGGCGTGAGGAGTTGGAACTCCTCCGCCGCCGCCTCGGCGATGGGGTAGGTGCTGGAGGATCCGTCGATGGTCACCTGTCCTCTCAGGCCTTCACCGGATCCGGGCCCGCAGGCTGGAAGAAGGCCCAGGAGACCCAACACGGCGAGGCCAGCGGTCAGGCGTAGACTCTGCAACCCATGGGGGCGGAAGCCCCGTCCCGCATACTCAGGGGTCATCCCCATGGCTCCTCCCCTGCCTCCCCTTCCTCCCCCTCCGGGACCGCCGGGAGTGTGAACGTGACGCTGGTCCCCTTGCCCAGCTCACTCTCGGCCCAGACATCGCCCCCCATGACCTGCACCAGGTGCCGCACGATGGCCAGCCCCAGCCCGGTCCCTCCCTCGGATCGGGAACGGGCCGGATCCACGCGGTAGAACCGCTCGAAGATCCGATGCAGGGACGAGGTGGGAACTCCGATGCCCGTGTCCTGGACGGTTACCTCGGCCCGATGGCCCGACGTGCCGACCCGAACGGTGATCGCTCCCCCCGGACGTGTGTAGCGAACCGCATTGTCCAGGAGGTTCCTCAGGACCTGCTCCAATCCTGCCATGTCCGCCAGGACGACGGCATCCCCTTCGGTGGCAAACGTCAGTTCCCTCTCCCTGGCCCTCTCCTCAAACCCCTCCCAGACGTATTCCACCAGGGAGGCCATACCCACCTCCTCCTCCTTGGCCACCCAGGCCCCCGACTCGAACCGGGAGAGGTCCAGGAGATCGTCCACGAGCCGCTGGAGCCGAAGGGTGTTCGCACGGATGGAGGCCAGGAAGTGTCGCCTCAGCTCGTCCGGCAGGTCGTCCTCCATGAGAGTCTCGGCAAAACCCCTCATGGCCGTCAGGGGCGTCTTGAGCTCGTGGGAGGCATTGGCCACGAAATCCCTTCTGACCAGCTCCAGCCGGCGAATCTCCGTCACGTCCAGGAAGGCCACGACCGCCCCTCCGCCATCCACAAGCTGGGCCGAGACGATGAGACTCCGGTCCCCCAGGGTGATCTCCCTGGCGGAGAAGGGGCGGATCACCGCTCCCTCCAGGAGGGCACGAAGGGCGGGTTGCCTCACCAGGGTCCCGATGGGAGCGAAGCTCACGGGATCGGGAAAGTCCAGGAGGTCCACGGCGGCCTTGTTGGCCCTGAGCACCCGGGCGTCCTCCGTCAGGGCGATGACGGCTTCCCCCATACAGTCGATGAGGGCCTGCATCTCGTCCCTCTCTCCCTCCAGTGCTCGGTAACGGACCCGGAGCTCGTCCGCCAGGCGGTTGAACGCGTCGGCCAGCTCGTCCACCTCCCGGATGCGGATGGTTCGGGGGACCCGCCGGGAGAAGTTCCCGGCGGCAAGCCCCCTGGCCCGCCTGGACAGGGTGTGGAGGGGGCGAAGGACCGCGCCTCCCAGGAGCATCGTGAGGAGGGCAGCCAGGAGGGCGGCTGGAAGTGCCAGAGCCATGGAGTGGAGAATCCGGCTCCGGACCGCCTGCTGGACCCCGTCCAAGGGAGCGGCCACCTGGAGCAGGAGGGGCCGGCCGGCCAGTGTCGTCGGGACCGCGGCGAAGAGACGAATCTCCACTTCTCCCGAGCCCCGGCGCCTGGCGAACCCCAGGTCACCCGACAGGGCCGCCTCCAACTCCGACTCCGGTATGGGCACCGTGATCCCCCTCAACTGAAACGGGAGGTCGCTTGACGCCCCCACCACCCGGCCCTGTCTGTCGAGGAAGGTGACGGGCCAGCCCAGGAGGCGGGAAAGGGCCAGGGCCACGGAGTCCGGATCCTCCTCTCCCGACCCCTCCACCATGAGGGGAGCCAGGGCCAGGCCCCGGGTGAGCTCCCGCTGGTGGCCCGCAAGGAGCTCTTGCCTGAGAGCACGGGCCATGAGCACGGTCTGCCCCACCACCAGGAAGGCCACCACAGCCAGGAGGGAACCCAGCAGAGGAAGACGAAGGGGGATCTTCAGATCTCGTCCTCCGGGAGGCGAAGCCGATACCCGAAGCCTCGCACCGTCTCGATCCAATCGCCCACCCGCCCCACTTTCGCCCGGAGGCGCCGCACGTGCATGTCCACCGTACGGGTCTGGATTCGGTCCGCGATGTGGGATTCCACGCTCCAAGCCCGTTCCAGGAGCTGCTGGCGGCTCTGGGTCCTCCCCTTGCGCTCCATCAAGGATTGAAGGAGGCGGAATTCCGTGGGTGTCAGGTGGAGCTCCTCCCCGTCCAGAAGAACCTGGTGGGAGCTCACGTCCACGGAGAGGGGGCCAGCTCGGAGCACCCGCCCTCCGGACTCTTGGGCCGGCTCGTGGATGCGACGAAGGATGGCGTGGACCCTCAGCACCAGCTCCCGGGGACTGAACGGCTTGGTGAGGTAATCGTCGGCCCCCAACTCGAACCCCGAGATTCGGTCCTCCTGCTCTCTCCGGGCAGTCAGGACCAGGATGGGAACGGCCTTGGTGGCAGCTTCCTTCCGGAGAGTCCTGAGAACCTCGTCTCCCGAGAGGCCCGGAAGCATGCGGTCCAGGACCACCAGGTCCGGGATCTCACGGCTCACCGCCGACAGTGCGTCGATGCCCGTGGCTGCCGTCTCCACGCGGAAGCCCTCACGGGTGAGCTGGTAGGCGATGAGGGCTGCGATGTCCGGCTCGTCTTCCACCACCAGGACGCGCCATGCGGTCTGATGGGGGATGGGGGTCTTCGCGGCGGTGCTGGTCACGGTCTCGACCTCCCGGCATGATCCCCCCTCCGGGGGATCGTTACTGGTCTCCGTTACAAATGGGGGGCTCGCCGACGAAAACCGCAACCAGGGGGCCGCCCGAAGAAGAGGGAACCCCCCGAGGCAGAAGCGCATCCGGTCTCGCCCCTCGAAGGAAGAATGGCTGGCAAGAGTAACGATGGGGGCCGAGTAGAGTAACGGACATGAGCATTGTCCGTAACATCTTCGTCACAGACCAGAATGGGTTCACCGAGCCGCTGCCGTCCCGTCACTTACTGGCAGCGGGTGAATCCGCCGGCGGGAAGATCCGGATTTGGGCAATCCGGCGGTGGGTCTCTTGCGCCGGGCGATCGGGCCATGAGGCCATCCGCCGGCGGGAACATCCGGTACCGCGCAATCCGGCGGTACAAAAACTGGGAAACGTGGGTTCGGAAATCTTACAACGCAGGATTCCCTACCCCTATGGTGCAGAAACCCACAAGAGTCGCACGGGGTGGATGGACGCTTCCAAACTTGTGTTCCATAGGGGTGAAGAAAGTGGATAACAGCCTTTCTTCAGGCCACCCACGGAAGTTTGTATACCCCATGAAACCCGCAAGCACCAGTGGCTGGTGCGCCGTTGGCCGAAGCACCGACCTCCACAGCACCAACCGCCAGAGCTGCCTAGCCGCTTGGCGGCGGGTAGTTCATGTATCGCCGCTCATCCGGGCCTGGAAGAGGACCACGGAATGGTCCGCCACACTGAGCGTCCCCTGAATTCCCCGGACGGTGGCGTCGCCCCCGATGAGGGACTCTCGCAGGACCGAGTCCTCGATGACGGCCCCCCGGCCCACGATGCAATCCCGAAGGGTGGAGCCCACGATCCGGGCGCCCCGCTCCACCGTGACGTTGGGTCCCAGGATGCAGTCCTTCAGGAAGACCTTTTCCTCGATTCGCACGAGCTCCCCGAGGCTCGTCGATTCGATGGTGGCCCCGGACGACACCAGCCCCCGGGTTGTGGCCAGGAGATGCTGGTTGGTCTCCAGGAGGGTTTCAGGCTTGCCGCAATCGTACCACCCCTCCACCGGTGCCGTGAGGATCCTGGAACCGTGGTCCACCATGTACTGGAAGGCGTCGGTGAGGTAGTACTCCCCGGAGGGTCCCGGCGGGCTCGCCAGCACGTGATCGATCCCCTGGAAGAGGAGGCCGTGGTCCCGGATGTAGTAGAGCCCGATGTTGGCCAGCTTGGAGATGGGATCCTTCGGCTTCTCCACGATCCGGGTCATGGCCGACTCGTCGTCCGTGACGATGACCCCGAAGCGCTGGTAGTCCTCCACCTCCTTGGCCCAGATGACCCCCGACCACTCGGGACCAAGGCGCCGGGGGAGGTCCAGGTCCGCGTCGAAGAGGGTGTCCACGAACACGATGAGGAGCTCTTCGTCGATGAAGGGTTGGGAGAGCTTCACGGCTCCCGCCGTGCCGTCCTGGACCTCCTGGACCACGTACCGGGCCCGGATCCCCGGATACTCCTGGGCCATGTACTCCTTGACGACGTCGCCCAGGTACCCGATGACGAAGACGATGTCGCGGACGCCCAACTCCTGGAGGTCGTCCAGGATGTAGCTCATGACCGGCCTGCCACCTACCCTCAGGAGGGGCTTGGGCGTGAGATAGGTGTGGGGACGGAGCCGGGTTCCCTTGCCGGCCAGCGGGATGACTGCCTTCATGATGGTTGCTCGTCTGGGAGGTCGAACGGAACTTGGTTGAATCCGTAAGCGCGTGCCGGGAGTATAGGGATTGGAGAGAGGCCTAGCAAACCGAGTCGCACTACGAACCGGGCCGCGCCACGGTCCGGACCGTACACCGGAGAGCTGCCGTCTGTATATTGTCTCCGTGCCTCCTCGGGACACACTTCGATCAAGGAGCGACACGACATGATCGGCACGACGATCACCCCGGGCACCACTCAGCGGGGAATCCTCCCGTTAGCCGCCTTCCTCCTCCTTGCGTCCTGCGCCCCGGCCATGGCTCAGGTGGATCCGCACCACTCCTCCCCTCCGCAGGAGGAGCGAGGCACCATCCAGGTGAACGGCCAATCCCGGATCCCGGTCCCGGCGGACCAGGTCGTCATCAGCTTCGCCGTAGAAACGGAAGCCTCCACGGCCCGGGAAGCCACGACGCAGAACGCCCAGAGGATGGACGCCGTCATTTCGGCCCTTCGCGGCGCCGGGATCCAGGGTCTCAAGATCGAAACCTTCGGATACGCGCTGCGCCCGGAGTACGAGATGTCCCGGGAAGTGGCCGGCACCCGGGTGATCGCCGGGTACCGGGCACAGAACAACATCCGGGTCACCGTCCCTGACGTCAACGCCGCCGGCGGTCTCCTGGACCGGGCCATCGATGCGGGGGCGAACCGGGTGTCGAGCCTCCAGTTCCAGGCCTCCGACACCCGAGAGGCCCGCCTCAGGGCCCTCCAGGAAGCCGTGGGCCATGCCCGCCAGGAAGCGGAAGCCATCGCTTCGGCCATGGGCGTGACCCTTGGCATCCCTCTCCAGGTCCAGGGAGGGGCCTCGGCTCCACCGCCATCGCCCGTGGCCGGGATCCAGATGGAGATGGCAGCCCGTGCTCCCACTCCCATCGAGGCGGGAGACCAGACCGTCTCGGCCAACGTGAGCATCACCTACCGCATCGTGGAGCGGAACCCTTGATCCCTTCCCGGCTCAGGGCCTTGTTTGTGGAGAACCGGGCCCAAACCCGTCCAGGACACCCGGATCCTTCTCTCGGAGGCCGGACCTACGCCATCCCCTTCTCCAGGGTGTGGGCCGGGGCAATGGAGTTGGCCTCGGGAGGTCTCAAGGGGTGGTCCGTGGTGGAAACCGACGATGTGCGGGGCGTCATCCTGGCGGAATCCACCACCAGGGTATTCCGCTTCGTGGACGACGTCCGCATCGAGGTGAGCCTGGACGAGAATGGCCAGACAAGGGTGGACATGGCCTCGGCCTCCAGGGTTGGGCAAGGGGACCTGGGCCAGAACGCCCGCCGGATCAGGAAGTTCTTCCGGGCCCTGGACCGGAAGGTGGGCGCCGGGCCCGGAACCATCCTGGACCCGACCCTCTCCATCTTCCGCCATGCCCTCCTCACTGCGGTGGTGCTGGTCGCCGCGTGTGCACCGGCCAGCCAGGTTCCACCGGAATCAGAGGAGGCAAGTGCGATTCCCCTGGCGGCAGACCCGGACTTCCAGAGCCGGAGCTATGAAAGGCACCTGGTATTCCTTGGGAGCCGGGGCGACTCCTCGATCCTTGTCCCCTGGGCCTTCTCCGCCCGGACCAAGCCCGGGGGAGTGGACCGGGAGATTCGAGGATGGCTGTTCCGGGGGGACAGCTGGGATTCCGTCTTCAGGGAGCGGTGGGAAAGCCCTCCCAGCAGGGTTCCCTGGAGGATCCTGCCAAGGGGTCCCGTCCGTCTCATCATAGGCCATCAGGACGCCCTGGAGGCGATCCTCTACCAAGGGGGAGCCAGGAGCGTGGAGGTGGCATCCGGTACTCTCCTGGTGGAGTGGTCCGGCCAGCGGGGCCAAAGCTTCCGGGTTCACGAAGCCACCGTCTTCCTTGCGGAGCTCACCCTGGACGGCATCCTCCTGGACATGAGCCGGGCCTGGGCCTCCGGTGACGCCCTCCACGGGGACTTCGCCTTTCTCGTCTCCGGAAGCTCTCTCCAGATGGCATGCGAGGACCTGGCCCCGGAGGACGGGGTGCAGGGTGGAGAGTTTTCCTGTTGGGCCCGCGTGCTCTTCGGTGACCGGCAGTGGCGGGGAGTTCGCTTCGCCTGGATGGAGGGCCGGGCCTTCGAGCCCGCTCGAAGGGATGTTCCGGTGGCCTGGGAGATTCGATCCCCGGACGGAACCCTGGGTGGCCGGTTGGCGTCGGCGTCCTTGTCCATGGAGGCCGGTGAGGGGGAGGGGCCCGTCCTCCCTGTGAGCGGCCTCTACCGGGTGACGGGCACCCTGCTCCTGGAAGGCCGGGAATTCCCCGTGGAGGGATTCCTCCGGCACAGGCAGCGCTGACCGTGTCCAACCAAATCGTGCAGGCCCTGCTCATGATCCTCTTTGGAGCCCTGGCCGGAGGCATCACCAACACGGTGGCCATCTGGATGCTCTTCCGCCCCTACGAGCCCCCAAAGCTCCTGGGGAGGACCCTCCACTTCTTCCAGGGAGCCATCCCCAAAAACCAGGACCGACTTGCCGCCGCCGTGGGGCGCACCGTGGGCACGCGCCTCCTCACGGAGGAGGACCTCACCAGGATCTTCGCCGACCGGGAATTCAGGGCCGCCTTCGACGAGCGGCTCTCCCTCTTCCTGGAAAACCTCCTGAAGAAGGAGCGGGGCTCCGTCCGGGAGATGCTCCCCCCGGCGGTCCTGGCAGAGGTGGACACCATCCTTGCGGATGCCGTCGGGCTGGGCATGGACCGGTTCCAGGAATACCTGGCCTCGGAGGCCTTCGAGAGATTCGTGGAAGAGCGGGCCAGGAGCATCCTGGAGGCGGTGGCCGACGAACCGGTGGCGGGGATCCTCACGCCCGCCCGGGAAGCGGCCCTCACGGAAATCATTGAGGAGTGGCTCGAAGGCGCCGTGGAGAGCGAGGGCTTCCAGGAGACGGTGGAGGACTACGTGGAGCGGGCCACCCAGAGCCTGCTCCAGCCCGGGAGAACCTTCGAGGAGGTGCTCCCCATGGGCCTGGTGGGATCCTTGGAGCGGGCGATCTCGTCCTACCTTCCCCTGGCCCTCCAGCGCCTGGGACGAGTCCTGGAGGACCCGGCTGCCCGGGCACGCTTTGAGAGAACCCTCCACGAGCTCTTCCACCGCTTCCTGCGGGACCTGAACTTCTACCAGAGGGTCGTGGCCCGGCTCATCGTCACGGAAGAGACCGTGGACCGGGTCCTGAACACCATCGAGCGGGAGGGGGCCGAGCGCCTCTCGGAGATGCTCAGGGAGAAGACGGTCCAGGATGCCATGGCCCGGGGCGTCAACGATGCCGTGGTGGACTTTCTCCGGAGACCGGTGACCACCGTCCTTGGCGACTCCAACGATCCCAACGTGCAGGAGGCCCAATCCACCCTGACGGGATGGGCCGTGGGGATGGCCCGGGACCCCGCCACCCGGGGGTTCCTGGTGGAGAAGGTCGAGGTGGCCCTCGACAAGGCTGGAGCCCGGACCTGGGGCGAGGTCCTGGAGAGGATGCCCCCCGAGACCCTCTCCCGCTGGCTCGTCTCGGCGGCCCGAAGTGAGGCGGCCCTGAGCCTGTTCCGGGGGTGGGCGGAGCGGCTGGTGGACGTGCTCCTGGACCGGCCCATCGGGACGCCGGCCCACTGGCTCCCCCCCGAGGCCCCCGAGAGGATCGAGCAGGCTATCGGAGACCCCCTCTGGGGATGGCTCCAGACACAGGTCCCGGACGTGGTCCAACGCATCAACGTGGCGCAGCGGGTGGAGGACAAGGTGCGAAGCTTCCCTACCCCCAGGATGGAAGAGCTTGTGAAGCGGGTCACGGACCGGGAATTGAAGCTCATCGTCCGCCTGGGGTATGTTCTAGGGGCATTCATCGGCTGCGTCTTGGTGCTGATGGACTGGCTTTGGACCTGAAGATCACTCCCCTCAACTACGGGGCTCATACCATGAGTCGAAACGTCAAGGTACGCGGGTGGAAGGATGCTCCAACCTTCCTGGCCATCCCAACCTTCCTGGCCATCCCGGCCCTACTGGCCGCGCTGGCCCTTGTGGCCTGCGCCGGACCGAAGGACATCCCCACTCCCCTGGAGACGGTGGACGGGGATGTCCTCACCTCCCACGACGACATGATGGCGTTCCTCACCGGTCTCCAGAACGAGACGGGAGCCTTCGCCATGGACACCATCGGAACGTCCGTGGAAGGTCGCAGCCTCGTGCTCCTGGATTTCACCGGGTCCCGTCTCTCTGGAGCGCCCGACGGTCCCAGGCTCAAGATGCTCATGTTCGCCCAGCAGCACGGGAATGAGCCTTCCGGAAAGGAAGCCGCCATGGCCCTGGCCCGGGACATCGCCACGGGCCGGTTCTCCGCCTTCCTGGAGTCGGTGGATTTCTACCTGATCCCCCAGGTGAACCCCGACGGTTCGGAGATGCGCCAGCGAGCCAACGCCGCAGGTTCTGACCTCAACCGGGACCACCTGACACTGTCGACCCCCGAGGTGGCGGCCCTTCACTCCGTCTTCAAGGAGCACATGCCGGAGGTCACCCTGGACATTCACGAGTACGGCCCCGCAGGGTCGGCCTGGGTCAGGGCCGGAATGCACAAGGACTTCGGCCAGCAAATCGACGGACTCACCAACCCCAACATGTCCATGGAGCTCCGGAGCTTCGTGTGGGATCGGGTCATCCCAAACCTGAGGGAGAGGCTCGCTCCCCAGGAGGTGTTCCTCAGGAGATACCTGGTGTCCGGGAGCCCCCACGAGCGATTCCGGTACAGCACCACCGCCCTGAACGACGGGCGTAACAGCATGGGGATCTATAACTCCCTGTCCTTCCTCATCGAGGGGCTGAACGGCCTCACCGTGGAAGAGGACATCCGGGAGCGCACTCGCCGGCAGCTGGAGACCATGAAGGCCTTCGCCCTCTTTTTCAGCGAGAACGCCGCCGAGGTGAAGGCCCTGGTGGACGCTGAGCGGGCCAGGTTATGGGGAGACGGAGCCTCTCCGGAGGTGGCGCTGGTTGCGGACTACGTCAAGGACCCGGCCCATCCCGGCGTCACCGTGGGCGTCATCAATCTCGAAACGGGCCTCCCGGAATCCAGGACGTTCGAGGAGTACTATCCCGTGGTGGAGACGACGCTCTCGGTCCCTCGGCCCCTGGGTTACGCCATCCCCCCCCACCTCACGGAGGTTCTGGAGGTCCTGGCGCGGCATGGGATCGCCCTGGGCACCGTGGAGGGTTCCCTGCCTGCGGAGGTGGAGACCTATCGCATCGAGAGGGTGGAAGCCTCCTGGAAGGAGGACAAGGAGTTCCTGGACGTGGGGGTGACGGTGCACCGCAGGGACCTCGTCCTGCCCCAGGGGACGGTGGTGGTCTGGAGCGACCAGTTGGCATCGAACCTTATCGCCGCCCTTCTGGAGCCCCAGTCCCAATGGGGCCTGGCCCAGCTCCCCGAGTTCGCTTCTCTGCTGGCGGTGAGCGCGGAATACCCCATTCTCCGCATCGTGGGGGCAGCGGACTGAGAGCCGCCGGATTGTGGGACGGCGGACTCCGGGACGGCGGACTTCGGGACGGCGGACTTCGGACGGCGGACTCCGGACGGCGGACTTCGGAGGGCGGACTCCGGGAGGGCGGCAGCGGCCGGGGTGGACGCCCGTGCGCCCGCCGCCCGGCTACTTCTTCTTGGACTCCGGCGAGTAGAGGTTGAACCTGCCGGTGGGGGCCCTCCGGCGTCGCAGGTGGGACGAACGCTCGTCGGTCTTCCGGAGCCATCCCAGGGGGGTGAAGTGGCGCTTGGCCCTCCTGGTGCTCCCCCGCCCCGAAAGAGCCCGGTCGATCTCCCGCGGGTCGGCCCGGTACTGGCCCGCAAGGCCCAGATAGATGCCCAGCCCCAGGGCCGCGATTCCTCCCAGAATCTTCAGGAACAGCACGGGGAATTCCTCACGCCCTTTGGAAGGCTTCCAGGATCAGCATACCCAGGCCAATGACCAGAATGATAGCCACGGCATTGGTCCCCACTCCTACTATCCCCACGACGGTCCAGAAGATCAGGTGGGTGAAGACGTAACCGCCGGGAAGCAAGTTGCCCATACGTGTCCTCGGGTCGTCAGCGTGTTCGGGCCGCCTCTTCAGAGACAGAGAAAATGTGATCCCTACCCATTCCCCACAACCCGCTTCGGGTCGGCCGGTGCATCGGGCGCCCCCTGTTCAGGGTCCTGGTGCTCTTCCTCCACCCTCTTCCGGGCCTCCGCCAGGTACCCCGGCTCCAGCCTCAGGAGCCCGGAGATCTTCCGCATGAGGTAGTCCTCCCGGCTGGCCAGCTCCCCGTCCGAGTAGACCAGCCCCCACATGGCCTCCGCCAGGACCATCTTCTGGCCCAGGGAGTAGTGCTCCGCCACCAGGTTCGTGAAGGTCCATAGATCCACGGCCTCCTGCCTCTGCTTCTCGGCCAGCTCCATGAGCTCGGCCGCCTGCTCCCCGTCCAGCCCGAACTGTCGGCGGATCGCTCCCTCCAGGTGGGCCCGCTCCTCGTCCGTGAACTCGTCGTCGGCATAGGCCAACTCCAGGAGAAGCGCGCATGCCGCCAGGCGGAGGTCGGGCGCCGGGATCCCGACCTCCGACCTGCCTGCCTCGGCAGCGCCCTTCATGAACAGATTCTTGATGGACTCCATCATTACCGGCGCTCCTCCCTCGTGCTGCCGATCCCAAAGACGCCCACTCTTCCACCGTCCGTATCGGCGGGCAAGGGGCACCAGAAGCTCCTGCACCATCTTCTCACCTGTTTCACTGCAAGTCCAGTTCCTCGACCCGTCTCACCCCGGCCCTCAAGGGTAGGATGATCGCCAATGCCGTAAGGGTTGTAGCCCCGGCTATTCCCAGTACGAGAGGGGTGGCCACAAGGTTACGAACCGGATCGCCCCTGAGACTGGCGGAAAGGAACGTGTAGACCGGCCACGCCTGGAGAACGATCACCCCGGCCACATAACTCACCGCCGTCATCATGAAGAGAAGCCCACCGAATGAAGTGGGGATCTCCGCGACATTGTCGGATTCGTAGTTGGGGAAAAGGGCGCCGAACCCCAGGGCCAGGGAGGTGATAGCGAAGGTCGCCATGACCATGGTCACTGTGGACAGGACGAAGATGAAGGGGGTCACCTCCAGGATCAGGTTCGTGATGACGATGAGAGGAAGAGACACCAGAAGGAGCGGAATGGTCCCAACCCAGTACTTGGCCCAGAAGAGAGTCCGCACATCGAGGGGGGCAGATCGGAGCAGCCACATCATACGCCCCTCGATGGACATGGCGGGGAACACGAACCGGGCCGCGATGGCCGCCACAACGAACCCCGCCAGTCCCAGGTTGAGGAAGGAGATGAGGTTGATGAGAAGGAAGGACACCTGCTCCCCCGTGTAAAGGGGGAGGATCTTGATGTTATAGACGTAGACCACCACCAGCACGACCAGGAGGATCAGCTGGGACCACTGAGTGGAGTCCCTGAAGAAGACCCGTACCTCCTTGGCCACCAGCTCCCTGGTCCGGGGCTTCGCAAACCCCAGGAGCCTCTCCACGAACCGGCTCCGGACCCGACCCTGCCGCAGATGCGAGCCCTCCTGGGCCCGGCTGAAGCCAAAGGGGTGGAACCTCTGGTGCAGCCACGCACCCATGACGAAGAAGGCCGCCGCCGTGGATAGGAGAAGGAGGAGGGGGAAGGGATCGAAATAGCCGTTCAGGTAGGACATGAGGGCACTTGCGGCCCATTCGTTGGGAAGCCACACCGAGGAGGGGGTCCGGAGCACGGCCATGAAGTCCACAAGGTCCCGGAATTCCTCGGGCCGCACCAGCCGCTCCGGGCGCAGGAACCGGAGGAGAGCCACGACCCCGGCAGCGGTGAAGAGCCCTACCAGGGCCAGGAGGTCCCGTGTCCGCCTGGCGGGAAACACGTTCACCAGCAGCAGCGTCAGGGCCGCTCCCGCCACCCCCGGGAGGACCAGGAAGGGGATCAGCACCCCCGCCACCAGGACATAGAACATGGGCCCGGCCCGATAGGTGAATCCGTACGCCAGGAAGAGGGGCACCGCCAGGAGGACCACCATCCAGGAGGAATTCACCATGGTCTCCACCAGCCGGGCACCGTAGACCTTGATCCGGTCCACGGGAGCCGCCATGAGGAGCTCCATGTCCTGGGAAAGGAAGAAGGTGGAGAGGGAAGTGATGACGTTGGATAGAAGGAGGATTCCCAGGAAGGTGAGAAAGGCAAGACCCAGGAGCTTACCCGCCAGAAGATCGCCGATTCCCTGGGTGTTCCTGAAATACAGGAGCATCCTCCAGATGATGATGAAGATGAGGGACCAGAAGAAGAGGCCCGCACCCCCCAGGACGATGCTCTTGAAGACACGTCCCTGGTCGGTCCGGGCTCGGTTCAGCCTTCCCTTGAGCTTGGGCCTGAGGAGCCAGAAGAGCCCAGGAGATCGAGCCGAGGAGTAGCTCACGAGCCCTCCGCCCCCTGGAGGTCCGGAGCCGGGACCAGAACCCACTTCATGGCTCCATCCCCTCCCCGAGCTCCGCAAGGATGTCCACCTGGTCATCTGCCCTGGTGACCTTCAGGAAGATCTCCTCCAGGTGGGCCTCCCCGGAGTCCGCCTGGGTCCGAAGCTCCTCCATGGTCCCCCGGGCGATGATGGAGCCCTCGTGGATGATGGCCAGGACGTCGCAGAGAACCTCCACCACCTCCAGGGTGTGGGAGGAGAGGAAGACGGTCCCCCCGTTGCCCACGTAGGTCCGGAAGAGGTCCTTCAAGATCCGGGCCGACCGGGGGTCCAGCCCCACCATGGGTTCGTCCACCACGATGAGCTCGGGCTGATGGAGCAGGGCCGAAGTGATGAGGAGCTTCTGCCGCATCCCGTGGGAGTAGCTCTCGATGAGCTCCTCCTGCCATTGGGAGAGGTTGAACAGGTCCAGGAACCGCCGGGCCCTCTCCTCCACCGCCTTCCCGTCCATCCCCCAGAGCCCCGCCACGAACCGGAGGAACTCCATGCCCGAGAGCTTCTCGTAGAGATAGGGCCGGTCCGGAATGTACCCGATGCGGGCCTTCGCCCGTTCCGGCTCCCGGGCCAGGTCGTCCTCCCCGATGAGGATCCGGCCTGAAGTGGGGAGGAGCACCCCCGCCATCATCCGGATGGTGGTGGTCTTGCCGGCCCCGTTGGGCCCCAGGAAGCCGAAGATCCGTCCCCGGGGAACAGCCAGGTCGATGCCGTTCACCGCGGTGAAGCTACCGTACCGCTTGGTGACGCCATCCAGCCTGGCCATGACCCCGTCCTTCCCCGGCCGGGCGGGGGTCAGGTCGGCTGAAAGGTGCTTTGTGCGGCTCCCGTCGGGAGAGCCGGGGCGTGCTCCAGACACTCAGTGTCCCTCCGCAGCGGCCGTCCCGGGCTGGACGACCTCGATCCTGAGGTTTCCGATGAGTCGGACAATCTCCACCTGCTGGGCCAACCCACCCACCACGAAGCGGAGGTGGGCGGCGCTGGCCGGGACCTGGCCCAGGGTGGGGTCCACGGCCACCCAGTCCCCGAGCCAGACCTCGGGCCAGGCATGATAGAAGAAGGCCCCGTCCACGTAGACCAACCCCACGGCGGTCCGGGCCGGGAGACCCAGGGCCCGGGCCAGGGCCACGAACAGGACCGTGTGCTCGTTGCAGTCCCCCCTTCCCGACTCCAGGACCTGAACGGCGCTGGGTACGGAAAAGGTGATCTCCTTCTCCAGCATCCGGTTCACCCCCGTGGCCAAACGCTCGGTGATCCTCTTCGGGTCCTTGTTTCCCCAGGGGCGCCAGCCGGCAAGCCCCTCGGCGGTGCGGATGATGCGAGGATCGTCGCTCTGGATGAGGGGCTCCGGCTGCAGGTAGTCCCTCAGATCCATGCGAGGATAGGGGAGGTCCCCGTAATCGGGGCGCAGGGCTGCCCAAGCCTCCCGCCGTACTACCAGGGTGTCCCCCGCCAGGCTCTGCCGGCCTCCCTCCAGCTGGAAGCCTGCCAGGTCCACGCCGGAAAGGACGAATCGAAGCTCGGGATGATTCTGGACCTCTCCCAGATCCACGTTGCTCCGGATGGCGGTGGAGAGGATGACGTCGTCCGCCACCACGGTGCCCCTGAGACCCCGGGCATCCTCCATGGCCTGCCGGGCCAGCTCATACTCCGTCTTCTCCATGGTAAAGCCAAGGGGGCTGGAGGCCTCGATCACACGCCCGTCCACGTCGATCCAGCTCTCCACCTGCACCCCGCCGAAGATCTCGACAATCCGCCAGGCGGGGATGGAACCGAAGCCGACCGGGGCCCACCGCCCGGTCCGAAGATCCAGCTCCGCGCTGTCCGCCACGAGGAGGGTGTCGTGCGCCACCACCCGGACGTCCACCGCCCGGGTGGAGAGGGTGGAGGGGTCGAAAACGGGAAAGCGAAGGCGCTCCCCGACCTTCAGGCCTCCTCCCATGGCCAAACGGATAGGCAGCACCGAGGCGAAGACGGGAGGCTGGGAGAGGCGGTAGCTCATGCTCTGGGGAGAGCCACCCGCCGCCAACTCCACCAGGAGGAGGGTGTCCCCCACCACCGATCCCGAAGCACCGTAGCGACCCGCATCCGAGTCCAGGGAGAAGGAGAACGTCCGCAGGACCAGGGACGGAGAAAGAGTGACCCGGGTCCGGACCAGGGCCGTACCCGTCTGCCCCAAGGCTAGCAGCTCCAGGGAGAGCATGTCGTCCAGGACGAACCCCTCCGGGATCGTGTCCAGGCGGGAGGTGGCCAATCCCACGGCCCGGTCGCCCATTCGGATGGTGTAGAAGTTGGTCCCGGGAGCCAGTGAGAGGGCGGCCTCCGCCAGCCTCGCCAGCTCGGGCTGGAAGTACTCTCGCCGGACGTGCCACCCTATGACGGCCAGCCACAGCAGGAGGATGCCTCCCGCCAGCAGCCGTCGAATCCCGAATACCATGGATCGGACGCCTCAGGCGTCCGAAGGCCGAGCCCTGCCCTGGGCCGGATCCAGCGCTCGCAGGAACACCTCTCGTTCGTAGGGGGTGGCTACCAGGATGACCACGTCCCGCAGACTGGCGGAGGTGGAAAGGTGATCCTCCAGCACGGGCATCATGACGGAGGCCGCCTCCTGGGGGTCCAGGTTCCCTGCCCCGGTCCCCAGCGGGGGGAGAGCCAGGCTCTCCAATCCCAGCTCCTGGACTCTCCGCAGGCCGTTCCGTAGAGCGGTCCTTACCGTCTCCGGGCCCACCGGCTCTTCCGGGGAGCGGAGGACCACATGGATCAGGAAGGGAACCTCCAGGTCACCCCCGGGAGTGATGACGGCGGCACCGACGGGAAGCTCCCCCATGGCCTGAAGACGGCGGGCCACCTCCTCCCCCGCCGCCAGCTCTACCTCCCGGGAAAAGGCCGTGTCGGCGGCCAGCTCCGATGTGACCGATCGCAGGATCGTCTCGGCTCCCGCCCCGGAAGGGCCGGAAAGGACCACCCGGATCATCGGGTCGTCAACTCCCTGGCCTTCCGATACATGGGGGCCGCCCGCTCCGGGAGCCCCTTCTTGTCGAAGAGGACCCCAAGGGTGTGGTAGGCCCGGGGGTTGCCCGGAGCCAGTTCGACAGCCCGGGAAAGGACTTCGATGGCCTCATCCACCCGCCCGAGGCGGTTCAGGGCTTCGCCCCGGTAGAAGAGAGCCGTCCCATGATCGGGATCCCGGACGCAGACCGCGGCGAGCTCCGTCTCGGCCTGCTGGTAGAGGCCCTTGCGGAAGTAGAGGATCCCGAGATTGGCGCGGATCTCATGGTTGGAGGGATCCAGGCGGTGTGCCGCCCGCAACGCCTCCTCCGCTTCGACGTACCGGCCCATGGCACCCAGGGCCGCGCCCAGATTCCCCAGCACCTCCCCATTCCTGGGGTTCAGCTGCCGTGCGATGCTCAGCTCCGCCACGGCCCCCTGGTGGTCCCCATTCTCGTCCAGCAGGATGCCAAGGTTGTTGCGGGCCCGTACGCTGTCGGGGTTTTCCTGGAGAAGCTCCCGGTAGAGTTCCTCGGCCTCCGCCCGTCGTCCTTCCCGGGCCCTTTCCTTGGCCCAAGACATCTTCTGCTCCCATGCCGTCAGGGGAATGGGCTCCGTGATGGTGTCCTCCCCCCTTGCCGGCTCAGGGAGAGCATGTTCCCCCCGAGCCGGATCCGGCCCACTCCGGCCTCCGGAAGCGGCTTTGGCAGCGGGTCCCCCGTCGGCTTTCTCGGCAGCTTCCTCTCCCGAACCTTCGGTATGCTCCGACCCGACTTCCCGGTTCTTCCCGGATTCGGCGTCCTCCCACGGCTCCGGCTCCCCTTCAAGGCGGGGATCCAAGGCCGGTGGCTGCGGCAGGCCTTCCTCGTCCCGGGCAGACGCAGGCACGGATCCGGACTCACCATCGGAGGCATCCGAAACGCCGAGACCGTCCTCGGCCTTGCCCGCCTGGCCCTCAGGCCCCTGAAGCCCGGCCTCAATCTCCGGTTCGGGCTCATCCCCCATGAACGCTCCGCTCACGGCATCGGCCAGGAGGTCCCCTTGCTCCTCCCGGCGGGTCCCTTCCTCCGGGACGGAACCCTTTACCCGCGTTCTCTTCCAATTACGGCTCATCAGGATCTATCAGCCTCGCCCACCTCCCCTGCGACCCAACGCAGGTAGGGATGATGGCCATGGGTCAATGGAATAGCCAGGAACTCCGGCACCTCGTAAGGGTGGAGCTCCACGATCCGCCTCTCGAGCTCCGGAAGTGCATCCTCGGTGGTCTTGAAGATGACGAGGGCCTCCGGGTCCTCATGAATCTCGCCCTTCCAACGATACACCGAGACCAGGCCGGGGATCACGTTTCCGCAAGCCGCCAACCGCTCCTCCACCACCGTCCGCGCCAGCTCCTTGCCCACCGCAGGATCGGGCACCGTCACCAGCACGACCCGAATCCGGGAGGCGAGCGGTCCTCCTCCGGCCTTCATCAGTCCTCCTCGGAAAAGACGCTCCGCTTCATGTTCGCCGGATCGTACAGCCGTTCGATGAGACGGCCGTAGCGCTCGTGTACCGCCCTCCTCTTCACCTTCTGGCTGGGGGTGAGGACGCCCCCCTCGATGCTGAACTCCTCCCGGATCAGGCCGATCTTCTTGGGCTTCTCATACGCGGCCAGGTCTCCGAGCCACTTGAAGACCTCGTGGCCCATGCGCTCCTGGACCCGGCGGTTCCGCAGGAGGTCCTTACGGTCCGTGAAGGTGATCCCGGCGCTGCGGGCCCAGGCCTCCAGCCGTTCGAAGGCCGGGGCGATGAGCAGGGAGGGGAAGTTGCGTCCCTCGCCCAGGAGGACCGCCTGGTCCACGAGAGGACTCTTGGTCAGGAGGCCTTCGATGGGCTGAGGGGCGATGTTCTTGCCCCCTGCCGTCACCAGGATGTCCTTCTTCCGATCCGTGATGCGAAGATGGCCCCTCTCGTCGATCTCCCCCACGTCTCCGGTGGCGAACCAGCCATCCGGCGAGAGAACCGCCGCCGTGTCCTCGGGCCGGCCGAAGTACCCCTGCATGACCTGAGGTCCCCGGACGAAGATCTCCCCGTCCTCGGCGATGCGGATTTCGGTGCCGGGAACCGGCGGTCCCACGGTACCCACCTGAAAGTCGTCGGGGGTGTTGGCGGTGAGGACGGGAGAGGTTTCCGTGAGACCGTACCCTTCCAGGATGAGGATCCCCGCCGAATAGAAGAACTTGTTGATCTCCGGAGCCAGTGGAGCCCCCCCGCTGATGAAGAACTCCAACCGCCCCCCCACGCTCTGATGGATCTTACTGAAGACCAGGCGGTGGGCCAACCGGTAGACGGCCCGGAGGGTCAGGGTGGGCTCCCGTCCAGCGAGCTTCTCATCCGCCCAGGCCTCTCCCACCTCACGGGCCCAGCGGACCAGGCGCCCCTTCACACCTTTTTGATCCAGGATCTTCTTGTAGATCTTCTCGTAGACCCGGGGCACCGAGACCACCTTGGTGGGCCGCACCAGGACGAGATCCTCGGCGATGGTCTTCAGGGATTGGGCATAGGCGACGGCGCACCCTTCCGAGAAGAAGAAGTAGTCGGCCGTGCGCTGAAGCACGTGGGAGAGGGGAAGGAAGCTCAGGGTGACGTCGGTGGAATACACCGGGATGACGGAGAGACAGGCGCGCAGATTCGTGTAGAGGTTGTTGTGGGTCAGGATCACACCCTTGGGGTCCCCGGTCGTGCCCGACGTGTAGAGGATCGTGGCCGTGTCCTGGGGGCTCACGGCCTCGGCCTGAGCCCGGAGGTTCTCCTCCCCGAGCTGGGTCAGAGCCCCCTCCCCCATGCGGAGGAATTCCTCCCAGGCCATGACTCCTTCCGGAAGATGCGGAACGGGATCGAAGACCACTACACGGAGCTCCTGGGGGCAGGACTCCTTCGCCGCAAGGGCCTTCTCCAACTGTTCCTCTGTGGAGGCGAAAACCATCCGGGCTCCCGAGTCCCTGAGGATGAACGCCACCTGGGAAGCGGTCAGCGTGGAGTAGATGGGCACGTCCGGGACACCGGCAAGAAGTGCTCCCCAGTCGGTCTGGGACCACTCCGCCCGATTCTCTGACAGCAGCGCCACCCGTTCGCCCGGACGAATGCCCAGGGCATGGAGCCCCGCAGCCACGGACATGGCTCGGAACTGCGTCTCCCGGTAGGAGATATTGACGAGGGCGCCATCCCGAATGCTCTGGTACGCCACCTTGTCGCCGAACCGGTCCACGGTCTCGACGAAGAGCCCTGTGAGGGTGCCCCCCGGCACAGGAGTTCGGTTGGCCAGGTAATCACGGGTCCCCATTCGCGCACTCCATCCGTCTCAGGAATCAGGCCGAGCCGTCCCGAGCCATGTCGGGCGGCCCCACACAGGACCAGGCGACCAGGAAAAGGGCCGAGGCGATCCTACACCCGGTGCACTTCGGTCACGAACTCGATGTCGGGGTGGAGGGAATGGAGAACGCTGCAGAACGTCTCCCGGGACAGGGTCACGGCCCGTTCCAGCTTGGCCTGGTGCTCCTCCCGGGGGCCCTCCACCCGGTAGACCATCCGAATCCGGGTATACCTCTTCGGATGAGTAGGCGCCCGCTCCCCCACCACCTCCGCCTCCAGGCCGGTCATGGGCACCCTCGAACGCTCCAGAATCACCTGGACGTCAATGGCCATGCACCCCGCCAGGGCCAGCAGGAGTGAATCCATGGGCCCGGGACCCTTCACCGACTTCCCGTCCAGGAGGATGGTCGGCCCCGATTCTCCGCCCCCGCTGTACTCCATGTCCGTGCCGCTCCAGCGGAGGGTGACCCGCTTAGACGGTGTCGGAATCCCTTGGGTCGTCATGGGTCTGACCGGTGAGCTGGGCCAGGGTGGATCTGGCGTGGTCGATATGCCGGCCCGCCGCCGACCCCGTGGGCGGGTTGGCCAGGAAGGCCTCCAGGTGGGGAATGGCTTCTGCGACCTGCCCGGAACGAATCAGCAGAAAGGCCAATCCATAGTGGGCCCCCGATGAACCGGGGTCCTTTTGAAGGACGTGACGGTAGGTCTTGGCAGCCTCGTCGGTCATGCCAATGCGGGTGTACGCGATAGCGATCTGCTGGAGCACCACCGGATCGCCGGGATGCTCCTTCAGGGCGAGGCGGAGGGAGGTCAGGGCCTCGTGGAACTTCCCGTCGGAGAGAAGCTCCATCCCTTCCTCGTAGTAATCGACCCCACCCTCTCTGCCTCCACCGCCAAACAACTTCTTCCATACGGACATGGACAACGGCCGCGGTTAGAGAAGCAATCCACCATTTCAAGGTAACGTAGGCGAGCCCTGGGAGCCTCGCAACGGAATCAAAGGCGAAGTTGAGGGTCCCTCCCGGGCGGCGGCAAGGATCCCGTCCTGCTCCAGAAGAACTGAAAGCCCCAAGGCACGGACCCGGGCCGTCATTTCCGGGCCGGCTCCCAGGATCACGAGACGGCTCAGGGGTGCCACCACCCGGCAACCCTCCTCCACGTCCATCTCTCCCACGTCCCCGCTCAGGACCACGCCCCGGAAGCTCCCCGAGTAAAAGGGAATCCGCCCCCTTCCCAGTACACGACTCACGCCTTCTTCTTCTTTGGCTTCGTGGAGTGCCGGGTTCATGACCACCACTTCCAGCTGCCCGATCAGCTCCGCCAAGGCTTTCCCGTGCCGGGCGGCGGGACCCTTCAGGAGAAGCATGCCCGGCCCTTCCGTGACGCCCAGGAGAGCGCCCAGCCGCAGGACCTCCTCCGCAGCCGGATCAGCGGCATGGCCGGTTCCTCCCTCCTCGTCGGCCGTGGCAGCCCCCTCGCCGAGGGAAGCAGTCCGCCTACCGAGGCCGGCGACCCTCCCCTCGCCGGCCACCTCAGCCCCCTCGCCGGCCACCTGCCGGGACCCAAGGGGTGTGCGGGGGGGCGGGCGCAGGTCGGCGAAGCCCTCCCGGACCGGATAGGCCTCACGGCAGTTGGGGCATCCCAGATCCCCCTCCAGAACCCGCCGGTCCCGGACCTCGTGGGCCAGAAGGACAAGTCCAAACTCGGGACCGCACCGGGGACAGGCGAGGCGATCCGTCAGGAGGATGTGCATGGTGCGTACTCGGCCCACTGGCTGGGGCTCTCCCAGACCCGGGCATAGAGGAGCCCCTGGGCAAGATGTTCCGGGAGCCGTTTCTTCATCTCGTCGAAAAAGTAGCGGGCTTGGTTCTCGGCGGTGCTTTCGATCTCCGTAAAGGGCGGGATGTCGTTCAGGTTCTGGTGATCGAGCCTGTCGGCCAGCTCCTTGAGGTGCCGCTTCAGGTCACCAAAGTCGTAAGCCATTCCGGACGGGGGAACATCGGCAGTGCGGAGGGCCACCTCCACCACGTAGCGATGGCCATGGAGGCGGGCACACTTCCCTTGGTAATCCCGAAGGAGGTGGGCCGAATCGTAATGGGCCTGAACAGCGATCGTGTACATTGGCTTCGTCCCCCCTTCCCGGGCTCCTCCTAGAGGAGCACTTGGCCGGCCGTGGAAAGGCGCAGGAATTCGTCACGGGTCTTCTGATCCCGCAGGAAGCTGCCACGCATGGCTGAGGTGATGGTCTTGGAGTTCTGCTTCTCAACCCCCCGCATCATCATGCAAAGATGATAGGCCTCCACGATCACACCCACGCCGAGGGGGTGGATGGTGTCCCAGACGGCCTGGGCCACCTGCTCCGTGAGCCGTTCCTGGACCTGGAACCGCCGGGAGAAGACATCCACCAACCGGGCCGCCTTGCTCAGGCCCATGATCTTACCATCCGGGATGTAGGCCACGTGGGCCTTCCCGAAGAAGGGAAGGAGATGGTGCTCGCACAGGGAGTAGAGCTCGATGTCCTTCACCAGAACCATGTTGTGATGCCTCTCCTCGAAGATTCCATCACCGATGGCGTCGGTCGGAGTCATGTGGTATCCATGGGTAAGAAACCGCATGGCCTTCTCCACTCGCTCCGGGGTCCGCTCCAGTCCTTCCCGGTCCGGGTTCGTGTCCAGCCGCCGGATCATCTCCCGAACCAGATCCTGAAAGGGAACCTCGGAAAGGTGGTTGATTGCGCTCGTCGAGTCCTCTGACATCGGCTCCCTCGGTGGATCGAGTGGTTGAAGCTCCCAAGCACAAGAGCCCGGGTACGGGCCCGGCAGACCCTTTTCGCGCCTCCGGGCCCAACCTTCGCGCCTCCGGGCCTAATCTCTGGACCGAAGCCGATAGACGCCACCCTTACACCGCCGGAACTGAAGGGATCCTTGGAGCGTGGGGAGCTGCGCTGCAGGGGATACCACAAAAAAGTGAGGCCGACATCCCTCAGGATGCCGGCCCCGGACACGCACCGGAAGGCAGTTTCTGAAGCCCGGGCATAACTGCTGGTGACTTCCCACCGGCTTTCGAAGTCCCCCGTGGGGGCAGGTCGTCGGCCGTCGGAGTCAGTCCCGGCTTCATCTTTGTTGGCTCAGTAACGAAGCCTTCCGATACGCTCCACAACCAATATAGGCAAGAAGGGTGTGATCCGTCCAGAAGTGCGCATTTCCATCCAGGCTCCAGACCGCGAATGGCTCAAGTCTCGGATCGAAAGCCCCGGAGAAGCCCGAGGTTCCGCCGGTCGTTCCCTACCGGGTCCGGCTCCTTCGGGGTCTCGAGGATCTTGGGGATGGCCCGGAAGCGCGGATCCTGGACGATCCGCCGGAAGGGCTCCGGACCGAGCGAACCCTGTCCCAGGTGCTCGTGCCGGTCCTTCCGGGACCCGAAGGGGTGCTTGGAGTCGTTGAGGTGGAAAAGCCGGAGGCGCTCGAGCCCCAGCACGTCCTGGAACGCCGCCCACACTCCCTCGAAGTCTCCCACCAGGTCATAGCCTGCGGAGTAGGCGTGGCAGGTGTCGAAACAGACACCGAGACGAGAATGGTGCTTCGCCGGTATCCGATCGAGGATGGCCGCCAGATCCTGGAAAGACCCTCCCACTGTGGTTCCTCCCCCCGCCGTCAGCTCCAAGAGGATCCGGGTGGTCCCACTCACCTCCTCCAGGGCCCGGGCAATACCGTCGGCATTCCGGGCTATGCCGCTGGGCCCATCCCCATCGGTGGCGTTGCCGGGATGGGTCACCAGGAAATCCAGACCCAGGGCCGACGAGCGAATCAACTCCCAGCGGAAGGCCTCGAAGGAACGCTCCCAGAGGAGGGGATCGGGAGTGGCCAGGTTGATGAGGTAGGAGTCGTGGGAACCGGCTACCCGGATCCCATGGGCCGCGGCCACCTCCCCGTACCGCCGCGCCTCGACGGGACCCAGGGAGGGCTCCGCCCATCGGTTGGGCTGCTTGGTGAAGAGCTGCAAACAGACGGACCCGATCTCCCTGGCCCGAGCCGGTGCGTTCCCGACTCCGCCGGCCGCGGATACGTGAGCGCCCAGCTCGTCCGGCTCCGATTCCATGGAGGAGTGAGCACCCTCCCTGCTTCGGCCTATCGTACTGGACACGGGAAGCTCCGGCGCGTCCCCTTTCGATTTCCTGGAAGCCATGGGGGAGCGAAGGTGGGAGGAGGGCTCCTGACCGTCAAGGCGCCGGACTCATCACTTTGTACCGGTGCGTGGAAACAAGATTCCTGGCACGCCTCCTCCGCCGGACCGCCGCATGAGCATAGTGAACGTCCCAAATGATTATATAACATAGACTTATGGGACTCCATGCCCTCGGAGGATCCTCCTTGGCCCCCGGGCATGCCTCTTGTGGTTCTCCCTTTCCGCCCACGCTGCCGCCGAGGACTGTGCCACCGGAACATCGGCTGTCAGGGCATCGCGCCACAGTGGACTTGGGTGCCCCGGGGCACCCCTCAACCCAGGACGCCGGAGACCACCATGAGGATCAGCACCGACGGGTTCATCGACCTTCGAGACCAACGTCGGGTTCGGACGCCAGGCTATTTCGAAGCCGAGATCGACCCTATGCCGGAGGCGGAAGCCCTGGCCTTTCTGCTCTCCCATAGCTTCCCGGGACATCGCCGCATCGTTCGTTCCTTCACCCAAAGGGAGCGGAGGAAGCTCAAGAGGGCATCCTGGGCAGACTCCGTGAACGAACGCATGAACCTCCTGGATCTGGTGTGGCGGGCAGTGACTCGTCCGGTTCCTCCTCCCCGGTCCTTGGATCATCCGGAATTGATCCAGGTGGTCCGGGTGGATGGGGAGTGGGCCTACCCCATCTACCTGGACGGAGGAGAGACCAGGGTACTGCCGACGGGGGGAACACCTCTCTCCGAGCTGAGGAAGAGCCTGGGAGCCCCCTTCCTTGATCTTGGGGGCCAGAAGGTCAGCGCCTGACACTGCCGAACGAGGCACCCGACCCCCATGCTGGCTCTAAAGACCGGGACCGTACAGCTCAGCGTTTGAAGCCGGAAGGTCAGGGTCAGGCCCCGTCCCCCTCCGTCATGGCCCGGACGTCCAGGGCAGCGTCGATTTCCTCCGGCGGGATGAGGCCCCGGCGGAGCACCACCTCCCGAACGCTGACCCCGTCCCGGGCCGCCTCCTTGGCCACCTCCGCCGCCCTGTCGTAGCCCACGAGGGGGTTCAGGGCCGTGGCGATGGAGGGGTTCTTCTCCAGTAGCTCCCTGCACCGTTCCTGATTGGCCTCAATCCCCACTACGCATTTCCTGGTGAACGCCCGGCAGCCGTTGGCCAGGAGAGCGACGGACTCCAGGAGCGACGCCGCCAGGACCGGCATCATGGTGTTCAGCTCCAGGTTCCCCCTGCTCCCGGCTACGGTGATGGTGGTGTGGTTTCCCATGACCCTGGCAGCCACCATCATGAGGGCCTCCGCCAGGACGGGGTTCACCTTTCCGGGCATGATGGAGCTTCCGGGCTGCACCGCCGGAAGCGTGATCTCGT
>Ga0114946_10000366_pt1 | contig 29479 bp, 23 predicted proteins | sample WalLakDeSediment_FD_88676 | JGI IMG/M metagenome (GOLD analysis project Ga0114946, IMG submission 88676) | Lake sediment microbial communities from Walker lake, Nevada to study Microbial Dark Matter (Phase II) - Walker Lake 11/02/13 Deep Sediment | ecosystem: Environmental > Aquatic >... | reverse complement strand
TGGTAGATGCCGGTTTTGAGCTGATCAATAAAGATGGGCTGAGAATACTTTGGAGCCCCGATGATAAAGAAATTACCGCCGCCATTGAATACGGTAAAGAAATCGGCAGCGCTTTGACTTAAACAATAAGTTCACAGTACGAAAGTGAAAAACAGCAAACCAGTGATTTAATAATGCCTTGCTATTAAAATAGATCATGGTTTTAAGGATTTGGGGCTTGGAGGCCGGGTGCAGCCGGGCTAAAGCCTATTCCATTCCAGTAAATGTCAAGCAAGGTGGATATCTGTTCCTCCCCTACTTCAACATTGTCTAATATAACCATACCGCCCATGACTACATAGTTAAGGGCGAGAAAAAGGCGTCCTGCCATCTCAACATCAATATCAGGCCGGACTTCTTTCAACTGAATACCTTCATCGATTAAAGAAGTGATGCCCTGAAGAAGTTCCTGACGCCTATCGAGGACCCAGGATTGCAGTTCCTGGAAACTTAAGGGCCGCTCATTAAAAAGAAGGTGCAGCCTTTTACGATTGTCTTTTATCAGCTCAAGGTGGGTTTTGACTATATCGTGCATGGTCTTTTTAACCGATGCCGATTCATTTAAATGCTGCCTGAATGATTGGAGATATGCTTCGGCACAATAAGAGAAACTTTCTTTAAAAAGGTCTTCCTTGCTGGGAAAGTATTCATACACGGTTCCCTTGCCGACTCCTGCCCGTTCGGCGATCTCGACTATGGTCACCTGGTAAAAATCTTTATCCAGAAACATCTCCACTGCCGCCAACAAGATCTGTTCTTTCTTTTTGCCTGTCTCCCTTTTCTGATAATTTACTACTTCCATTAGCATTTTCTCCTTTCTTTCAATACCATGCTACAAGAACCGGCTGTTTAGCTATTACTGAATTACAATCAGCAGTTCCTGCCCCGATGTCCCGAGCAGGATAAATAAAACCGCCGCCAATATGAGTACAATCACCATACGCAGGATAAGCATAAATAGCGGTTTGTTTTTACTTTTTAGACGGTTATGGTTGTTTATTTGCCCACGGGAGGGAATTGATATGCCTGCTCCGCCGCCTGCTGCCGCCAAAGATTCTGCCGCTTCTGCCTCTGCATACGTGTCTCTTTGTTCTGCCGTCTCCCGGGTCAGGACTTTGTAAATTGAGGGAATGGCCAGGAGCAGGAGAATAGTTCCCGTGATTTGGCCCCCTATGATTGTTATAGCCATCGGCGCCTGCAGTTGACTTCCTTCTCCGAGGCCTAAAGCCAGCGGAAGAAGTCCCAGCACAGTTGTAGCAGTGGTCATAAGGATCGGCCTCAAACGGGCAGCAGCCCCTTCAATAATTGCCTCCTGCAGGCCAAGGCCGTGCAGTCTTCTTTGCTGGTTAATGAAATCGACCATAATAATACCGTCATTGACAAGGATACCTGAGAGAACTACTACTCCGATCATGGCAGGAATACTGATGTTATTGCCGGTAATCATAAGGGCAATAACCGAACCGGTGTAGGCCAGCGGCAAAGTGCAGATAATGATAAACGGGTGAAGCAGCGACTCAAACTGGGCTGCCATGACCAGGTATACCAGCATGGCGGCCATAAAAAGTACCAGTTCCAGTTCTGAAAGTACATCTCCCATAAGGGTAAAGCTGCCTGCAGGTTTAATTTCATATCCATCCGGCAGAGCAATTACTTCCAGTTCTTCTAAAGCAAGGTTCGTAGCCGTGCCGAGGTCTAGATCACCATACTGCAGTTGGATCTGACCGACCACCATATGGTTTTCACGGGGTATACTTCGGGGCCCAAAACTTTCAGTCAAAGTGGCAATTTCATCCAGATACAGGAATTCACCGGCAGGCGTATAGAAACCGATGCGGCCAAGGTCTTCAATTGTCTTGATATCGCTTTTTTGATATCCGAGAATTATGCTCAGTATGCCTGCTTCGGTCTCAATCCGGCTGACCGGGATGCCCTCCAGCGCCTGACGCACTGATGTGGCCACCTGGACCTGGGTCACACCTTTTTGCAAAGCCTGGCTTTGATCAAGACGGATATGTATTTCGGGCCGGCTCTCTTCAAGCGAAGATTGAACATCGGTAAATTGCGGGTTTTCTGATAAAACTTGCACCGCCTGGCCGGTTATCGCAATAATCTTATCCAGATCGGGGCCACCCACCACCAGGTCAAGGCCGCTTTCAAGTCCGGCAGTATCTAGTACGGAATCCCGTGAAAAACTCAGATCTGCTTCTACCGGCAAAGCAACCATATCTCGCCTCACCTCTTCGATAATCCGATCGATATTCCCAATGTAATCTGAATCAATTTCCACGCTGAAGCTGGACTGGTTCGAGGACCCTCCCCCGACAAACATACTCATGAAACCGGATCCGCCAACCGTTGTCGAGTAAGAAACAATCTCGTCCCTGCTTTCCAGGATCTCTTCCACTTCAGTTGAGTAAGCATCACTGGCTGCCAGGGTGCTGCCAGGGGGAAGAGAAATATTAATCGAAAATGACGATTCATCTGTTGCCGGGAAAAGCTCCGTTCCCAATGTTGTATAACCGACGGCGCCCATCGCAACGAAAATAATGGCAAATATCAATACCCACCAGGGATGGCGTACAGCCATTTTAAGAAGGGTGCGGTAAGTGGGCAGGCTTGATGTGCTAAAGATCTCAGTCTGCCTTTCATGGTGACGTCTCAGTGAGCGTGAAGCTAAAAGGGGAATTACGGTCAGGGCGACTAAAAGTGAAGCAAGAATTGCACAGGCCACGGTCAAGGCAAATTCCCAGAAAATCTGGCCGGCCAGGCCGCTTAAAAATACTACAGGGAAAAAGACGCTGATTGTAGTCAGAGTAGACGCTGTTATGGCTCCTGCAACTTCCCGGGCGCCGTTTACAGCTGCTTCGGAAGGATCTTCACCCATCTGGTAACGCCGAAAAATATTTTCACTTACAACGATAGCGTTGTCGACTAACATACCCGCTGCCAGGGCCAACCCCCCCAGGGTCATCAGGTTAATAGTCAGGTTGGCAAAATAGAGAAGGGTAAAGGTAGCAATAATTGCTGCCGGGATACTCAAGCCAATGAACATAGTTGTGCGCCAGTTTCGCAGGAATAAAATCAACACTATAATAGCCAGAAGGGCGCCGCCGGCCAAAGCCCAGGCCAGGTCGGCCAGAGCCCGCTCAATCTCTTCAGCCTGATCTAAAACGGTGTTAAAGGATATCTGGGAGAAACCCCCTGCGCTTTCTTCAGAAAGCTGGTCAAGAACCTCCCTGATCTGACGGGCAACCAGTACTGTATTGGCATCGCCTTCTTTTTGAATAACCAGGCTGATACTGGGCTGCCGGTTAAAGCGTGTTATCGTTGTCGGGCTGTAAAGATCCTGTTCGATCTCTGCCAGCATACCCAGTGATACAGGATTTATCGGAAAATCTCCATCCAGCTCAAACCCGGCAAAATTGGAAGAGCCCGGGTTCATGGAACTTAGAATCATGGTGGTGGCCAAATCGCTAAGACTATCCTCCAGGCGGCGCGTAACATCGCTAACCCCCTTTGCAACCTCACTCTGCACGTTTGAAAGCCAGGCGCCATAATCAGGCAGTGAAACTATAGGTTCCCTGCGGATATTTTCCCAGTTTTCATGGAAAGCAACCAGCAGATAGTTGCTGCCGGACTGTGTAATCAGGGGGTTGCTTTCGGATAAAGCAGTAAGGTCCGCAGCATCAATAGCATGCCGGTCCATGCTTACCGGATCGATGGGGACTATAACCCGGTCACTGTCCCAAACAGCTTGTTCTATAATCCAAACATCCTCCAGACTGACAGCACTGTCATTTAGGCGGGACCGGCCCAAAGAAGTCAAAGAAAGATTCATGCGCAATTTTTCCGGTTCGTAACTTATATGGGGATTGACTGTGAAAAGAAGCAACCTGCTTTCAACTTCTTGATCATGCCGGGACAACCACTCTTCATTTAGCGGAATTAAAAGTTTTCCGGCAGAAACAACAGCTTTTTTAAAATCAAAAATATCGTCCCAGTATATTTCCCTCACCGGCACCTGGCTAAGGCCCCCACCGATGCCACCTGATAAAATATTACCCTGGCCGGCCAGCATCTGGTTTAAGTTGATATCAACCTCCTGCCCGACCATCTCTTCAAGGGCTTCCTGGTCGACCTGGAATCCGACAATCAGATCGGAAAGCATTTCAATCTCTGCATAGCGGCCCAGGAAGCGAATCCTCACCTGACGATCTTCAAGATCTATAATCCCGGCGGGCAAATCAACCAGGCTGGCCCGCAGCACGTTGGCAATCTGTTCAAATGATACTTCATATTCGGCCATGGTATCAGGTGAAGTGCGGACAAAAAGGTCTTGTTCCGCTCCACCCTGGACCTGTACGCTGGCAACACCGGGAATCGAATCAAGTCTAGGAGATGCTGTATCTTCAAGCCATTCGGTCAACTGAACCTTATTGTCGGTACCACTGGCCGAAACAACCATAATTGGCATCAGGGTCGGATCAAACTTGAGAATCATCGGCCGCTGGACTCCGTCGGGTAAGTCGAGCAAATCCATACGTACGTTAACATCTTCACGGACACTATTGACATCCATGCCCCAATCAAATTGCATGATCACAAGGGAGAGGTTTTCCTGGGAAAATGAATTTAGATTAGTCAGGCCGCTGACAGCCGATACCCCTTCTTCTACCGGCCTGGTAACCAGTTCAAGCGTTTCCTGGGGTGAACTGCCCGGAAAAACAGTTATCACCGCCAGCACCGGCGGCTGGATATCGGGCAGCAGGTCAAGCGGGCTCTGGTAAAGGCTGACCAAACCGATCAACAATATTAATAGCAATATTGTTCCGGTTGCCACAGGTCTTTTAACCGCTATTTTTGACAAACTCATTAATATTTGCCTCCGAGACAGTTACACTGACTGGCCGGCCGACCGGTCGGTCAGTTTAGGTTATATTATAGCATATCAGGTGTTTAATAAAAGACCGCAGAAAAAAGTTGTTTTATTCTGAAATCGCAGGTGGGATCAAGCTGCTGGGCAATTGGATGAATTTTTAGGCCACGACAGCAGCCTCCAGCTATTGTTTTATTTAGTGTTTCAGGCCATTTGGGGTCATCCGGGTAAACGTTTGTTAAAGAAAGGACCCTGGGTTTATCCCTTACTTTTTCAAGATAATCCAACCCCGAAACAAATTTAGTTACCCCTTTTTAACCAGCTTTCCGGCCAGGATGCCGAACAGCAGCACAGCAAGCCCCGCCAGGCTGAAGTAAATTGGTATTACTGCCGTACGGGCTGCGCTGAACTCTACGACGGAGATAACAATCTCCGGGCGGAGCAGGCCGCCTGCTTCCAAAGCAGCTGTGAGGGGCGCTAATAAAATCATCAGAACTAGCTGCAGGATCATGAAAAAACTTATTCCGGACGCAATTACAGCAGCACCGATCCATTTTGAAGCCCTTGCCACTCCGGCCAGCAGGTAATTAAATAATAAGAGCAGGATTAGAGCGGCGTACGTCAGGTAGGTGTATAATGAACGATACTGCCTTACCCTGATCAGTGAAGTCATCAGATCTCCCTTTTCCCCTTCTTCTGATAAAAGTTTCTTTACTGCAATCTGATCGGGCAGGAGCATCTCATCAACTACCATCTCCGTGAAACCTCCAATCTCCTGCGGGTCAAAACCGAGCATGGTCAGGAGCTGATCCGGCAATAGAGTCAAAGCTGTTTCAAGGTTGTATCTGACCTCCTCTTTCTTTTCACGTAAATCAATAACAGCCTGCACTGAGGGTTGGTCCCCTTTTACATACAGCAGCAGGTCATCGGTCATAAGGAGGATCTGCTCCTCCAGCCAATCCTCGTCAAAAACAATCATTAATGCATCAGCCACTACGATTGCCAGGCTTTCCGGAATCTGTTCCGAAATATCCTCGAACAGTCGATCATGCAGCAATTCTTGAAAGTAAGCGGTTAGATCGGTTTCTTCGAGCAAATCATGATAGTAATCGCTGTTGAGTACAGTAAGCTCGGCAGTTAAACCGGCCTGAAAAACCCAGCCGACAGGAATCAACAACAAAAAAAATATGATCAATAGAAACAATTTTATTCCCTTCATACAAACACCAACCTTGTCATCGAAGATAAATAAAGCTTCTTATAGAATTCATTCGTCCTTATTAAAAACAAGTTCCCCCTTAAAATATGTTTTCAGGACGCGCACCTTGTCTATGAGCAGAGGCTCGATGGTAAAGAGGTTTTGATCGAGTATAATTAAATCTGCATTTTTTCCTGTTTCGAGCGAGCCGGTAACATCATCCCTGAACAGGGCATATGCACTTCCGGCAGTAAAGCTTCTGATCATATCAGTTAGGGAACTGCGTTCCCCTTTGTTTAATAGTCCCCGTGGATCGTCTATATCTTCAATCGGATCAACTCCATAACTTTCTTCAGCAGTCAGATTACGGGTAACTCCGGCCCTGATCGCCTTTAACGGGTTAGGATCGGTAGTAACCGGATGGTCAGACGAAGAAACAACCACAACACCGGCACTCAAAAACGACTGAAGCGGGTACTCTCTTTCTGCGCGCTCGCCAAGCATATGATAGTCCACCGCTTCCCACCAGCCCGGTTCCTTGTAATGCCAGTAGGGCTGGATGGCGGCAATAACCTGCATTTTTCTGAATCGGCTGATATCCGAAGGTTCGACCAGCTGCAGATGGGTAATAGTGTTACGGTAATCCCGACCAGGAAGACGGTTTCGAACCTGCTCAAGAGCGTTAAGAACATACCTGGTCGAGGCATCGCCGATAGAATGTACATGAACCTGGAAACCGGCACTGTTAGCCAGGAGAAATGCTTCCTTAAGTTTATCCGGATCCCACAGAAATTCGCCGCAATAATCGCTTCCTTTCCCGGCTGCGGAACTGTATGGCTCGAGAAGATAAGCGGTCGCTCCCTCTACAACTCCGTCAGCAAAAAACTTGGCAGTGTTAACAGAGTGCAGGTCCGAACTGAATACGGCCCGCAGTTCTTGTATCTGATCAAACTGACTATTCAGATCTTTATCCGGATCTATGGTAACGGTTGAGGACACATAAAGCTTAAGATTTTCTTTTTCCTCCAATGAGCGGATAGCCTCCAGGGGAGGAGCAGAAGCCATGGAAACTGATAAAATCCCGGTATAACCCAGGCTATGCAGATACCGCTGAAATAACCGCATTGCCTCTTCAACCTGGCCGGTATCATATTTCTGCTCGGGAATAAGCCGCATCGCCGTTTCCTTAAGTGTGCCCCATAGTTCACCTGTAAGGGGATCTTTTTCAATAACCCCACCCCGGGGTGACGGGCTGCTCCCGGTTATACCGAAAAATTCGAAAGCCTTACTGTTTAACCAGGCCAGGTGGCAATCGGACGAATAAAGTACAATCGGTTTAGTTGAACAAATCCGGTCAAGATGCTCTTTTTTGGGCCCCCGGGATACTTCATCTTCTCGAAAAGCCCCGATTGAAAACCCTTCACCATAATATATTTCAAGTTCAGGATTTCCTCTTACATACCGCTCGACAGTTTCGATAATAGCCTCTTGACCGGGCGCTTCATAAAGGCTTATGTTGAAGAGATCGGTCAGGGCTCTGCCCGGGGCATGGATATGAGCATCGATAAAACCGGGCAGGATCATTTTACCTTCCAGGTCGATTAATTCTGCAGCGCCATCAAGGATTTTTTCCGCTTCTTTATTGCTGCCGGTAAAAACTATCTTCCCATCTTTTACTGCAAGGGCTTCAACTATATTATCACTGCTGTCAGCAGTGTAAATTACCCCGTTATAAAAAACCATATCGTTTTTTAAGCGGTGCTTATGATCCGGAGACACTGTCATTCCAGAATACCCCTCCCTGCTTCTGATATAATAAAGATCCAGGAACCGGAACTCTAACTCCTGTCTTTGATACATATATCCTATTATATTCTAACAGGGAGACGGCTAAAAGATGAACTTATTTAAACTGACAACTTTACCGGGAAATGAAGAGCTTGTTGAGCCTCTTATCCCGGACCGGGGTATTGCTATTGAAAGAATTGTTTCAACCGGACAGAAATCACCGGATGGTTTCTGGTATGAGCAGGAAAGAGATGAATGGGTAGCTTTACTGCAAGGCCAGGCAAAATTGGCCTGGAAAAGCGGAAAATCGTTACAGATGGCCAAGGGTGATTGGGTTTTGATTCCCGCCGGCGAACAACACCGCGTTGAATGGACTTCTCAGGATCCACCATGTATATGGCTTGCTGTGTATGGTAATATATGCTGACTCTTATCAAGCTGCTTTTTGCCTGGACCTGATTAAAGCGACCACATGATAAAGAGCTGCCCCGCAGTAAGCTGCTGCGGCAGGATAAAAGAATAAAAGCGCTATACTTCCTTTAATAAACAACTCTGCCAGAATAAAAAAAACAATCAGCACCTGCGACACAATAATCCGACTGGTCTGGAGCATAAACCCTCCCTGATAGTTATATGTCCGATCATCTTTGGACAAATAAATAACTACAGCTGCGGCTGTTATAAGCAGAAATGAAGCAAAAACCGCGCAGGGGTTTAAGTCCTGTAGCAAGGGCGGTTCTCCGGGCAAAAACATCAGCATTGCCCCGAACAGCACCATGGCTGCCAGGGCAAAATATACCTGGCTTCTATTAACCGGTTTTAGCAGGGCATCGAGAATAAAAACCACGGTGAGGATCGGCAAAGCCGTTATAATCCCATCATAATGGAGCACTCCTCCAAGGATAAGGATTATGGCAGAATCGATAGCAGTCGCCTGCATTCCGGATGTTCCGTTAAGGATCCTGCTGAAAAGCAGGATAAACAAAAGCGCAATAAATGCCGGGGAGCCGTATAACAGGGCAATAAGAAAAGTTACCGGCAGGGCAACAAATGCAGACCAATCGTTGGCTGGATCTATTTCCCGGCCTGACGCCCAATTCAAAAAAACAGCAAAACCTGCAGCAGCAGCAATATATGACGCGGAAATAAACGAAGTACCTATAATAAGCCTGTAAACCAAAACGGCTGCAAAAGAGATTAGAGATAAACCAACAATAATGCGGTTTGTTGGATAGCTTAAGTCAATAGGGATACCCAGGGTAAATTTTTTACTGATACCGCTCAATCCTTTCCAGCGGTCCATTTATCTTTTTATTCCCAAGACCAACTTATTGACGCCTGAAAGCGATCTCACCGCCAACCATAGTCAGATCCACTTTTAAATCTTTAATAACCTCCGGTTCTTTCGCAGTAATGTCCCCGGATAAGACTACCATATCGGCCAGCTTTCCAGCCGTTATACTGCCTTTAATATCTTCTTCGAAGCTGCAGTAAGCTGAACCCAAAGTATACATATGCAGGGTATCGGCCAGGCTTAATTTCTGATCGGGAAACCATCCGCCGGGCGGGTTGCCATTCATATCCTGCCTGGTCAGCGCAGCATTAATTGTAGCCAGCGGTTCGTAATTTTCTACCGGACAATCAGTGCCGCAGGCTGTAATTATGCCGCAATCGACAAAATCTTTCCAGCGGTATGTCCATGAAGCCCGTTCCATGCCGAGGTGCAGGTCAACAAGGGCATTGTCTGAGGGTATGAAAGACGGTTGAATGTCAGCGATAACACCCTGTGAACTGAAGCGTTCAAGAAGGTCCTGCCTGACCACCGAGGCATGAATAATCCTGAAACGGGGATCAGATCGCAAATAACGGCGATTGACATCCTCATATACACCAAGCACCATATCTATCGCCGCATCACCAATGGCGTGAGAGGCAACCTGCATCCCGTTTCTGTGAGCGAGTTCGACCAGTTTTTCCAGTTCATGCCGGGACAAAACCGCTATTCCACAATTATCGATGCTGTCATTATAGGGGGCCGAGAGCAGCGCTGTCCTGCCGCCAATCGAACCATCGGTTAACAGTTTTAAAGGGCCTATTTTAAAAAACTCGCTGCCCTGGCCGGTCTTGTAGCCAAGCTCAAGAAAAGACTTAAGCTCATCAACTGTCATTAACAACGGCTGCAGATTTATGCGCAGTCCTAAATTCCCTGAACTCTCAAGATCTTGATAAGCCTCGATAAGTTCCGGCAGCTTTTCACTGCCGAGAGCTGCCAGGTCATCAGTCTGCACCGAAGTTAAACCTGCGGCCAGGAAATCCCGTGCTGCCGATTTAATTAAACCCTTGAGCATATCTGTATCCGCTGGCGGGATTAAATTCATAACCAGCTGCATCGCCTTTTCTTTTAAAACCCCGGTTGGGGCTCCCTCTTCATCAGTTTCTACACTGCCTCCATCTAAAGTTGGCGGGTTTATAAGAATACCGGCTTTTCTTAGAGCGCTTGTATTAACCGAACAGATATGACAGCAGGTGCGCATGATCGAAAGTGGATTTTCAGGGGCGGCCCGGTCAAGAACACGTCGGTCCGGCATCCGTTTTTCTTTAAAAAGTCCGTGATCCCAACCCCAACCAAGGACCCATTGACCTTTTTCAACCTTGCCTTCGCTGATAAAGTTTTTAATTTCACTGACGACTTGCTCTATGCTTTTGCAGTGACGCAAATCGACCTTTGCCGCAGTAAGGGCATAACCGACTAAATGCAGATGGCTGTCATTGAACCCTGGAAGCAAAGACTTTCCACCCAGATCTATTAACTCTGTCCTGTCGCCTCCAAGTTCAAGGATCTCGTCATCGCTGCCAACAGCAAAAATTTTGTTTCCCTCTACAGCCACAGCTGTTGCTGAATCATTGTCACGGTCAACGGTTATAACCCGGCCATTGTGAAATATGAAATTCAAATACTTAGCTCCTTTCGACGCTTATGCGCCATATCATATTTACTAGATCATCTTAGAGTTCAAAAATCTCAGTATGTATCCTGGACGGAGGAACTTGCTGATTCTTTAAATCGGCAATAACCGCCTTGATCATCGGAGGCGGGCCACAGACATAAAAGTCTTTATTACTAAGGTTGCCCAGGTAATTGGCGATCATCTCTGCGCTTATAAAGCCCTTGGCACCAGGCCAGTCAGGCTGGTCGGACATAACCAGTATTGTTTTAAAACCATCCATTTCTTTCTCCATTTCCTGAAGTTCTTCCCTGAAGCAGAGACTACTCTCATCGCGATTTGCCCAGAAAAGGGTCACTTTGAGATCGAGCTTCTGATCGTAGATATAACGCAGCATACTCATAAAAGGGGTGATGCCTATCCCACCGGCGATAAAAACAAGTTCATCCCGCCTATAATTTAAGAAACTGAAAACACCGTAAGGAGCATCGATGACAGCCTGATCACCAACCCTGGTTTCCTTGATGGTCGAGGTAAAATCGCCAAGTTCTTTCGGGGTTATCGACAGATTCTCTCGGGTGGGGCTGTTTGAAATGGTAAAAGGATGCGGGGAAGAGCGCCGGCCGTTGCGCAAAAGCTGTATAATCATAAATTGTCCCGGCCGAAAACCAATCTTCTTTCCTTTAAAAAAGAGGCTCCAGATATCTTCGGCTTCCTGTTTAACCTCAACAACTTCATAGGGATTACTTCTAATGGTTATAATCCTAATGATACGATAGGCAATCAGAGCTGCGTAGAGAACAACCAGGACCAGCCAGAAATAAAAGAATGGTGAAGCGGCACTGATGGAATAGTGAAAGACGTGGATCAAAACGAAAGGAAACAGCAAGTAGTTGAACAGGTGAATATTGCGCCAGGCTTCATAGGCTAAACCTATTTTTTTGTGTAATGAAGCAAGCGCAGCTGTAACCGAAAAACCGAGCAGGGCCGCCGCCCCAACCCAGATAAAAGTTGATAGAAAAAGTTCTCCAAATTCAATTAAGCGGAAAAACAAAATCATGGCTGCATGCATCCAAACAAGGCCAAGGCCGGCCCGTCCGAAAAACCTGTGCCACTGGAACATCCGGTCCAAACCGAAGCCATCTTCAATTGCTTTAATCCGGGAAACAAAAACAAATTGCATAAATATTAACACCAACCCGGTTGCGGCAAAGAGCAGGCCAAAATGCCTCAGGTAATCCAGGCTGAGAGGCCCAAAGTCAATTGCTGAAGCCCAGATTACAACTGTCAGCACAAGTATAATGACAACGGCCATCAATACCAGACGCGCTTTCATTCAATCACCTCCGTATCTTATTTTATAAAATATACCCATACAATACAAACACTGCCTTGATAGACAGTTCTCTTATAAACCGTTGCCAAACAACTTTGTTTTGCTGTATAATACACTTATTAATGTTTAACGTGCATAGGAGCTCCTGATTAGTGATTATTCGCATATAGTTTAAAAATATATCGATTTGCTTCGTTTTTTGGTAGGCTTTGCCTTAAAAACAATAAGGAGAAAGCGACATTGCGAACAAAAAGAAATATGAAGAAATTTTCATTCATCTTAATAATGCTGGCCTTATGGTTCCTGCTGGTGCTGTATCCAAACCCCAGGCACCTGGCTGCCAGTGTCTACAGGTTGAAAAACCCACCATTAATGCCAATCCATGTTACTGAAATTGCCCGACAGCTGCAGGGTAATTCTCCAGATGAAATTCAGGCCTTTGTCTACAACCAACTGCCCTACCAGTACGACTGGGAAGTCTATAATATGCCCTGGTATTTTCCGACCCTTGACGAGGCGATGCAAAACGGCAAAGGCGACTGTAAAGCCCGCTATCTCCTTTTTGCTTCTTTAATGGAAGAACTTGATATGCCTTACTATAAAAATATCTCATTAACCCATATCTGGGTCGGCTATGAAGGCAAACAGGAAAGCACCCTGGAGAACATCAATGAATCGATGGTAGTTGTAGATGGGAATGGACAGGTCAGGCTGACTATGCCCCGTCCGGATTTGAGAAGATCCGGGCAAAGTTTTTATCGTGGATTCTGGGAAGTAATGCCCGCCAGTAAAAAATATCTTCTGGCAGCCGGCTTTCCTTTTACATTCGGCTTCTTTTTTCTATGTCAGCTAACATACCCCTTGCCCCCGACAAAAAAGAAATAAAAGCCGGCCCACTTACCGGTTTGCTATTATTCACTTCCAGAATACCGCATCTTACTTATCGATGGCCTGTTTGATTGACAGGGAGATACGGTTCCTTTCACGATCGATGGAAAGAATCTTTACCGGCACAACCGATTCAACTTCTAAAACCTCCAGCGGATGTTTAATATAACGCCCGGCAATTTCGGAGATATGGACAAGTCCGTCCTGGTGCACACCAATATCGATGAATGCACCAAAATCAACGATATTGCGCACGATACCCATCAGCACCATTCCCGGCTCCAAATCTGCCAACTCACAAATTGACTGCATAAATACCGGCCTGGGCAAATCCTCCCGGGGATCACGGCCGGGTTTACGGAATTCTTCAAGTATATCTCGTAATGTGGGCTCGCCTGCATCCAGCTGCTCTGCGAGGGCGGCAATCTCTTCTGAAGTCAGGTCGGGAACAAATTCAGCACGACCCAGGTTTTCCGGAACCAGGGCCAACACTTCCATAACCCGTCCGGCCAACTCATAAGATTCAGGGTGCACGGCACTTCTTTCAAGGTAATTATCACTTTCGGGCAGACGCAGGAACCCGGCACACTGTTTATATACTTTAGGCCCAAGCCCGCCTACTTTAAGCAATAGGTTGCGCGAATGGATAGAACCGTTTTCATTGCGGTAGGAAATAATGCGACCGGCAATGGCTGCATTTATTCCTGCTACATAAGCAAGCAGTGCCGCCGAAGCACTGTTCAGATCTACTCCAACGCTGTTAACACAGTCTTCCACAGCCCCGGTCAGGGCAGAGTCCAGTTCTTTCGAAGGCATATCATGCTGGTATTGGCCGACCCCGATTGCTTTTGGATCTATCTTAACCAGCTCAGCCAGGGGATCCTGAAGGCGGCGGGCGATTGAAACAGCGCTGCGTTCGGCCACATCCAGGCCGGGGAATTCTTTTTGTGCCTCTGTTGAGGCAGAATAGACGCTGGCCCCGGCTTCGTTGACAATGGTATATTCCACAGCCAGGTTGTTTCCTTTGATCAACCCGGCGATAAAAACTTCGCTTTCCCGCGATGCAGTGCCGTTTCCGACAGCAATACAGTCAATTTTATGTTTCTCAATGAGCTGCAAAACTTTTGCACCCGCACCCGCCAGATCATTGCGTGGCGCTGTAGGAAAGACAGCCGCAGTTTCAAGCAGTTCTCCTGTTTCAGATACACAGGCCAGTTTACACCCTGTGCGAAAACCGGGATCCCATCCCATTACACGGCGGTTGCGGATAGGGCGAACCAGAAGCCTTTTCTTCAGGTTTTCTTTAAAAACCACCAGGGCGCCTTCAACTGCTTTATCGAACAGGGACGCCCACACTTCTCTTTCGAGAGAGGGATGAATCAGGCGCTTGTAACCATCTGCAGATGCAGCTTTGATTAACTCTTTGCAGTCTTCTGCCAGCCCTGCTTTTAGATACTTTGCGGCGATTACAGCCTGTGTAACTTCATCAGGGAAGATTACTTTAAAGTCTAGCACTTCTTCCCTGACCCCGCGGTTGATTGCGAGGACGCGGTGTGCCTTGATTTTTGAAAGAGGCTCACTGTAACCGTCATAATCATCGTAAGTATTAACAGCATCACTATCCTTTTTGATCACCGCGACGTCACCCTTGCGATGATAAAGCCGGCGGAGGTTTTTACGCACGGTAGCATCATCAGATATTATTTCAGCAATAATATCTGAAACACCGCGGAAGACAGCTGTGCTGTCCGGCAGGTCTTTTTCCGGGTCGACATATTTCGCTGCCTCCGCTGCAGGAGCAACACTACCTTCCAGAATAACCAGGGCCAGGGGTTCAAGCCCTTTTTCACGGGCTTTGGAAGCCCGGGTTCGTTTCTTCGGCCGGTATGGACGATATAGATCATCCAGCTCAGTTACAGTAGCCGCTTTTGCTACCTGTTCCTGCAGTTCTTCGGTAAGTACCCCCTGGGCTTCTATCAGGCGCAGGACATCCCCGCGCCGCTGTTCAAGGTTGCGGTAATGGACCAGTTTTTCCTGCAGCAGGCGGACTTCTTCATCGCTCAGACCGCCGGTCATCTCTTTACGGTAGCGGGCAATAAATGGCACCGTATTCCCTTCGTCCAGCAGCTCCGCTGTCTGGGTGATCTTTTTAACTGGCAAGTTTAATTCTTTACTGAGACGATTATAAATTTGTTCCTGCATAATCTGCTCCGATCCCTGCTTTCCATAAGTATTCAAATCTACGAGTCTGTAAGAAGTATTATTATCCTTTCGGCCTTTGCAGGGGAATTCCTTCAAGGCATAACGGGCAGTTGCCTGCTTCGTAAGATTCAATTTCCATAGTCAATAGAGACTTCGAGGGCAATCCAAAATCAAGGCTGCCGGCAGTCCGGTCAACCAAAATCGAAACACCAATTACTTCGGCCCTGAGAAACTGCAGCAGATCTAAGACTTTTTGCACTGAACCACCTGTGGTGACAGCATCTTCAACGACCAGCACTTTTTCTCCCGGTTTAATTGAAAAACCTCGCCTGAGGATCATCTCACCCCCGGACCGTTCGGCAAACAAAGCTCTTGCCCCGAGCGAGCGGGCTGTTTCATAGGCCAGGATCACTCCTCCCATGGCCGGACCAATTACTATTTCGACTCCTTTATTCTGAAAAGGTTCGGCCATCCGACCGCAGATTTGCGCTGCGTGATCCGGATACTGCAACAGCTGGGAGCACTGCAGGAAACGGCCGCTGTGCCTGCCTGAAGTCAGTAAAAAATGGCCCTCCATTATAGCCCCGCTTTTCTTCAGCAGTTTAAAAATATTACCTTCATTCATAACCCTCTCCCATCTCAGCAAGAATTTTTTCGGCTGCCATGAGCGGATCTGCAGCCCTGGTAACAGGCCTGCCTACCACCAGGTAATCTCCCCCGGCCCGGATAACCTCGGCCGGGGTGCCTATGCGGGATTGGTCACCCCTGTCTTCGCCGATCGGCCTGACTCCCGGGGTAACCGTTATAAACTCTGGCGATACAGCTTTTTTAACTGCAGATATCTCCAGTGGGGAACAAACTACTCCATCTAAGCTGCACTCAAAGGCAAGTTTAGAAAGCAGGCGAACCCTTTCAGTAATACTATCTGAATAACCGGTTTCAGTTAGTTGGCGGCCGCTCATGCTGGTCAAAACGGTAACGGCGAGAAGCATCGGCTTCTTTTCCAGACCTGCAACCGCTCTACTGGCGGCTAACATCATATCCCTGCCTCCCGAAGCATGGAGGTTAAGCATCCATACACCGAGTTCTGCTGTCTCTCTTACTGCCGCTCCTGCAGTGTTAGGAATATCGTGAAACTTTAAATCGAGAAACACCCGGTAACGGGAAGCCAATTCGGACACCAGGGAAGGCCCCCCGACCATAAAGAGTTCCAGGCCGACTTTAAAGCTTACATCGAGCGGGCTGAGTACTTTTACAAGCATTAATGCCCGTTTGGGGTCGGGTAGATCAAGGGCTATGATCAAGCGCTCTGGATCAATGGCCATTTTGAATATCTCCTTTCCTGGCGACACCTTCAATTACTCCGAGGTCGGGAATATGGTTAGTAATCATGTACTGTTTCAAACCTTCCTGGATTTCAGCAGGGAGGCCGGGATTATAAAATAAACCTGTACCGACAGCCACGGCCCTGGCTCCAGCCATGATAAATTGAAGGGCATCTTCGACTGAAGTTATTCCGCCCATGCCGAGAAGGGGGATCTCAACTACATCCGCTGTTTGCCAGATCATCTTAAGGGCAACAGGCATAATTGCCGGGCCTGATAACCCGCCGAAAATATTTCCCAAAAGCGGTTTCCTGGCCTCGATGTCAATCAGCATCCCCGAGAGGGTATTGATCAGTGAAAGGGCATCAGCCCCGGCAGCTTCGGCAGCAAGGGCAATGGCCTTAATATCAATAACGTTGGGGGAAAGTTTAACCAGCAGGGGCAGAGTCGTCCTCTTTCTAACAGCACTGACCACGTCATATGTAATTTCGGGATCGGTGCAGAAAGCCATACCGTCTGCTTTTAGGTTAGGGCAGGAAATGTTCACTTCGATGCCATCCACCCCTTCGGCAGCGTTAAGGCCCTCTGCCACGGCAGCATATTCTTCGATTGTAGCGCCGACAATATTGACAATAAGGCGCGGCCCTGCACCCCTGATCAGGGGCAGATCATTCTCCAGGAAATGTTGCAATCCCGGATTCTGGAGGCCTATGGAGTTAAGCAGGCCGGAAGCAGTTTCGGCAAGGCGCGGGGGAGGATTCCCTTCCCATGGTTTAAGTGAAACTCCTTTGACTATAATTCCTCCCAGAGCATCGAGGTCAAGACGTTCACGGTATTCATGCCCGTAACCAAATGGGCCTGATGCGGCCAGGACAGGAGAGGTCAGATCAATACCACCGAGATTCACGCATAAATTGGGCTTAATCACTTAAAAACACCTCCTCTGCCGGGAATACCGGACCGTCACGGCAAACACGCTTGTATCCGCTGCCTGTTTTCACAACACAGCCGAGACAGGCGCCAATCCCACAGGCCATTCGCTCTTCCATCGAAAACCAGGTTGCAATATCGGCCTGAAGACGTAGCAAATTCACTGCCTCAAGCAATGGCCGCGGGCCGCAGGCAAATATAGCTTCGAAACCGGGGAGCAAGTCTGCAAGCACATCAACGGCTGTGCCCCTTTCTCCCCTGCTGCCGTCCTCGGTAGCTGTAACCAGGGTTAAACCGGGCAGATCAAGATCGGCGGGCGGGCAGACAAGCGAACCGGATGCCGGGGCTCCGTAAATTAATGTCCTTGGCTTTGTTGTCGACGCCGCCAGGAAAACCAACGGCGCTATGCCCATTCCACCTGCCACCAGTAAAGATTTCGGAGGCAAGGGGGGAAACCCTTTCCCTAAAGGGCCGAGTATCTTCAATACATCACCCGGAGCAATACGGGCCAGCAGTTCAGTACCCCGCCCCTTGATCGCAAAGAAGATTGAAAACTCGTCTCTTTGACGATCGACCCTGAAAATGCTGAAGGGACGAGGCAGCATGTGCCCGTGTTCCCGGGGCATGTAAATCATGACAAACTGGCCTGGTTTTGCTTCACGGGCTATGGAAGGGCCCTTTAAGGTCAGCCTGTAGTGCCCGGGGGCCACTTTTCGGTTATCGATCACCGAAAATTTTTCAGGCTTATGACTATTGCCCCTATTATCATTCAGTGAGCACACCTTCTTTCATTACAACCATCCCGCTGACAATGGTATAAACCGGTGCACCGGCAAGGCGACGGCCGGCAAAAGGCGTATTGCCCGATTTTGAATGCCATGCTTCAGGATTGACGGTTAAGCTTTGCGCAAGGTCTGCAATCGTTATATCGGCAGGGCTTCCGGGCCGCAGCGAGCCTCCGGCAATACCGAGGATAGTTGCAGGAGAGGTGCTCATTTTTTCAACAAGCAATGGCAAGGTCAGTTTCTTGATCCGTCCTGAAGTAAATTCATCGAGCATCAGCGGCAGTGTTATTTCCAGACCGGCTATACCGAAGGGTGCAAAATCGAATTCCACATCTTTATCATCAGCATGATGGGGGGCATGGTCAGAAGCGATAGCATCGATAGTTCCATCCAGCAAGCCCTCCCATAAAGACTGGCGGTCATGTTCTGATCTGAGCGGCGGGTTTACCTTCGTGTTCGTATGATATCCGGAATTCTTGACTGCCCGGTCGGTCAGCAAGAGATGGTGAGGGGTAACCTCGGCAGTTACTGCAAGCCCTTCCCCCTTGGCCCGGCGCAGAAGGTCAACCGAGCCTGCGGTTGAAACGTGGGCAATGTGCAGGCGGCCACCGGTCAGTTTAAGCAGCATCAGGTCCCGGGCCAGCATGGTTTCTTCAGCTGCTGAAGGTATCCCCCTCAAGCCGAGCACCGATGAAACCGGGCCTTCATGCATCATCCCTCCCGATGCAAGGTGAGAATCTTCTTCGTGGGCGATTACCAGGGTATCGATGCCTGAAGCATAGAGAAGGGCATTACGCATAATCGTGCCGTTAACCACCGGCTTGCCGTCATCAGAAAATCCCACTGCGCCGGCCTGTTTCATTCTACCAAGTTCGGCAAGCTCCTTACCCTCAAGTCCCTTGGTTAAAGCACCAAGTGGGTACACGCGCACTGCTGCCCTAGCTGCGCGATCATGAATATAGCCAATCACAGAAGGATCGTCACTAACCGGATCGGTATTGGCCATCGCCGCAACGGCAGTAAAACCGCCGGCAGCGGCCGCCCGGGCCCCGGAAAATATATCTTCTTTATATTCATAGCCGGGGTCACGCAGGTGAACATGCATGTCAATCAAGCCCGGCATTACAATTAAGCCGGCAGCATCGATAACCTCTGTTTCAGGGGAGGGTTTCAGGTTTTTCTCTACTGCCTGGATTTTGCCTTCACTTATTAAGATATCTGCCTGTCCATCAAACTTCCGGGAAGGATCAATGACCCTTCCTTCTTTTATTAAGAGTGGTTTCATTCTTCCTTTGTACCTCCCAGCAATAGATAGAGAAGCGCCATACGCACCGCCACACCTGAAGTCACCTGTTCCAGGATGATCGAGCGAGGCCCGTCAGCCAATTCCGAACTTATTTCAACTCCCCGATTCATGGGTCCGGGATGCATAATTAAAACATCTTCTTTCGCTCCTGAAATTCTTTGCGGTGTCAACCCGTATAGCTCTGAGTATTCGCGCAGGCTTGGGAAAAGGCCGCCTTCCTGGCGCTCTTTCTGCAGCCGCAGGGCCATAACTACATCGGCGTTTTCAACGGCTTCTTCAACATTGGGGAATGCTTTTACCCCGAAAGCTGTAAGATCCGGCGGCATAAGTGTCGGTGGACCGGCCACAACCACTTCAGCGCCCATCTTTTGCATCCCCCACAGATTGGATCGGGCAACCCGGCTATGGCGGATATCTCCGACTATAGCCACTTTCAACTCTTCGAGCCGCCCCTTTTTATCGAGGATTGTAAACATATCCAGCAAACCCTGGGTAGGGTGTTCGTGCATTCCATCCCCGGCATTGATAACTGAAGCTTCCACATTGTGGGCCAGATAATGTGAAGAACCTGATGCCGGATGCCTCATAATAACGCACTCAATACCCATAACTTCTACGTTGCGGACCGTATCTTTCAGTGTTTCCCCTTTGACCAGGCTTGAAGAAGTCCCGGCCACACTTACCGAATCGGCGCTCATATATTTTTGAGCCAGTTCAAAGCTGGCTTTGGTCCGGGTACTCGGTTCATAAAAAAGGTTTAATACGGAACGTCCACGCAGTGTCGGAACTTTTTTTATCTTGCGCTGCATAATCTCACGCATGGAACGGGCCGTTTCCAGGATTAAGGTTATCTCTTCGGCGGACATCTCTTCCAAACCAAGGATGTCTTTGCGCCTTAAAGTTTGCAATTATTTTTTACCTCCTTTGATAATCGCGTTAAGCTTACTTATTTTCCAGGATATCGACCTGGTCGGTTCCGTCAACCTCTTTAACCTTAACCTCAACCTGTTCATTTCGTGATGTGGGTACATTTTTACCGACATAATCAGCCCTGATTGGCAATTCACGGTGTCCGCGATCAACCAGTACAACCAGCTGGATAGTCGCGGGGCGGCCCAGGTCGATAAGGGCATCCATGGCTGCACGGGTGGTACGGCCGGTATAGAGCACATCATCGACTACAACAACATGTTTTTTGTGTAAATCAAAAGGAACATCAGTAGTATGGACTTCGGGCTGATCCTGTCGCTGGGAAAGATCGTCGCGGTATAGGGTAATGTCGAGGATGCCGAGGGGAACTACCGGAGTTTCAATTTCAGATAAATAGTTCTTCAACCTGTTCGCGAGTGGTACTCCCCGGTTGCGAATACCGATCAGAACTACTTCTTCTGTACCCTTATTGCGCTCGATTATTTCATGAGCAATGCGGCGTAGGGCTTGCTTGATTGCTTTTTCGTCCATGACGGTAGCTTTATGGGTTAACGCCATCTTTTCACCTCCTTTCAGAGCCTGCTGAGCGGAGGTAGGCGGAAGGACAGTGGGCAAAAAATACACCGCCAAGCTTTGGGAGCGGGCGGTGTATAAATATACCTTATCGGTCGCCCCCTTGCCAGCCTCACAGGACTATCTTTAAAGGGTGCCTAACTGGAACAAGTTTAGCATCTAATCGATGGGGTGTCAATGATTTAATAAAACTTTTTATATAGGTAATAGCATTTTTAAACATCTGCCCGGGTACTAAATATCCCTGTATACATACAAAGATTATCCTTAATCTTCTCCCGCTTCCTCATCATTTTCTTCAGGTTCACCAGGATCCGGATCGGGATCCGGTTCGGGATCCGGTTCCGGGTCGGGCTCGGGTGTTGGTTCGGGATCCGGCTCTGGAATTGGATCCGGTTCAGGGGCTTCTAATTCCGGAACTATCGGGCCGGGAAGAGTTATTTGGGGCCGCATTTCTACAGTGACCCCGAACACCTTCAAGATTGTTTCGACCCGTTCTTCTTCATCTATTACCAGGTACCAGCTGTTCTGCCCGTTTCGGTTGGATAGCTGGCCCCGCCCACTGAAAATGAAGGATTCGACTTCTTCCGGGTTGATCCGCAAGCCGAGTATGCCCATCATGCCGATTTGCGGAAGACCAATTTCGGTTTCAACATTACTTGCGACTGCAATGATAAGCCGGGGGATCTTGATAATACCCCCGGGGCCCTTTATTTGATCGAACATTGCGATCAAAACATTTTGCTGCCTCCCGGACCTTCCCCTCTCACCACCCTGGTCCCCAGCTCTTGTGCGGACATAATGCATAAAACTCTTACCGTCCAAAAGTTGATAGCCTTCTTCGACCAGAACACGGCCCCGCCCGTAATCAGAACGCACATCGAAATCAACATCATAATAGATGCCTCCGATGCTGTCGATAATATCGGCCGCCCCATCCATATCTATACTGAGGTACCCATGGATCGGTATGCCCCCCAAAAAATCACGAACAGTTAAAAGTGTAGTCTTTAAACCACTTTCATGCTTATCTTCGCCTTCAGCCGCTCCATGATAGCCATACACGTAGGAGTGATTGATCTTATCGTATATCCCCGTTCCTGCAATTTGCACATAGCTATCACGGGGAATATTGACCAGTTTAACTTCTGCTTTGCGTAAATTAATAGAAGCAATCATGATCGTGTCGGGACGAAACATACTGGACCGTTTTTCTCTCGCAGCGGATCGATCAAAACCGAGCAGGGCAATATTAATTATATCCGTGCTTATAGCCTCCCCGCCCTGTTGATCTGAAACTGCCGCGGTTGCCCCTGTCGATGTCTTTAACAGCAGGGCCGGAAAGTAAGCAAAGAGGGCTCCGGCTAAAAAAAATACTGCAATTACAGCTATGAATAGTTTAAACGTAAAATAACTGCGTTTTTTATTTTCTCTGCTCATTAAGACTCCCGCCTTTTTGATCTGATTTGATACCACTCGGTTGCATGAAAATCCTAAACAAGCCCCGCCAGGAATTTTTTCCTCAATCCGGGTTCAAATTTTTCTATAGCATAACGCAGCATAGTCCGCGGCATCTTTTTATAGTGAGCTTTTAAAAAGGCATATTCAACATCGAAATCACGGTTGCCAACTTCTCTCAACATCCAACCGGCTGCTTTATGGATCAGATCATGTTTATGATCCAGCATCAGCTCGGAGAGCTTTAATGTGTCATCAAAATCGTTGTTGCGCACAAAATGTAAAGTGGTTATAACTGCAATCCGCTCCTGCCAGAGGTCGCCGGATTTTGCCAGCCGGTAGATTAAGCTCCTGTCTTTATCTGAAAGATAAGGGCCTAATATCTTGTAGGAAGACGAGTCAACGAGATCCCAGTTGTTTATTGACGGCAGGTTACCGAGATAGAAATCCACCAATTCCTCTCGTTCGGATTCTGTTTTTGCATTCTCATATTTATATACCAGGATAAAGACTGCTGTGAGCCTGCACTCGTGCACCGGGTCACGGATCAAATCTTCCAGATTGTTTAAAGAAAGAGCCCTGTAATGTTGACGGGCAATCTTGCGTTGATCTGGAACGCTAACACCGATAAACCGGTCGCCTTCTCCGTAACCCCCGGGAAAAGCCTTAAAAAATTTCGGTAAAAATGCCGCCTTCTCAGTTTCGGCACTTTTTTTTAGCTCGAGCCTGATTACATCTGTAAGATCCATTGCCCCTCCCTCCGCATGTTGAATAATTAAAAGTTCAACCCCGGCGCAACAGCTTAAGTATTAATGCCGGCCATTTAAATGGACTAATTCCATCAGTGTAAGGTTCCATCAGGTAAGTGTTAATAATCTGCTGATTTGCAGCTTAATTGATTATAGCAGAATAATTAGGGCGCCTGCATTAATAGGTGCTGATTTTGTTCAGAGGTAAAAACCGGAGAACTACCCTGCCCTGAATATTGCTAATCGGAACAGGCCCAATTTGCCTGCTGTCGCTGCTCCTGTTCCGGTTATCCCCCATAATATAAATATGCCCTTCCGGTATGACAACTGTCTCAATTTCATTTGCCATAGTTTCAGGGGCATGGCCTTCAACAAGCTCATGGCCGTTGCGAAATATTATACCATCCTGATACTCCAACTTATCCCCGGGCAAGCCGATTACCCTTTTAACCCAAAGGTGTTCATTTCTTGCCCGTGTAATAATAGAAATTACCGGGCTTTCGAGGAACTTATCCTTAAGGGTTCTTTCCCGCTCAACCCTGCTGTCAATGATGACTACCTCATAATGCCCCGGCTCAAATCCAAAAAAGTATGGAATCAAAAATACAAGGACCCTGTTCCCCTGCCGGTCAAAAGTCGGCTCCATTGAAACATCATTGATATCGTAAGTTTGGATCACAAATACGCTTATGAAAAGGGTGGCCAGGACAATCAGGATAATCTGCTTCAGCCAGTTAAACGCAACGCCTGCGGTTTTATTCGTGTTCATGGATTAAGTATTCCCTTCATTGAGTTAAAGATTTTAATTGATTATAGCATTGCATAAATATTATTGTCAGGGCAGAAATTAACCGGCAGGAATAACATGTTTATTGAAATCCAGCAAGGCCGCAATTTCAAACCTTTTTTGTGGTAAAATTACAGGTGTGTTCTAATTATTGGGTATTTAAGGAGGGTTCTCATGCAGAAACTATTCTATCCTGAATCAATCGCAATCATCGGCTTATCGTCAAAGCCAACCAATATTCCAAGGCTGACCCTTGAAAATTTGCTGCGCTGGGGCTACCGGGGCAGAATTTTTGGTGTTAATGAAAGAAGCGATGATGCCCATGTTGATGGGATCAGGATGTATAAAAACATAGAAGAGCTGCCCGAAGTGCCCGATCTTGCCTACTGCATGGTTCCGGCACAACTTATCCCTGGTATGGTGGAGCGCTGCGGCAAGTTCGGCATAAGGCGAATGGCCATTCCTTCAGGCGGTTTCTCCGAATACAGTGAAGAGGGTAAAGCGCTTTCCGAAAACCTGCTTGCTAAAGCAAGAAAATACGGCATTCGTTTTGTCGGCCCAAACAGCGTCACCGTGGCCAATACTGACAATGGGCTCTGCCTTCCTTTCGTTGCCCTGCATAAAGCCCCAAAAGGAGAGATGTCAATCATCTCCCAGAGCGGCGGTCTGGCCCTGACCATGCTTAACTACCTCTTTGATGAAAAGATCGGACTTGCTAAATTTGCCAGCATAGGTAATAAGCTTGATCTAGATGAAGTCGATTTCCTGGAATACTACGGGCGGGATCCACAAACTAAAATAATCTGTCTATACCTCGAAAGCATCGACCGCGGCAGAAAGTTTATCGAAGCGGCAAAAAAAATTGATAAGCCAATTGTAGTCTACAAAGCAAATACCACTACTGCGGGTAAAAAAGCGGCCATGAGCCATACGGCAGCTTTAAGCAGTGACGAGGCAATCATCGATTCCGCTTTCGAAGAAGCAGGCGTTATACGTGTCAGTAACTTTCTTGATTTTATTGAGATAGCCAAGGCTTTCCAGCTGCCTCCGATGAAAGGGCGGCGGATAATGGTCATGAGCCCGGCAGGTGGTTTTGCCGTAATGGGCGCCGACCTCTGTGAAAAAGCCGGATTTAAATTCGCCGATATGGGCCAGGAATTCTACGATGGCTTAAAGCAGTTTAGCAATGCCGGGGTAATTAATTTTTCCAATCCCCTCGATATGGGTGATATCTACGATCCCAAGCTTACAGCCCATGTGCTTTATTCAGTAATGCATTCCGAGCAGGTGGATGGATCGATCTATATCAGCCAAAGGCCACAGATGCCACAGGGTGAAAATATATTTCAGAAGATGTTCCTGACTGATTTGTCAAAGGAGGCCTGGGGCTCGATACTTTCCGCCGGCAAACCCCTGGGTGTCTGCCTCTTCGGCCCTACCCGCATGATTCAACAGACCAAACGTTACGTTGAGTTTCCCATATTCAACAGCCCTGAAGAAATGATAAACGCCCTGGCTTTGCAGATGAAATATCATGAAAAAAGGAAGCTGCTCAGGGAGCTTAAGGAGATTTCAAAACCGCCCGGAATTGAGATCGCCGGAGCTAAAACCTGGCTCCGGGACAAACAAGGTAATTACGGCGAAGAAGCGTTTGAGCTTCTCGCTGCTTATGGCATCGCCACTGTAGAATCGAGAACTGCAACCACAAAATTAGAAGCAGTAGCCCATGCTGAAAAACTCGGTTTTCCCGTAGTAATGAAAGTTATATCTGCTTCTGCACTGCATAAATCAGATGCGGGAGGGGTACTGCTCGGCCTTGAAAATGCCGAGCAGGTTGCTGAAGGTTATACGGCCATTCACCAAAACCTACTTGATTATGATCAGGATGCTCTTTTTGGAGGCGTTAGAATCCAGAAGATGGCTCCTGAAGGCTACGATATGTTTGTCGGTGGAAGCCAGGATCCCTCCTTCGGGCCGGTAGTCTATTTCGGGATGGGCGGTATTTACGTAGAAACTTTCCGGGATATAGCCAATGCAACTTGCCCCGCAAGAGCGGAGACCGTCAAAAAACGATTCAGATCCTTGAAATCAACCCAGATCCTCGAAGGCTCACGCGGCCAAGCTGCTGGTGATATTAAAACTTTCGTTGACCTGGTAGTACGTGCATCTCACCTCCTGGCTGATTTTCCCGGCATCAAGGAACTTGACATAAACCCGGTGCGGGTTTTCCCGGATGGCCTTGGTGTATTGGCCCTTGATACCAGGGTTCGTTTAGATCTTTAAGTTTTAACTACGCTTGTTTCTGATCACGCCGGAACAGGGGATTATCTCGACGCCCTGATTTTCAATGCCGTCAAGAAGCATATTTATACCAAGTGAATCGCTGGCAATATGCCCTGCAATAACAACATTTATATGACTTTTTTCCGCCTGTTTGCGATGCTTTTCGTCCATATGCATCACGATAATCGTACCAACCCCTGCCTGGGACAGCTTGGTGTAAGCATCTTCAGAACCGCTGGTACCCCCGGTCATCTCGACCAAAACCTTCCCGGCACGGCGTTCCTTGCTGCCGAGAATAATCTCCGGGCCGGCACTATGTTTGACAGCCTCAGCATATTCCGGAATTTCCTTGAGAAGCTTTATAATATCGCCCAGGGTTCGCGGCATTTCGTGATCGAACATTTCCTGCAAAAAAGCAGTCACCTGGTTATCGGCTACAGTGTGGGCACTGATCATCGCAATATCCAGTATTTTTGCCGCATCAATAGCCCGGTTGTGATTAATCGGCATCAGGCCGCGTTTCACTTCACTGATCCGCGAAGCCATGATTGATTCAGCTACATTTATCGGCACGCCAAAACGGGCCAGGATATCTTCCTGAAGGTGCATCACATCGTGCAGCTCAGCGAGCGCTTTCCCTTCAGGATGGTGTGCCATGATCAAATCAATGGGTCTGTTTTTTTCGGCCAGGCGGTCAGCAAGTATTACCTCGCCCACTTCGATATCGACCCCGACCATCATTCGCTTTACTTCGGTTTCCTTATCACCGCATAAAATCCGCGTATCGCTGTATGGATTGGTCAAAGATTCAAGATCAAATTCTTTTTTTTCATCTTCCTTCATCTCTTCATACTTTTTCTTAACTCTTTCCAAAGCTTCTTTGACCCCTTCAGGTTTCCGCGGGTCTTTTTCAATTCCTTTTTCAACGACATATTCATAAATCTCTTTAATTTTCAAGGTTGACATCCTCTCTTTTTTATTGATTTACAATGTGATCCTGCAAGTTTCTTCGAGCAGGCGATCGATTTCAGCTTCAGTATTATATGGGGAAAGGCCTACCCTGACCAGGCCGCCGAGCGGCATCAAACCGAGAAGTTCAACCAGGCGGGCAGCATAAAAATGACCGTCCCAGACAAAGATCCCTTTTTCGCCAAGAGCTGAGGCAACTTGATCGGCCGGAACCCCATCAACGGCAAACGAAACTGTCGAGGTGCGCGGATGTCCCTTCGGTGGGCCATAAACTTTAACTTTTCTGATTGCAGAGAGTCCATTAAGCAATTTTTCCGCCAACGGCTGCTCGTAAAGCTCCATTGCTTTCATACCAGCTACTACCAGCCGGCGGCGCTCCGACCAGTTTGCATCTGAACCAGTTTTCGCCACTTTTTCCAGGTTTCCAAAGCGGCGGCCAACATCAGCGATAAATTCAATTGCTGCTGCTGCACCGGCAATCCCTTCATGGTTTAGTGTTCCTGTCTCGATCCGGTAGGGGACAGAATCAGCCTGAACCCGAAGCTTATAGACAGGTAGAGCAGCCAGGAGATCACGCTTCCCGTAAAGAACCCCGATATGCGGCCCAAAAAATTTATAAGCTGAACAGAGAAGATAATCGACATCAAGGAACCTGACATCGATTGGGCCATGCAAGGCAAAGTGCACTGCATCAACCACGGCAATGGCACCTGCTTCGTGAGCGAGGCAAATCATTTCTTTGACATCGCTGACGGTTCCAACTCCGTTTGAGGCATAGTTAAAAGCGGAAACCAGGGTTTTTCCGGAAAGCTTTGATCTGTAATCCTCCATATCAAGAGTACAGGTTTCCGTATCCATTTTCACTTCCCGAATTATAAATCCGCGCTCCTCCAAAGCCAGCCAGGGGCCGCGGTTTGCTTCATGATCAATCTCTGTAATCATGATTTCTTTACGGCAGCCCGTCTCCCGACCCAGGGCCAAAGCCAGCTGAAACAACATCGTGGTCGTGTTCTGTCCAAATGCCACTTCATCCGGGCCAGAACCGAGAAAATCAGCCATAGCCTGGCGGGCTTCGTTGATTACTTTATCACTATTCCGGCTGGTTAGAAATGAGCCGCCGGCATTAGCATTAGAGCAGGCCAGGTAATCGACTACAGCATCGATGACACGCTGCGGTACCTGGGTCCCCCCCGGACCGTCAAAATAAGCGGCAGGGTACCCGTTTACTGTTAACGATAGCGCCGGGAACTGATTTCTTATATAGTCTACATCGTATTTCATCCGCATCGCCTCATTTTCACTTAAATTGTAATTTTCATTCCGGTATGCAGCTTATGGAAACGGTTTCCCAGGCGCTGCAGCATTTTGGCTTCCGCGTTCAGGCCGGTACAGTGACCGGTGTAAATTTTGTCAATATTCATATCCATTAAAGCATCAACAGTCCTGCTGATCCTGTTCTCATCGGCATCGATTAGATGAAAGCCACCGATCACGGCATTTACATGATCAATCCCTGTGAGGTGGACAGCAGTATCAATAATGCCTGTTATACCGGCATGGGAACAACCGGTTACTATAACCAACCCCTGGGGCAGGATAAAAACGAGTGAAAGGTCATCGGCCATAGGGTCCGATGCCATTTTCCCTTTTTCTATGGTCAACAGGGAAAGAGTCGGAGTTTTTTCAAAGCTTGCACGTTCCTTAATCTCCCCCGTAGTAACAGCACCCGGCATCAGGGGAAGCGGTTCTTCTGTAAGAATTAACTCGCCTCCATTCCTTCTTATGGTTTCCCGGCTGTTTTCCAGGCTCATACCAACAGGTCGGAGGGAAGGTTTAACAGTGAAATTTGAACGATATATCGAAGGGTGTGCAATAACCGGAATACGGCTGCGCTCAGAGGCCTCCAAAATACCGGCCAGGCCTCCGGTATGATCAAAGTGACAGTGCGATAAGACAATCATATCGATACTGCCGGGGTTCTTACCTAGCAATTTCATGTTCTGAAGAACCGGTGCAGCTGATTGACCGGTATCAAAGAGGATCGTTCTCTGGCCGCGATCAATCCTGGCTTCGAGGAGAAATGCAACACCATGCTGTCCCAATAATCCG
>Ga0114946_10000365_pt1 | contig 29499 bp, 22 predicted proteins | sample WalLakDeSediment_FD_88676 | JGI IMG/M metagenome (GOLD analysis project Ga0114946, IMG submission 88676) | Lake sediment microbial communities from Walker lake, Nevada to study Microbial Dark Matter (Phase II) - Walker Lake 11/02/13 Deep Sediment | ecosystem: Environmental > Aquatic >... | reverse complement strand
CGGATTTGGGTACGGCTATGTGCTTTTGTGCCCCTCTGTGTGCCATGCTCTATACTGCCGGGGCACGTGTAAAACATCTCCTCTTTTTGGGAGCGTCGGCCCTTCTCACTTTCCCATTGGGATATCTTCTTCTTCTCAAAGACTACCAACGATCCCGCATATTAACCTTCATTTCCCCTTCCCACGATCCTCTCGGTGCTGGATGGAACGTACTACAATCCAAAATCGCCATAGGTTCCGGTGGAATGTGGGGCAAAGGTTGGTTGGCTAATACACAAGGACAGCTCCAGTTTTTACCTCGCCATCACACGGATTTCATCTTTTCCGTGCTCGCGGAGGAACAAGGATTCGTGGGGACTCTTCTCGTGCTTCTCTTGATGTGGTTATGGGTTTCACGTTGTTTGAGTAGAGCCAAGGATGCAAGGGACAACTTTGGAAAGCTCCTGGTCGTGGGACTTTCATCCCTTTTTGCCTTTCAAATCCTGGTAAACGTGCTCATGACAACGGGATTGCTGCCTTGTACTGGTCTACCGCTGCCTTTTTTAAGTTATGGTGGCTCCAACCTGCTCATGGTCATGTGGGGAACAGGTGCGATTCAGAACGTCTATATGAGGCGATACATGTTTCCCTGACTATTCAAAGGAATGCAAAAGATGACCCTCGGAACCTCCTCGTACATGACCTTTTCCGTGGACCGGCCAGGCCGGTACATGGGAGGCGAATATGGTCAGAAGACAGGCGGTGGAGATTTTCATGTCGCCCTGGCCTTTCCAGACGTATACGAGATAGGCATGTCCAACCTCGGGATCAGAATCTTGTACGATCAGATCCATCGAATTCCAGGCATGGCTTGCGAGCGGGTTTTCAGTCCTTGGTTCGATATGGAGGTGGAACTCAGGAAGCGTGGTCTAACCCTATTCAGCTTGGAATCTCATCGTCCTGTCAAGGCGTTTCAGGTGCTGGCTTTTTCTGTTCCCCATGAGATGACTTATACCAACGTCCTGCAAATCCTGGATTTGAGTGGCATTCCGCTTCGTTCCAATCGACGGAACAAAGGAGATCCTATCGTGATAGCTGGGGGGTTGGGAATCTGCAATCCCTCCGTTCTTAGTCCATTTATTGACGCCTTTGTGATGGGTGAAGCCGAAGCCTGCTTGGAACGGATTCTCAATACGATACGAGACGAAGAACGCCACAATAGATCGAGAGAAACGATTTTACACGCCCTGGCCATGGATAGGGCTGTATACGTTCCGCTTGTTCATGGTCCCCCATCCAAAGCGGAGACAGGTATCTGCAAAAGAGAATGGTTGACGGATTGGAGCCATAGGGAGTTTCTGCCCCATCACGATTTGGTGCCATATCTACCTGTCATTCAGGACCGCATTCCACTGGAAATCATGCGAGGATGTTCCCGTGGCTGCCGCTTCTGCTTGGCCGGCTATTTCTACAGACCCAGGCGGGAAAGAGATCCGGATCTCTTGAGCGATTCGCTCAAAGCATGGATCAAGCGGACAGGCTGGGAACAGGTGGGCCTGTTGTCTCTAAGCAGCTCAGACTATACACATCTCAATACACTTGTAGATTCGCTGCTTCCTCTGTGCCATGATCGCGGAATCTCTATGCATCTTCCTTCGGTGAGAGCGGACAGTATCTCGGAACAAACATTGGATCGCCTTGAAATGTTGGGCCGATTCGGCCTAACTCTTGCCCCAGAATCAGCCACCGCGCGATTACGGGCCTCCATCAACAAGGACATCCAGGATCAAGACCTTGAACGGGTGATTTCGATCGCTTCTTCCAGAGGACACAGATCGGTGAAACTCTACTATATGATCGGATTGCCTGAAGAGACCGAGGAAGACCGGAAAGAGATTGGATATCAGTTGCGTCAGCTCACCAGTAAGGGCGGCCCCCAGATCCATGTGAATCTTGGGCTTTTCGTTCCCAAACCTCACACCCCTTTTCAATGGGTGGATTTCCCTGGCGCGTTCGAACTCTCGGAAAGGATGCGAGTCCTTCAGAACATGCTCAAATCTTTGAGACGAGTCCGACAAGGACACGCGTCCCCTCTCGCGAGCACGCTGGAAGCATTGTTGGCCCGGGGAGATGAAAGCTTGGGAGAGGTCCTGGAAAGAGCGTATCTGAATGGAGCCCGTTTCGACTCTTGGACAGATCATTTCAGAATAGATCTATGGAAACAAGCCATGGCCGAGCAAGGGATCGATTTTGAAGCCCCTCGTCCATTTTCATTTCAACCTGGAGAAAGACTTCCATGGAGCATGGTAGATACTGGAATCAAGGAATCCTTTCTGGCCAAGGAATACAGGAAATCTCAAAGTCTTATTCGTACCGAAGATTGTTGGTTCGAAAAGTGCGTTGGATGCGGCTTGACCTGCAATTCTGCCGAAAAAGTGGCAGATTCTTCCCTGTGTACAATGCCTTGTCCTCCTATCCTACGGTCCAGTTCTTCAGCCCCTTCGCCTCTTTTCAAGGTTCGATTCCGTTTCAGCAGAGATGTTTCATTGGCTCACCTGGGTCATGTGGACTGGACACGTTCTATGGGACGTCTTTTCCGTCGTGCCGAGTTGCCCCTGGCCTACACCCAAGGTTTCTCGAAACGCCCCAGGCTGTCCATGGGCCCCCCCTTGCCCATGGGTTGTTCTGGCAGGGGCGAATACGTCGATCTCCTTCTTAGAGAAGTGATGTCCCTGGAAGACATGACGTGCAGGATTGGCTCGGTTTGTCCCCCCGGTGTCCGATTGACATGGTTCAGTCCGCTGGACCTGTCGGCACGATCACTGGATTCCTCCTGCAGGGCAATGGTCTACGCTTTCTTCGTGGAGAACAACGATACAACGAGAGGATATCTAGATCACTTCGCCAGAGCACCTCAATGGAAGGTTCTACGTGAGATCAAGGATCGAGAGAAGAGGATCGATTTGAAGTCCTTGGTTCTCTGGTGCCGTCACGAACCAGGAAGAAACCGCGTGCTGGTAGCAGGAGCCTGGAAGGATCCGGCGGCCTTTCGGCCGCTGGAATTCGCCTCGGAGGTGCTTACACGAACAACAAAGGATAAGACCTTGATTCCAGAAAGAATGGATCTTTTGGGACCTTCCCTGCGGTCCATATCGAGAGGCGTAATTCCTCACACAAAACAACCAGAAGCTTCATCTTCGGTCAGGGATGATCCTACGAATGAATACTAAATATCTAGGGAGTTAATGCATGGAAAAAATGATCGCAGTGAGTGTCGACCCATGGGAAATTCAAGTGGGCATCCTCATCGATGGCAACTTGGATGAATATCACCTGAGTCGATCAGACGAGAAGAGAATCGTTGGAAACATCTATAAGGGATGTGTCACATCCGTTCTCTCAGGGATACAGGCTGCCTTTGTGGACGTGGGTACGGACAAGAATGGGTTCCTTTATGTGGCAGAGCTTCCCAAACTGTTGGATTCCGTGGAAGAGGACACTGAACGCCCCAGAAGACTGGGATTTTTCAGAAGACGAACCCCGCAACCAGACTGCGGGATCGAACTCAGGCTCAAGAAAGGCGATGAGGTGCTTGTTCAGGTCAACAAGGACGCTATGGCGAAGAAGGGATGCAGACTCACGACCTACCTGAGTCTTCCGGGCCGCTTTTTGGTCCTCATGCCGCATATAGGCAAGGTGGGAGTTTCCAAGAGAATCCCAGACGATGAGGAAAGGAAACGACTCCGAGATATCGCCAGAAGTATCGCGCCCAGGAAGACTGGACTCATCGTAAGAACAGCAGGAGCGGGTATCAGCAAGGAGGATCTCAAGGAGGATCTCAAATATCTCTTGCGACTTTGGAAATCCATCCAAGCGGAAGCCAAGACATCTTCTTCTCCTGCATTACTCCATAAAGATCTCGATCTTAAGCTCCGCGTGGTGAGGGATCTGCTCACAGAAGATGTCGACAAGGTTGTCGTGGAAGACGAGGAGGCTTTCGCGGAATTGTTTGCATTCGCGGAATCCTTGGCACCTTCCTTGGCAAACAGAATCCAGAAACATACGGGGCCAGATCGTTTGTTCGACGCCCTTGGCATCACGCACCAGTTGGAAAAAGCTCTCTCCAGAAAAGTAGCATTACAGAGTGGTGGTTCGGTCATCATAGAACAGACCGAGGCCCTTACAAGCATTGATGTCAATTCGGGCAGCAGCGTAGATGCAAAGAATCTTGAAGATACAGCCCTGCAAACCAATATGGAGGCTGCGGACGAGATTTGCAGGCAGATCCGGCTCAGAAATTTGGGAGGAATTATCATCATTGACTTCATCGATATGGTCATGAAAGAAAGCAAGAAAAAGCTTTTGAAATACCTCTATAAAGCGGCGAAGGAAGACAAGGCGCCCTTTAATATCACTGAAATCAGTGATCTGGGTCTTGTGGAAATGACCAGAAAGAGAGACAAGCGAAGTCTGCAGAACCAGGTGAATTCATTCTGTCCATACTGCTCAGGCACCGGCAAGGTCAAATCTCTGTTTACCATGACCATTGAAGTCCAAAGACGCTTGAGATACCTCTTGAAAGCAGGGAAAGCCCGACAAATCCTGGTCAAAACACATCCGGACGTTGCGATGAGACTCTTGAACGAGGAAAGAAAGTCCCTTATGGCATTGGAGAAGACTCATGGCGCGGTGATCGTCATTTCACCAGAGAACACATTTCACAGAGAAGAGGCCAAATTATATAGCGTTGATTCCATGCAATTGATCGAGTCCATTCATTCCCCTCAACCGAAGACTCTTCCCGCACACACAGCTGTCCCTGCTCGACTTCAATCGATCAAGGGAAAGAAGGCTCAAGTGGGAAGAAGACGCAGGCACGCTCATAGACCCAACCCGGTCAAAAAGGAAAGTACCGAAAAATGATCACTGAAGACATCATGGCGGTCATTCTTGCGGCAGGAGAATCCAAGAGAATGTGGCCATTGACACTTTCTAGACCCAAACCCCTGCTCCCCATTTTTAACGAACCGCTTCTACTCCATACATTGCGTCTTCTTGAAAACAGAGTGAATACCGCCGTGATCGTTGTAGGTTATTTGGAAAACCATATACGGAACGTTCTGGGCGATCGCATTCATGGAATCTCGATCGAGTATGTCGTGCAACCTCAAAGATTGGGCACAGGCAACGCCATCCTTCAAGCCAAAGGGCATTTGACCCGTCCTTTTCTTGTCCTCATGGGGGACAATCTTTACAGCGAAGAAGATGTGTCGGCATGCATGGACCCTTCCCTGCCTTATCCTTGTCGTATGATAGCCGCAACTTCAGACCATCCAGAAAGATTTGGTGTCCTCCTGACCGAAGGATCCAGGGTTCTCGATGTCATAGAGAAACCCACCCACTTCATCTCCCATTTGGTCAACAACGGTCTCTATCTCCTTACCCCTGAGGTGGTCCCCTTGTTGGAGGGTCTTCCTTTGTCTGATAGAGGAGAAATCGAGATCACCGATTTGCTTTCCTTTCTGGCCTCAAAGGGCAAACTGGGCTTTAATCGAGTTTCCCGAAAACTGGCGCTGACCTACCCATGCGATCTCCTGGCCCTCCATGCAACGCTTGGCATGGAAGGAAAGGAATGGACCGTAGAGGGATGGATTGAAAATGGCTCCGTGATCCAAGGCCCCGTACATCTAGGCCGAAACACGCTCGTACGAAGAGGCTCTCATATTGAGGGTCCAACATGGATAGGAAGTGATTGCGAAGTTGGACCTCATTGTGTCATCCGATCCTGTACCTGCATAGGAAACCACTGCAATATTGGACAGTCTGTAGAGATCAGGAATAGCATACTCATGGATGATGTCCACATCGAACCGCTTTGTTTCATAGCGAACTCAATTTTAGGAGAGGGTGTCATCATGGAAATGGGGAGTTTCACTGCATTGGAGACCCAGACAGATCTCGTTATCCCCCCCTCCTTGGGAACTGTTCTTGGCGATCGGGCACACACTGGTGCCGGCACGCTTCTTCTGCCAGGATCTAAATTATGGCCTGAAATCACAACGTTACCAGGAGAAAGGATCTGTTCGGGCATGAAGAAAGGCGGTCCCATTCTTTGAAGCATTCTTTTCTCTCTTCCCCCACCCTGCCCAATCGGATCTGGGCCCCCAATCCCAATCAGGCTTTGCTCGCCTTTCGATGTTTATTCCCAGTGATTGAGATACAGGGTCCTGTAAGGTTCTTTCTTTCCTGCTCCAGAACCTCGACTCCGAGTCTAAATGGAAAATCCTTGAAGAGAATTGATTCATCGAAGACTCCTTTCTGGCGTGATGGGGCGATTTGGGACGCAACCGAAGCGCTTCAGCATGGCAACAATGTATTGCTAATACAGGTTTCCCCCGAAAGAGAACTGAGCAAGGATTATCTTCTTGCCGCGCTGGATTGGAACGACACTTCGGGCAGCCAGAGGCTGGGTACCAACTCCCAATGGGAATACCAGGCGGAAGAAAACGACTCATGGCAACCTGTTGTTGTCGTGGATGGTGTATGGGCGGAACCCAACGGGATTCCTCTCCAAGCTCCATCCGATTTCCTTCGGATGAACCAGGGAAATCAACGTATTCAAGAGCAGATGTTGAAATCTCCAATCCTCATAAGATCCGGTGTTGGATCGCTCATCCAGGATCCCAGAGGCTACCTGTTCAGCAGTCCCAGTCCCTTTCCTCTGGAACCCCCTGAACTGAACTGGAAGAGAATTGGGAAACACATCACCCTGCAGTCATCAAGAGAAGAGGAATTCAGGCAGATGAATGAATGGCTTTCCCAATGGGAAGCGAGATCGCCTGTCCTTCTGTATCGCATCGACAGCGAGACCTTTGGCCGGGTCCGTGTAAGAAACCTTTCCGAAGGGCCTGTCCTGCTTGCGACGACCTTGGGAGAATCGTTGGAGGAATGCGATCTGAGTACTACTCGATTTACACAGGCCTTTCGGCTGGATCCACAGCAGGAACTGCAGACAAGTCTATCCGGCTTCAGGTGGATCAAGCTCATCCTCCTGGGAGCAAAGAATCAAGCGCTGATATCGAGCCCAATGGTGGATCATTTGCTTTTCCCAGCAACAGATGCTGGACGCTTCGAATGTTCCGACCCTTTGCTTCAACAGATCTGGAATACGGGACAAAGAACGATACACTTGTGTCTTCAGAATACCCTTTGGGATGGAATTAAGGGTCGCTTGGCTCCCATCCCGGAGAGCCTTTATATCGAAGCGCTTGCCTTATATTCCGCCCTAGGTGAGTGGAATCAAGTCAAACGGACTCTGCATCTTCTGCCCTGTGAAATGCAACGAACGGACATAGCGTGGTGGTTGATTACCTTGAAGGACTACTGGTACCACACCGGTGACATCCGTTTTTTACAATCAGTCGCCCATCAAATCCTGTCTCACGTGAATACAATCGTATCCACGGATCCTGAACCCATTCCATGGGACTTTCTGGAAGAAAGCGAAACCTATCGCGCGGGCAACATCCTTTCCTATGGCGCCTTAATCTCGGCGATGATATCTATGAAGGCGGTTTCTCCTGAAGAGACACATCACATTGAAAAGGCAATCCAAAGGCGAAGAAGGCTGTTCATGAGTTCTTGGGATCGGTCCCTCACCTCCTTTGGCACAACTCTTCCAGTCAACGCACTCGTTGTGGCCTTGGGTGTTTCCAGCATGAAGCAAGCGGAAATGATTATGGAAAAAGTTCTTGGATATCCCGATCCTTCGCCCATGCCTCCCGCATGCTGGTCCACGATTATGGAAGCTCTTTCCTCCCACGATAGAGATCATGAAGCATTTCAAATCCTAAATAGAATCTGGGGAGGAATGATTCGATTGGGTGCTACAACATTTTGGGAGCGATTCGATCCCGCCTGGGCCGCAGTGGAAGATATCCATGGAGCTTTGGGTGGTCATAGAGTGACTCTTTGTCATGGCAGCTCCTCCGGACCAACATCCTGGATAGGGCGATGGATCTTGGGCATACGTCCTGCCAGCCCTGGTTTCGAAAGAGTCTGGGTGAATCCAAAACCTACACCCTTGCTATGGGCCGAGGGTTCTATACCGACCCCCAGAGGCAGAATCAGCGTTTCCATCTCCAAATCCAAAGGGAAAACCCAGGTTTCCGTAGCGATCCCTCCCCAAAGTATCGGACTCATCCCAGGCAAGAAGACGAGGATCAAGGGAGGAAAACCTCATGTGTTCACCATGGAATGACCCATGGTCAACACATCGACACTCGCTTCAGACCCGGACTTGAATGGATCCATCTGATGATTCATGATCCAGCATTCTTGATGCGAATACCAACTTATTATAAGATCGTATGTGTTCTGATTCATACCACCTATGTTGATTGAGTTTTGACTTAAGAAAAGGGCATGTCACTTTTCTCGCGTATTCTATTGCAGGCCGCTTTGAGACCTCGGCGAATCCTTTTTCCTGAATCCGAAGCAGAGGCCGTTTGTGAGGCATGCTCTTATCTCCTCAAAGAAAACGCGGCTCTTCCCGTGTTTCTTGGTTGTCCAGACGAACTGGATTCGGCGTTGTCCTCTCCCTGCTTCCAGAAGAAACGACCCGCAACCATCGTGATGGATGAAATCATTCTCGACAAACTCGCAGAGGAGTATGTACGGACCAGAGGGACCCTTTCCCATAGAGCCTCTAAACGATTAATGAAAAACAAATTATTTGCTTCCGGCATGCTTCTCCGTTTGGGAGAAGTTGATTGCGTGGTCGCTGGACTGAATCATCCGACTGTCAGTGTGATCCAAGCTGCCGGTCTCACGGTAGGAGTGGATCCCTATGTTTCCGCTCCATCCAGTTTTTTTATCATGGATCTGAAACATTCAATCGAAGGGGGACAAGATCTTTTATTCTTCGCGGATTCCGCAGTGCAGGTCGCTCCCAGCCCGAAGCAACTGGCTGAAATAGGATTGTTGACTGCTCAAAATGCCAGCCGCATTCTTCCCGATTTTGAACCCAGGGTAGCCTTTCTTAGCTTTTCCACCCTGGGAAGCGCGAACGCGCCCCAGGTAGAACAAGTAAGAAACGCAGTTATCTTGGCTCGCCAAAGGAATCCAGATTTGTCGCTAGATGGAGAGCTGCAAGGGGACGCGGCATTGATTCCAAGAGTTGCAAGAAAGAAGAAAGCTTCCGATCGGGTCGCAGGAAAAGCCAACGTTCTGATCTTTCCCGACCTCAATTCTGGAAACATCGCCTATAAGCTCACGCAATACCTCGCCCAGGCCCAGGCGATCGGGCCTATCCTACAGGGATTTTCCAAACCCTTCAGTGATTTGTCTCGCGGGGCAACTTCGGATGATGTGATTGGCGTGGCATGTATCACATCCTTGCTGGTCTGACAATGGACCGGGAAATGGGGATGACTTTCATGTGCAATCAGCAAAAGGTTCTGGTACTTAACGCGGGAAGTTCCTCCATAAAGTACCGACTCTACCTTATGCCTTCGTCCCGGATTATGGCCCAAGGAAGCGTGGAGCGGATTCATGAAGAGGCATCCATTGTTCGACACAAAGAATTCGTGGATGGAATGAGTGAATCCCATGAAGAACGGTGTTCAGTATCCGATCACAAAGACGCTCTACATAGAATCATGAACCTTCTTGGAAATCCGGATCTGGGAGTTCTTCACGATTTGAAGGAGATTGGCGCTGTGGGTCACAGAGTGGTTCATGGAGGCGAAAGATTCACTGGATCGATACTTGTGGATGATCAAGTCATTAAAACCATCGAAGCCCATGCCATCCTGGCGCCCTTACACAATCCGGCCAACCTGGCAGGAATCAAGGCGGCATGGGAAGTATTGCCTCATGCACTGCAGGTTGCCGCTTTCGACACCGCATTTCATCACACGTTGCCGGAATACGCTTATAGATATGCCCTTCCAGAAGAACTGTACCGACAACATGGACTTCGCAGATACGGATTCCATGGCACTTCCCACAGATACGTGGCGCGAAGAGCCCTGAAATGTCTGGGTAGCAACAGAGAGAAGACCAATCTGATTACGGCTCATTTGGGTAACGGTTGTAGTATGACTGCGATAAGAGAAGGTCATTCCGTGGATACGAGCATGGGTTTCACCCCCTTGGAAGGCCTGGTCATGGGGACGCGATGTGGTGATCTGGACCCGGCCATCCCCTTGTTTCTTATTAACCAACTGGGAATGACCGCAGAAGAGGTCGATCATATCTTGAACAAGAATAGCGGACTCTTGGCCTTGTCTGGTCACAGCAATGATATGAGGGAAATCCTTCAGGGAGAGGCTCGATGCGATGCCCGATGTAAATTGGCTCTGGAGATATTCACATATAGAATCAAGAAATATATTGGATCTTATAAGGCTGTATTGGGCCAGGTACATGCCTTGATCTTTACTGGAGGAATAGGTGAGCATTCTTCTCAGGTTCGTGCTATGATCTGTGAAGGATTAGACGCTATAGGAATGGTTCTTGATGATCGACTCAACCGGGTTGAAAGTCAATCGGAGAGAGATGTGAGCCACAAGGATTCTCCCACGCGCATATGGGTCATTCCCACTGATGAGGAGAGTCGTATCGCTGTTGACACCCATGAAATCACCATGAAATGGAGGAGGATCGAAGGATGAATGTCTGCCTCTTCGAAGATCAAGGCTATGAAGCGTTGTATCCCTTGACCTATCTGCGTCCCACGTTCGAACTGCGTTGTGGGCTGACAACATTGGAGGATAAATTTCTGTCAGAACTTGGCATGGAAGACATATACTATGCCGTACGAGATTCTCTGGTTCCTATCATGACAGAGAAGAAGGGAAAAGACCGGATCAACAACTGGGAAGAGCTTCGAGGGAAGGAAATCCTTCTTCTCAATGGTGGCTGGTTGATCCAACAAGGGGACCTGCCGTCTATTGAAGGAGCAAACGAAGCTGGTTGCAAGGGAGATAGGGTACTGTGGGTCCGATTGAGTGCTGATAAAACAGCAGATTTGAATCCACAGAGGGTTCAGGAATTGATTCCTGCCTGTCTGAAGCGATGTGAAACACAGAAAGATTTTCCGAAAGCCGACCTTATTCTCGAACCATGGGATTTGATCACAAACAATCCCAAAGCGATAGAAGCTGATTTCAGGCTGATCAAGGCAACTCAAGGGGAATCCGGGGCCTTGTCTGAAGGCGTGGCTGTTCTGGGTGATCCAAGCCAGGTTTGGGTGGCTGCTTCGGCTGAATTACAGCCTTTCACCCTGCTGGATACGCGAGGCGGCCCGGTCATCATCGATGAGAAATCCGTCGTCACATCCTTCACGCGCATCGAAGGACCATCATGTCTTGGAAGAGGAAGCCAGACTTTAGGTGCTAAAGTCAGGGAGGGAACTTCCATTGGACCTTTCTGCCGTATTGGTGGTGAGGTCGAAGAGTCCATTTTTCATGCATACTCCAACAAGTATCATGACGGTTTTATTGGACATAGTTATGTCTGTGAATGGGTTAATCTCGGTGCATTATGTACGAATAGCGATTTGAAGAATGATTATACTTCCGTGTCCGTATATACTCCGGATGGACCCAAGGATACTGGGAGCGCAAAGATTGGAAGTTTCATTGGCGACCATACGAAAACCAGCATTGGCACCCTACTCAATACTGGATCGTGGGTAGGAATCATGTGCAATCTGGTAGCTACCGGAGGAGTTTTACCCAAATTCATTCCAAGTTTTGCCTGGTACATTGGAGGCAAAATCACGAAAGGGTTTGGCTTCGAGGCTATGCTCGACACATGCCGTACCTCCATGTCCCGTAGGGGTGTTGATATGACCGATTCCATGGTCGCCTTGCTTCAACAGGTAAAAGAGGATACCAAGCAACTCAGACAAGAAATAGCCAAAAAGGATCGTAAGAAAAAATAGATCCTTTCGTTCCCTTGCGCCTGCAAGTAGAAGACAAGTACATGTTATGAGAGGAGGAAGACAAATGGCTGTCGATCGCGCAGAAGTCGCTGAACGTGTTATCAAGGTGGTATGCGAAGTTCTCGGTTGTTCTTCCAACGATGTGAAGGAAGAGAGTCAATTCGTGGCAGATCTAGGCGCAGAATCCATACAAAGCATTGAATTGGTCACCGCTTTTGAGGATGAATTCGATATTGAGATGGATGAAGATGCCGCTCTACAAGTGAAAGATGTGGGCACTGCGATCGATTTCATCAAGAAACATCTGGAAGAAGCGTAAAGGCATTCCATAAAGCGGCGAGGGGCCCTTCCCTCGCCGCTTTACTCTATTTCGCCTTTTCGTCGTCCTTGGATCTTTTCTCTTTTCCTGCTTCCTTTTCAGCGTTTCTCAGGCGCAGCTCAGTCAGTTCCCTGGTCAATGCGTCGACCTGTCTCTTTAATTCCTCTCGCTGTTTCGAGGAAATCTCCATCTGTGTTCTCAAATGACCCAACAAATCCTTCAATGCTTGAACTTCTTCCTCCCGTTTTCGTTGATCTTCTTCGATAGAGGGATCCGTCTTCGACGCGAGCGTTACCTCCAATTCCTGGATTCTCGCCTCCAGCTTTGTCACAGTCTTCTGAAGAGTATCCCTTTGAGCGCTCACTGCCTCCATATTGGAACGCAAGACATCCCTATCCTCGGAGGAGCTCTCCTTGTCCTTCATGGCGTTTTTGAGAGAGACGATTTGATCCTTCAGCCGCTCGTTCTCCTCCATCATGGTGATCTTTTTTTGATCGTCCAAATCACCCCCCCCCCTACGAAGATCAGCAATCACCATTTGACTCGCTTCGAGTTCTCCTTCCCTTTGGGCCAACTCGGATAGGGCTTTGGCCAATCTCTGTTGTCTCTCCCTCCATTGACTGACCAGTCCCTTCACCAGATCGTCTACCGTATCAAAATCTTCTTCGTCCGACAGGGATTTCAGAGAGATAATCTTTTCTTCCACCGCCTCAAGTTTTGCTGCCAGATCCGCGTTCTCCTGCTTTAATGCGAGAGTCCATTCAAGGCGCTCCGACAAGGCCGCTAGCCGCTCTCTTGCCTCCCCCAATTCCTTGCGTGTTTCCTCACAATTGCCCAAATCCTCATGCGCCGCTCGTACTTGCTCCTCTTTCTCTGTCATCCTACGGTTGGCATCCTGAAGTTGTTGTTCGAGTGTCGCCACATCTCGATCCAACGCATCGGCTCGAAAACGTTCCCGATCCCGATCTTCACTCGATTTTCTGGCTTCCTGGCCAGCTGTCTCAAGATTTAGGCGAAGACCATCTACCTCCTGTTGTAGCCGTATCAATTCATCCCGAAGTTGCTTTTCCAAACGCGTTTGAGCCATCTCGGTCTGTATGGATCGATACAATTTTAAGGCTGTCTCATTGGCACTGTCCACCGAGAGTATCTTGGTAAGGGTTTCCAGTGCGGATGTAAGTTCTCCTGCCAAATACAGGGAAGACGCCTTGGCCAACATAGAGTCCACATCTCTATCCTTCTTTGCCCAGCCGACCTGTGCGAAAAAAAGTATAGGGATGAGCAGAGATGATATGCCCACATGCTTCCATAAAGACATGGTCAATGATCCTCCTCTTACTGCAATCGCAAGTCCACGCAAGGACTGAAGATCTTAGCGAAGATGTTTCCTATTCTATCAGAATTCATGTTGTTCCATGGGATACGCGACAACCCAAGTAGAACGACGCCTTGTTGACCTTGACGTCCAAAGGGTGAAAAAGATAAACTGTCGTCTGGAGGATGAATAAAATGAGTAGTAAAACAATTCTGGTTGTTGATGATGATGAGGATTTCTTGGGCCTCATTCGAGATGCTTTGAAAATCGATGGCTATCATGTACTACAGGCCGATAACGGACAGAAATGCCTTGATTTGGCGCAATCCCAACACCCTGACCTGATCGTTCTGGACGTGATGATGCCTGGTATGGATGGATACCAAACCTGTATAAAACTTCAACAAGAAGAAACCACGGCACAAATCCCGGTACTCATGCTTACAGCCAAGACTCAGACCGTAGACAAGTTTATGGGTTTATTTGCCGGAGCCGTGGAATATATGTGCAAACCCGTTAAGATCCAAACCTTCCTGGAGAGTGTAAAAGTTCTTCTTTCTCTCAAGAATGAGGAATCGGACCCATCCTAGGGTGACATGTGACCTAATCCAAGCCCCAGAGTTCTCTCTCCTCCTCCACCAACTTGGTCGTAGACATGGGCAACCATTCTGCATTCCTATGATCTTGTTCTTCCTGCCGAAGAAGCACCCACCACTGTCCCTCCCTGTTCTCCTGGTCCATGACCTCAAAGACAGAGTCCATCTCCTTCTCAATCCTGACTCGCTTTCCTATGAGATCCTTCTCCATGGTATTGATCCTTACGGATGCAATGATAAAGGCTTCGATAGATTTCAATCGTCTGTCTGGCAAATTCAAGAATTCCCTGAAATCCTGGGTTTGACGTAGAATTTCACTCAACATCTCCGTCATATACTTGGAAAGACTCGAATGAAGAGCAGGAAGGACGAAGTCAAAGATCTGCCAACCTCTGGAAGACCTCACGCATTGCAGGAGAATATCCGCCTCGCCCAGAGTAGATCGCCATGTCATGGTCACCGTGGCCTTGTCGCCCTGACATACCATCGATTTGGTGGTCCACTGCATGGCTCGCCAGTACTCCGATGTGTCATTTAACCAATGTCCAATCACGGCTTCGCAACAATCGACCCACGTCTCCCGTTCCCTTGGCGACAAGGCCTCCCATAGATCAGGATCCATGGTTTGCTGCGCCATCAGATGAATACAGGCAACCCTCTTCAAGCCATCAAGATCCCCCTGGCCCATGAACTTCAATAACAGCAATACAGCCGCTTCAGGCTCGATAAAGCTTCTGGATTTGAGGAGCGTCACATCTCGCATTTCAATGCTTTTGCTGAACAATGGGTGGTCTTCAGGCAAGAGATGAAGAATGGAATTTCCACAGAGGGTTGCCCTCTCATATGTCGCCCTGGCCTGTTTCTCTCGTCCCGTTTCTTTGAGATTGTCTCCCTTTTCCACAAGTCTTTCAGCCTTCCTGAATGCTCTTATGGCTCGTTCTTGTTTCGAACATCCCATGAGAGCAGGCAGCATGAAATAGATTAGAAGTGATAGCCATCTCTGTCTCAATCTATTGAGCATGGTATATCCTTCCTCTTTATGGATTAGAAATTCGAGTTTCACACTGTCTCGTTCGGAATATTGATCAAGATCTTAACCCAAAGAAGTTACTGTGAGAAGACCGGGTCATGCTGAATCGTAGATATTCAGTGAGCCCGATCCAAACGCAGCCCTTGGCGGAGAAGAGACAGAGATGCTGTTTTCGAACGGTTTGAAATCTCCTCCCACGCCGAATGCACATTCGGCATCTGGGAGGGGATTTCACTTCCAAGGTGCATATCACGGCATTCCAATCTGTCTCCTCTTCCCACGACGGTTTGTCTCTGGATCGCTTTCACTGAATATTTACGCTGAATCATGTAGGATATTAGATCATATACTAAGGGTCCAGGACAAAACAACTTCCCAGGTATGGGGGTGAAACTCTTGTTAGATTTGAATGTAACGATGGAGCGAAACCGCAGGCGTATCCGAGATACGTTGAGGATTTCGCGATGGAGGCGCGTTAGAAGATAGGAATAGAGTTGCCCCTCAGAATGTGAAGTTATCTTGTTTTGGGCCCCATGGGGTCACTCAAAAACAATTTCACTCTGGAGAGCATCGAAAGGAATGATAAACATGGAACAGGTTCACCAACCCATCTTCTGTATAGAGATGAAAACGTTTTCAGCAGAGACGGCCGATCTGTTCATGCGGAAGAACGGACTTCCCTGCGAAGACATCTTATCTGTGGCGTGTTGCGACAATGGGAAGATCTACCTTGCCACCAGGGAAGGTCTCTTTTTTGGTGGAAACGACACCTGGCTTCCTGTTGCCGGATTCGAAAAAGGTTGTGATCTTGTCACGGCTCGAAATGGAACCGCTGTGGCTGTGACTGCGGAAGGATTGTTCGAACTCAAGAACGATAGAGGGATTCTTTTGGGAGGTTTGCCATCCTCACTCTCCTCTGGAGCCTCTTTGACTTCCCTCTGCATTCGGAAGTCCGTTTTCCTGGGAACCTCACAGGGACTCTATATCTTCAAAGAAGGATCTTTTCGTCTGGAGGAAGCTCTCAACAGACTTTTAGATTCTGAGAAAGATGAGATCCGTCAAACAGACTTTTCTGTCCAAAATGAACTGGTTGTCGCCGCACGATCTGGTCTTTATTCCAAAAAGAGGGAAGAGTCCTGGAAAAGATTGTTTCCCATTGAGTCGCGCAAGAGTTGGTCTCCTATCGACGTTCGTGGAGCCGTATTCGACGACCAGGACAGGTTGTGGTTCGCGAGTCCTCAAGGTGTTGGCTTCAGACACAATGATCTTTGGACCCTCTTCACGCCGGAAGAAGGGCTTCCCTTCGATGATTTCACAACCCTTTGCTGCTCATCTGGAGGCGTCGTATGGTTCGGAACGACAAAAGGAGCCATTCGATATGACGGAAACACCTGGGACTATAGACAGGGGATGAGATGGATTCCCGACGACCATGTTCGAGCCATCCAGATGGATCAAAACAGAAACATCTGGATCGCCACACCGCATGGAATATCCCACCTAATCTCAAAGGAAAGCACACTGGCAGAGAAAGCTGCCTTTTTCGAGGACGAAATTGACCGATATCACAGGAGAACCCCCTTCGGATACGTATATTCCGTGAGGTTGAACAGCCCGGGTGGAAAGAACGATTTTACGCATATGGACAGCGATAATGATGGACTTTGGACCAGCATGTATGGAGCCGCTGAATGCTTCGCTTATGGAGCCACTGGGAATTCAAAAGCCAAGGAAAGGGGAAAGGCGGCCTTTGCTGCCATGAATTTCCTGAGAGAAGTGACGCAGGCCGGATCCCATCCCGCTCCTCCTGGCTTTCTGGCAAGAACGGTCCTTCCCACGTCAGGACCCAACCCCAATGAAGGCCGATTGGATGCAGACACTCGAAAACAACAGGAAGGAGATCATCTTTGGAAAGTAATCTCGCCAAGATGGCCTGTCTCGGAAGATGGTCAATGGTATTGGAAGACAGATACCAGTTCAGATGAACTGGATGGTCATTTCTTCTTCTATGGCTTGTATTACGATTTGATAGCAGAGACAGAAGAGGAACGTGGTGAGGTGGAATATCACGTTCGTGCCATAGCTGATCATCTTATCGAACATGACTATCAATTGGTTGACCATGATGGGCTGCCTACCCGTTGGGCCCGTTTCAGTCCCAAAGAAATGAATTTCAGCAAGGATTGGTGGGAGGCTCGAGGTTTGAACGCGATGTCCATACTCTCCTATCTGAGCACAGCAGAGCATATCTGCAAATCAGGCAAGTACAAGGATGCCTCGGACGAGCTTGTCAACAACCATGGATATGGAATCCATCTGATGTATCCGAAACATCAATATGGAATGGGCTCAGGAAACCAGTCCGACGATGAGATGGCTTTCATGGACTACTACAATCTGATCAAGTACACTCACAATGACGAACTCAGACAATTGGCAAGCCTGTCTTTATCTCATTATTGGGAATATATCCAGCCAGAACTCAATCCTTTTTTCAATATGGTCTGGGCGGCAAGCTGCACAGGATCCGTTTTTGAAGACACCTGGGCCAAGAGAGATCTATCGCCTTCCGATTCTACTTGGCTCTCAGACGCCGTAGATACCCTGAAAAGAATGCCAATGAATCGGGTGCGATGGCCGATACAAAACAGTCACAGGAAAGACATCCTCTTTCTGCCACATTATGCCCAAGGAGATGGGAGAAGAAAGAGGGGATATCGAAGATGCGGGAAAGTTCTCCCCGTCGACGAACGAAACGTCGAGCATTGGAACCATGATCCCTGGCAATTGGACTGTGAAGGGAATGGGCAAACCCTCTGTGATGGGACCGTGTTTCTTCTCCCCTATTATATGGGCCTATATCATGGTTTTATACGAGAAAGTTAGTCCAGAATCATTTCGTTTTGACCTCGGTCGTTTTTGATCAGTTTGAAACGATCGAACAACTCGCCATCGGCCGCAAAAGCATTGTAGATGAGGATATTTCCATCGACTCTTACATGCTGGTAGAGTTGGGTATCCCTGCCTCTTACGCTGGCCCACGGTCCTCCTACATCGTAATTCTTAGCTCCTGCGTTCGAGACCACATACACAGGACCCTGGTTGCCCAGCATGCGGGCCATTCCCGATGGAGCCGTCCCTCGAGCATAAGCATGATCATGTCCCTGCAATACCAGATCCACACCGTATTTCTCATAGACTCGTTTCCACAAGAGGCGCAATGCCACGGGACCGGTGTGTCCCTCACGAACTCTGTGCATGGGGTGATGGTGACAAACGACCCTCCACGATGATGAGGTTTCACTTAATACATTCTTCAACCAATTCGTTTGCCCCTTCGCTATTGCTGATCTCAATCCATCGCTCAAAGGCATGGTATTCAGGATCACGATTCTCATGCCCTGATAATCCACAAAATAACAGGTCCCTGTGAGCCCCTCGACAGGAGGACCATTGTCAGGGAAAGTAAAATGAGCAGACCAATAGGGAGACAGGTCGGCCTTGTCATACTCATGGTTCCCTGCGGCGGCTAGACTTGGAACCTGAGAGAAAAGCCAACTCCCAGCTTCGAACCATTCCCCCCATTCCGAATCCTTCAAGGGAAAGTTCACCAAATCCCCAGCATGTAAAAAAAAGCGAGACTCAGGATGCCTGGCATAAGCGTTTCTGATTACCCTGGAGAAATCGGATCGAATTCTATTTTGCGCGTCACCGAAGTAGAGGAAGCCAAAGGGTTCTGCGGAAGACGACGCGGTAAGGAAACGATTCCAAGGACTCCAAATACTACCATCTCCAACCCTGTACAGGTAAGCTGTGGCGGGATCGAGTCCACCCACCTTCACGGAATGATAACGTGCTGTATTTTCATGAAGTCTCATCTCCACTGTCTTGGCTGTCATGGAAAGGGAATTCTTTGGCTGAGGTGGAACACCTGAATCGGGCACGAGCTGGATCCATCCCATGTCCACGCTTGAATCCGTTCTCCAAGTGATATAAATGGAGTCCGAAGGGGTTTCAGTACAAGTAAGAATGATCCTATCCGGTATGGCAGAGGGGGCATAGGCTTTGTCCCAAAGATGTTCCACTTCTTCCGCTGTGCGAGAAGGGCGCGCATCGAGAGAATGGTTCCATGCTTCCGTGGTTTTCTGAACTGTCACACGCGCAGAAGGGCTCCCCTTCCTGGGTTCAAGGTTTATCTTCGTTTCGTTTTCCCAGAGAAGAAATAGAACATAAGCGATGCATGGGAGCAGTACCAACCAAACTATGTTATGGATCATTCGTATCGCTTTTCGAAACATCAGCCTATATCCTTGTTAGTAGATATCTTTAGAAACAAGCTCATTCAATGGGTGCAAAAATTTTGTGAACCCTATCTGGCCAGGGTTGGATCCCTGCAGGGCAAGAGGATCGCGTGAATCGTCTCACCTGTCGGATTCACTGAATGTTTACCAACAGGTTACCAAGTAAGAGGTTATCAGAAAACCTATTCTTGTTGCGAAGACGAGGAAGCGCCCCAGATGTGAGGAGATGAGACCGAAAGCCAGTAAGCGGTTCCCCGATAACCGTCGAGGAGCTCTTGGATTCGACGACGCGGCCTGTTGTTATGCATCGTTGCCCGTAGCGGGAAGAAGTTCACGGATGGTCTCTAAGACCATGCTGGTAAAGAACGAACAAAGTGTTTCTTCCGTGTGGACGATTGCGGCGAGGACTGGTATGCTCTATGTGGACTTCACATGGACCCAAATCGACAATTTCCCAAGGCAAGATCGAGTCTATTGAAAATCTTACTCGGCTTTTATTCATGGAAAAGGCGCAAGCCTCACGTTTATTTTCGAGACTTGCGCCTTCTCAAATTGTGGAGGATACGGGAGTCGAACCCGTGACCTCGTCCACGCCAAGGACGCGCTCTCCCAGCTGAGCTAATCCCCCACGAATGATACTCACATAGTTTACTTTATCCCATGGAAATGTCAAGACCCGCTTATCCACATCTTGTATTCTGGGAAATTACGGAACGGTGTAACCTTGCATGTGGACATTGCAGACGTTTCATGGAGGAAAAGGATCCCATGGAGACCCAACGACTTTTCGATATATTGAATCAGTTGAAGCACTGGAAAGGAACACGGTTGGTCTTTACTGGAGGAGAACCCACCCTTCGCTCGGATTTGGCCGAGCTGTCGGAAAGGGCTGTTGCTCAAGGACTTATCCCTTTGCTCGCTACCAATGGAGTTGGCCTATCGATGGAATTGGCCTCAAGATTGTATCAAAGCGGCATTCGCAAGGCTTCCGTGAGTCTTCTGGGACATGACGAGGTTTCCCATGATTCCAGGACAAATTGCGCTGGATCCTTTCGCAGCGCCCAGGAAGGCATACGCAGATTACAGGAGGCAGGCATTCCGGTCCAAATCAATTTTGTGGTGACAAGATCTACAACCCATTTGCTTTCCCATCTTATCCAACTGGCTATGGATATGCATGCCATAGCGCTGCATCTATTCCTATTCGTTCCAGTGGGAAGAGGGTGTGATATGCCGGGGGAGACCCTGCCTCGCCCCCAGGATCTTCTTGAGATCTTTCCGGAAATCCTTCGTGAGACGAAAGATGCTCCCATCCAAACAAGGTTTACCTGCTGTCCCCAGTATTTGGTCTTTCTCAGGAGCCAAGGGATCGATCCAGCTCCTCATACTGCGGGTTGTGGAGCTGGCAAGTCCGTGCTGTTCATCTCTGCCAGGGGCAAGGTGTATCCCTGTGGATATTTCCCTTTGGAAGCAGGAGATCTGTTCCAATCTAACGCCCCAGAAATATGGGAACAATCCAGAATATTACTGGATCTGGCCGATTCCTTGCCACGGCTCAAAGATTGTGGAGAATGTGCACACAAAAGGATCTGTGGCGGATGTCGAGCGCGGGCCTTTGCCAATTCTGGTGATCCGTTTGGCCCGGATCCTTTGTGTCCTTACGCGCCGCGATAACTCCCTGAACCTACTTTTTGTTCTTCGGAAAGACTCTCAGGCGCGATCTCATCCGGGCTCACATCCCAAAAGAGATAAGGTATCCATTGCGCGGATATGCGGTTTCCCAAGGTTCGCCGAATGAGGAGGTACGGCTCTGTTCGAGGCACTCCAGGTTGCCTGATCAGGCTCATGTCGGCGTCCAAAGGGGTTCTGTTCCCCTTTTTGTTGTTACAACACTTGCAGGCCGTAACACTATTGGACCAATCCGCCCCTCCACCTTTGGACTTAGGGACCACATGATCCACGGTAAGCTCTTCCAAGGGAAGGCTTTTTCCGCAATACTGACAAGTGAAATCATCTCGTTCGAATATGGCTCGTTTGCTCTTCCTCACCTTCGGCCGATATCGTTTCACGGAACTCAGCAGCCTGATTACAGACGGCGCTTTGAATGCCCTGGCTGGTGAACGGAGAACATGATCATATTCCTCGACGATCATGGCCCGATCCGTGAATACCATGGTAAAGGCACGCCGCCAACTCACCACGTGAATGGGTTCATAGCCCACGGACAAGACCAGCGTGTTGAGTTGTTCCGCCAGTCGATTTGCCATGTTTTCCTATCACCGCCTAACATCACTTCATATTCTGATGTGTGTATCGTCGTCACTCGATTCCTCATTATAGCGAGTAGGGTACCAGTATACAACCTTATTGATTGGGGAATCATCTGTGTCATCTGAGATACATGCAATGAAGCTTTTTTGATACGGACTCTTCTCCAGGAAGCCATGAAAACAATAAAACAATTAAATATAATTTATTATTATCTATAGCCTACTTTAAATATAGATGGAAAATGATTTGCTTAAATTATGAACGTTCCATGTAGGATATCAACTCCAGGCAAACAAAATATGTCGTCTTTAGTGGTTGCTCTCATTTTTGGTGGAATAGGAACTGGTTTGGGTATTGGCTTGACTTTGGCTTGCCTTTCCATTCTATTCACTTTGTGCAAGAAACTCATGGATTAAAAGAAGACGAGGGCTTCATACCCTCCAGGTCCATCTTGGATATCCTTTTGGCCCCTTCTATCCCAACAACCTTTTCAGATTTTTTAGACACAATTCAATGCATTTCAGTGGTGGATATGCGTAGGTTTCCTGCTCCACAATATACCAACATGTATCCTGCCGATCCTGACAAAGACCAAACACCTCCTGCCAGGGAACTTCACCCTCGCCTAGCAAGGCCTGGTCATGATCACGTGAATATTCCTTGAAGTGAATTGTAGTCGCACGGCCTGGATAGCGCTTTAGGATGGACAATACATCCCCCCCACCATGCATGGCGTTTCCTGTATCCAATTGCATGACAACAGAAGCTGTTGTCTCTTGCAAGAATACATCCCAAGGAATCTGATCTTCCAAGGATTGGAACTCCACAGAATGATTATGGTATCCCACGCGCATTCCTCGCTTTTCTGTTATTTCTGCCATGGCATTCATCAGATGAGCTGTTTCCTTCCATGCGTCGATACTGCTTCGTCGTTCTTCCGGAAGGCCTGGACATATCAGGTGAACATTCCCCAATTCCTCATTGAAATCCATAGTGCGGTCCAGTTCATTTCCCGCCAAGGCATCCCACCCGATGTGGCTGCCAGCCACCTTCAGTCCCAGATCCGCCAACAACCTCCTCAACTCCATGGCACTACGGTTATAGTGCCCAGCAAACTCCACCCCTTCATAGCCCATTTGGGCCACAGCTCCCAATGTTCCAGGTAGATCGCAGGCACACGCATCTCTCACGGAAAACAACTGAACAGCAACGCCAATCTCACGCATCTTCTTCTCCCATCTTGTCTTATATCTTATTCATAGGTGCAAGGCAAGTAAACATTCAGTAAACCCGATCTGAGATTGAATCATAGCTCGCCCTGCTGAGTTCAAGCCCTCGATCAGATCGGGTTCACTGAATGTTTACCAAGGCAAAGATACATTCATATGCTGGATGTCAAGGGTGACATGTAAATATTGACATGGACATCATCTTTGATCACGCATGTATCGCGGACTCGATCTCGATCAATTTATCATCGTTTGACACACTCGAAATGGATTCTATGGCTCTTATGAGTTTGAGGCTTGTTTGTGAAGGCATCTCTCACGGCAAGAATCTGAAATCCAACATCCTCGAGAAAGGACTGAATCTGATACGCGGGATAGATGCGCTCTCGATGGACCTCGTGAAATCTTTGGTATGAACCATCCATCATGCATGATCCTGTGAGGTGGGACAAACAAATCCTGGACTTTGGATCATATTCATTGGTCCATCGATAAGAATATCTGTTCGTCTTTCCTCGGTAGACTTGTCCATCGAAGAAGGATCGGATATTTTGCTCCGTGACCACGTCAAAGATATACAAGCCGCCCACGTCCAAGATTCGATAGGCACTTTGGAATGCCTCCCCTACATCATCGTCCCTCAGAAGAAAATTCACGCTATCGTAAAGACAGAGAACCACGTTCACTGGAACTTTCAAAGTCAGATATCTCATGTCTTGAACAAAAAATGGGATGTGGATCCGCGCATCCAGGGCCTTACATCTCGCCAATCTCACCATATCCACGGATTTATCCACACCCACCATAAAAAAACCCTCCTTGCTGAGCATCATGGTGGGAGTCCCAGTGCCGCAAGCTACATCCAGCAAGGTCTTGGGCAAAACACCCAATTCCTCGATTCTTCGTTTCAGATACATCACCCATTTCCCATAGGAGACATGTTCCATGAGATCATCATAGAAAAGAGCAACATGAGAGAATTGTACGTCAGTTTCTCTAGACAGAAGGTGTCTCAAACGGGAAGCACATCGCATCCGCGAAAATCTCCTGGAAGTCCAATCGTCCCGAAACTTCCACATACTGAGTATTCATGGCCACGCGTCCCGCTCTCTCCATTTCGTCTTTACAAAGGAGAGCTAACGTCGCTCCCTGGCCCGCGGCATTGCCAACCGATCTAACCCGGGATTCAGGAACAGAAGGCAACAGGCCCAGGCGGATCGCATTAGCAGGATCCAGATGAGTCCCAAAAGCACCGGCCAGTATGATCTCGTCCAGTTCTTCTATCCGAAGGTTCGCTTCCTTCAGCAGAATCTCGACTCCCGCTCGCAAAGCCCCCTTGGCCAACTGGAGTTCCCTTATATCCTTTTGAGATACCCAGACATTTTCTTTGCCCCGTCCCAGCACAAGACAAATCTGTCCATCCTTTTCCATCCATCGGTCTCGCAGCCAAGGCAAGGCTGAGGTTTCGACAAAACGACCGGTTTCATCCACAATACCTGCAGCCAGAAAAGCGGCCACAGCATCCATGAGCCCTGTCCCACAGATCCCCACCGGCGCAGCATCGTCCACGGTTTCCACTTCCAGATCCCCTACCAAGCGAACTCGGCAAATCGCTCCGGTGGAAGCCCTCATTCCACATTCGATATGAGCACCCTCAAAGGCAGGTCCCGCTGCAGCCGAACAAGCCAGCATTCGACCTCCAGGCAGAGCCAAAACCACCTCGCCATTGGTTCCAACATCCATGGCCAAGACAGGAGCTTCCACTCGATCCAAACGGCAAGCCAACACCATCCCCACTGTATCGGATCCCACAAATCCAGCGATGAAGGGCAAGATGCTCAATCTAGCCCCTGGGGATACATTGCGAAAGCCCAATTCCCAGGCAGGCCAACGCAATCCTCGCCTGAAGACCGGTACATAGGGAGCTTGCGTGAGATGCATAGCGTCTATACCACAAAACAAGTGTCCCATGGCAGTATTTCCTACTACCACCACGGAACGAATATCCATGGAATCTACTTGAGCACGATCCACCATTTCAAAGATCAGTTCATCCACCGTGCTTACAGCTGCCATCTGCATCTCTGTAAAAGAAGAAAGATTCTTTCGGGTATGCTCGATTCTGGAAACCGCGTCATCACCATAGACAACCTGCCGATTGGTCGAAGCAGCGGATGCCAAAGTGCAGCCTGTTCGCAAATCACAAAGCATGGCAGCAACAGTCGTTGTGCCCAGATCCACAGCTATCCCATAGACTTGTCGATGAGCGTCTTGTTCAAACACATCCAGAATCTCGCCATCTTCGATCACAACCTCCACATGGTACTCGCCTCTCCGCAAGACAGATGGAAGCTCGCGTAAAGCGTGAGGAGTCCATTGGACTAAATCCTCTCTTTCACCCAAAGCCAAAAGAACACACTCTTCATCCGAAATCTGGTTGTCTAGGTTCTGTTTGTCCGCAAAAACAGAGTGCACTTGAGTCCGAGCCCTTCGGACAGCTATATCCACGGAGTCCCAGGAAAGGATCTTCATGGAACCCACCTCAGAAGAGGAGAATACCCAAACGTCACAGTTTCCCATCACTCGTGTCTGACAAGCCAAGCGGATTCCTTTCGAGTATTCCTCCTGGGACAGAATTTCCTGTTCCAATGGCGTGGGACAAGATGTCTTCCCCTTTACCATAACCCGACATTTTCCACACGTGCCCTTCCCCCCGCAGGAGAGAGCGAGAGACAATCCCGCTTGTGTAGCTACTTCGGACAAAACACAGCCAATAAATCGTCCCTTCTTCAGAATCCCTGTGGGCAAGAAACGAACCTTACATTCCCCGGATCCAAAAAATCCATCCCCGACATCCATGAATAGCCATTCCTTTCCCACTCAAAGAACAACGTCAGATTGAAATCGAAGGGCCTCCATGAATTCGATCACCTCTTGGGTCACATCCATCTTCTCAAGAAGTCTCAGGTATGCCTCTTCTGGATCGATACCTTCCAAGAACACCATTCGGTACGCCCGTTTGAGATCCATTCTCATCTTATCTGAAAAACCAGCCCTTCGTAGGCCGATGGTGTTCAATCCACAGCTCCTGGCAGGAGAACCGGACGATGTGGAAAAGGGCAGAACATTGCCAAGCACCTGACTCATACCCCCTACCATGGCAAACCTACCTATCCTATTGCCGCCTGAGATATACGATAAGCCGCCCACCACACACTGATCTCCCAGGTGCACCTTGTCACAAAGCACAGTTCCATTCCCCATGACAACTCCATGTCCAATCTGACATCCTGGTCCAATATAGACCCCCCCCATGAGCAAAGAGGAAGAACCAATTACCGTAGGGCACTCAGTGCATCCACCATAGATGACGACATGTTCCCTCAGGACCGTTCCCTCTCCCACGAGAATCGAGGATGGGCGACCTCCCACAAGAACACAGCCGGGGAAGAGAATACATCCCGCTTCGATTTGACATCCTTGACCGATGACAGCGCGAGACATCACATGTACGCCTTCTCCAAGCCGTACATCCTTCTCCACCAGAGCACCGGAATCTATCCTGACCCTGAAGCCCAATTGGGTCGTAGGATGTAACATGGCGGAGGGATGGATATCAGTCCCGGAATCCATGGATTTCCCTCACGAACATCCCATTGATTCTGTGTCCAGGCTTCCAAGCGAAAATCCGTCCTTGAAGCCGATATCCCAGGATAGCCATATCTCCAAGAAGATCCAGGATCTTATGCCTAACGAATTCCGTCTCAAATCTCAAACCATCTCCCACAACACCATCTTCAGACAAGACCACGGTATTCTCCAGGGAAGCCCCCCGAGCCAATCCTCTGGACTTCATGAATTCCCAATCTTTCAAGAAGCCAAAGGTTCTGGCCGGAGCGATGTCCCGTAGAAAATGATCCGTGTTCCCATCATAAAAAAATTCCTGTACGCCTATTCTAGGATGATCAAACTCGATCATGCAGTGTACAGAAAAACCTTCCCCGGGCCATCCCACGACAAAAGATCTGGAATCTTGCACACAAACGGGCTTCTCGAGAATGTAGGTGTCCCGAATATCCTCCAGGGTTTGAAGTCCCACCCTTTTCACTTCTCGAGCCACAGACAATGCGCTTCCGTCACACACAGGGATTTCAGGTCCATCCACTTGAATTCGAACATTGTCCACCCCCATCCAAAAAAGGCCTGCCAATAAATGTTCAACAGTGTGAACCACGGCGTGATCACAACCCAAAGAAGTGCAGTGATCGCTTCCCTTCAAAAACTCAGGCCGAACTCTAATCCGAACGTTTTGTCCGGAAGTTCCACGCACATCGATGACGAGCCCCGTGTCCGCCTCCGCTGGAGAACATGTCACTGAGCTTCTCATGCCCGAATGAACACCTACACCATCCAGCACAATCGTTGCGGACAAGGTCGTCTGAAACTGTGTCACAGGTGCTCCTATCTGCCCTCCATCTCCTTCAAGACCTTTTGAGTCAGGTCTACCGAGGCAGAATAGAACAACACTCCATCATTTGGAACCAAAAGAATCAAAGTAAAACCGTCCCTCTCACCCATACGCTGAATCGCGGGCCTGATCTTCTCTTCAAGGGTTTCTTCCACGGTCTTTTGCACTAAACGCTTATCAGGCTTGAGCACAGCGTTCATCTCGTTGAGGAAATTCTCCTTCCTCTCCTCCAAAGTACGGATCTGATCCTCTCGCTTCTGCCTTTCCTCATCCGTGAGCAGCAAAACTTCCTCCTGGAGCCTGCTTCGAAGAGCATCGATCTCCTTCTCCTTGTCAGCCAATTCCACCTTGAAACGTTCTACCCGATCCCTGAATCCTTTGAGCAAATCCTCCGTGGGACCGTGTTCCTGAAGGACCTTGTTTACATCCACAACGCCGATTTTAGGCAAATCCTGGCTCCATCCTGTCGTTGACATCAAGCCCACAAAAGACACCACGAACACCCTGCCAAGCCAGGCTAATCGTCTTGGATTCATATTCCTTCTCCTCTCAATCCATTCAGAAGCCGAACCCAAGTCCAAAACTAATGGGTTCCGTATCTTGCACACGATCCTTGTTCAGAACAGTTGCAAAGCTCAACTCGATGGGAATAGGTACCAGGATGCGCCATCCGATACCGACCGAAAACTTTAGATCACCTACCTCTCCTACATTCGACCATACATTGCCTGCATCGCTAAAGAATACCAGATTCATTCTTGGTGCATTCGAGATTCTGAATTTATACTCCGCCGTAAGCAGGAGCCTAGTTCTTCCCCCTATGATATCTCCATTCTCATCTCTGGGTCCAACTTCGCGACGTTCGAACCCTCGAAGCGTTTGAGATCCGCCGGCATAGAACCGTTCGCTCAAGGGAAAATTATCCGATCCAATAGAATCCCCCAAACCAAATCGCACCTGAGCCCTGAAAGCCTGCCCCTTCAGCGTAGGGATATATCCGTCCGCCTCCAGATTGCATTTCCAGAAATCCGCTTCTCCCCCAAAAATGACGGAACCCCATTCGCCGGAGCCCTTCACCCGATAGCCCGAGTAAGGATCAAATGGATAATCGCGAGAATCCCTGTCCAGCGTCGCCGTGATACTGGCCAATCGGATCTCCCCTTCTTGATCCCTCAATTCCCTGGAGGCGTTCTTGTTAACATCCGATATTTCGATCTCCTCGATTCGGTATGTCAGATACGCCCTCACGAAATCCCACCGCTTCAGGCGATGTCCCAAGGTGGTAGAATAGCCGGTGGTTCCCACGGAAAAATCGGAGTAACGTCTTTTCCTGTCATAGATCGACATACCCAAGGATACAGGCCGTCCTAAAAACCAAGGTTCAGTGAATGCAAGCTCGTATTCCGTAAACTTGGCACCAAACTCAGTGCCCAGTCTCAAGGTTTGCCCGGCGCCTACAGGTCCACCTGTCCGCCAGGCGTCCCCATCAAAGATTCTGGAAAGATCAAAATTTCTCTGCTCAATGTAAGCGAATCCCATCAGTTGATCCACCGAGCTATATCCGAAACCCAATCGGACATCTCCGGTGTTCATCTCCTTGACCTGATACACAAGATTCCTCTCGTTGGCCTCGTCTCCGGGTTCCACATCCCATATCACGTCCTCAAAATAACCCGTGTTCGAGATCCTTCGCTCTGAAATGCGTGCTTGTTTCACATCGAGAAGATCTCCCGGCACGAGTTTGATTTCCCTGCGCAACACTTCATCCATGGTCTTGTGATTTCCCTCAATACGAATCTCTCCCACATAAAACTTGCCCCGCTCCAGGACCGTGATGGTCACTGGAAGCCTGGGACGCTCCTGGTCCGCGAATCCCTCCGGTCCGGGATACATCGCGTCCAACTCACAATAGGCGTATCCTCGGCTCCAGTATTCCTCCCGAATGGATTGAAGATATCCGCTCAACTCTTCCAGAGCAAGGACATCCCCTTCCTTCATGCGAACCTTCTCCAGCAATTCCGTATCGTTGAGAACCTCATTG